>JGI24770J26754_10003505_pt1 | contig 10468 bp, 9 predicted proteins | sample LakOneMetagenome_FD_26754 | JGI IMG/M metagenome (IMG submission 26754) | reverse complement strand
TTTTCAGTTGTTGCGGCATATAATCACGTTACTAATGGAAGAAACGTTGGACAATCCAATGCATTTTCTGGTGGATTATTATATATTTTCGATTTCAATACAACCAATACCAAAACAGCTAAAGATGAAAAATAATACTTATAAATTACTGGCATTAAGTTGCTTAGCAATAGTTTTCGGAATTTCTATTTCGTGCAACGACGAGCTAGTAGAACGCAACATGCAATACCCACAACTTAATCCTACTAATCCCGATGCAAATGCTGGGACATGGTCAACACTTCTCTTNACGGCTCCTGATGAATTTCCGCTGCCAGCACCAACAGCTACAACATCTAGCGCTTATAAAGCCGAAATTAATGAAATTAAAAGTTACCAAGCCAACATTACTGACGAACAACAACGCATTGTAGATTATTGGAGTGCTGGTGGTGTATTGCGTTGGAATGAAATCATGCAAACTTTGGTGGCGCGCCACAACCGTCCGCCTTATCAAAACGAAGACGGAACNTATCCTGCTCCTTCAGCAGCCAATCCGTTTGCNAACCCACAATTTCCTTTTTCTAATCCTCCTTTTGCTGCTCGTGCTTATGCCTATGTGAGTGCTGCACAATACGATGCTTTGGTAGCTACATGGCACTATAAAGCCCTATACCATCGTGATGCTCCTTTTATAGTTGACAATACGCTTTCGGTATTAGTCCCTAAAAGTCCGTTGCCTTCTTATCCTTCAGAAGATGGAGTACTGGCTGGAGTAACTGTAGAAATTTTAAAACTATTATTCCCAACAGAAATCGCTTACATACAACAAAAAGCCGATGAGGAAAAATTATACCGAATCATTTCAGGTGCCAACGTACGTAGTGATGTTGACGCTGGCGTAACATTAGGAAGAGCTATTGCCGCTAAATTTATTACTAAAGCATCAACCGATGGAGCCGGTGCTGCCATTGGAAATCAAACGCTTTGGACACAGTTAGAAACCAATGCTATTGCTAATGGCGAAACTCCATGGAGATCATTAGACGTGCCAGCAAGACCTCCAATGTTACCTTTATTTGGAAATGTAAAATCGTTTTTAATGACCCCTGCTAATGTGGTAGCTAGCCGACCTGGGCCACCACCATCGACCAATTCACAACAATTTTTAAACGAGCTTAACGAAGTAAAAAGTTATAGCAACGATGCCAGTAGAGAGCATATGAAAATTGTAAGCTTCTGGGCAGATGGTGTAGGAACTTATACGCCACCTGGACATTGGAATGCCATTGCCGATGAAGCTTTTGTATATCAATATTTCAGTGAAGTACGATGGGCACGAAATATGGCACTTTTAAACATCTCTATGATGGATGCTGCTATTTGCTGTTGGGATACCAAATATTACTATTTCAATCCGAGACCATGCCAAGTTGATCCATCCATAAAAACATTAACTGGCGTACCTAATTTTCCAGCGTATGTGTCGGGGCATTCAACGTTTAGTGGTGCTGCAGCAACCTTTTTATCACATGTTATTCCATCTAAAACACAAGAATTTGAAGCCATGGCTAATGAAGCATCGATGTCGAGATTATATGGCGCTATTCATTACCGTAGCGATTGTGAAGCTGGGTTACTGTTGGGTAAAACCGTAGGAAATTTTGCAGTACAACGTGCTTTAACGGATGGAGCTGAATAATCACTAAAAAAAACATCATNATAACAACATTCAATACCTGCTATTCTAAGTTGAGTACTGCAATGGAAAAACATAGCATCGTACTTTTGCGAATTGCTCTCGCCATTGTATATATCTGGTTTGGTGCTTTAAAAGTAGTTGGCATTAGTCCGGCGGAAGAATTAGTAGAGAAAACTGTTTATTGGTTTAAGCCGGAAATTTTTATTCCTGTTTTGGGTATTTGCGAAATAATAATCGGACTTGGATTGCTTATTAAAAGATATATTCCTATTACTATTTTCTTGTTATTATTGCACATGTTGGTTACGTTTTTTCCGATGTTTATAGTAGAAAAAACGTGTTTTGATGTCTTCCCTTATAGACCTTCATTGGTTGGACAATACATTATAAAAAACATTGTGCTAATTACTGGAGCTTTAGTTGTAGCTAGTAAATACAATATAAAGAAACCATTGCAAAATCAACTTTTATAGTTTTACAATAAACAAAAAAAGAGCTGTACATTACTGTCAGCTCTTTTTTTTATAATTAAAGTGTATTAATAAACCAATGTTTGAATGGAATGCGCAGGAATACTTATTGTTGCAGCTTTTGTGTCTACATATAGTTTATACTCGATGTTTGATTCGCTTTGATTCATAACAACCGTTACAATTTTACCATCAGTATTTACAAATGATGTAGTCAATAACTGACTTCTACTAGCAACACTACTTATTCTTTTGGCATTAGGCCTAATAAATTTAGAGAAATGACCAATATAATAATAGGAAGGCGTATAGATTAATTTACCTGTTGTAACGTCTGCATGAACAGGTGCAAAGCAAAAATTACCTACATGATTTGGACCTCCTTTTTCATCTAAAAGTATATTCCAATCGGTCCAGGCTACCGTTCCATTATTAAAATCGTTGATCATTGATTTGCCATATTTTTCACCATTTGCCCAATTTTGATAGCGGTCAGGATTAAAAGACTCGGCACAACCTTCGGTAAAAATTAAATTTTTGTTCGGATATGCTTCGTGAACTTTGGCTACATTTTCGAACATAGGTTGTCCTCCAGCCCAAGTTTCATACCAATGAAATCCCATTCCCCAAGCATATTTTGATGCTTTTGGATCATCAAAAATAACCGAAGCCCGTTGAAACATTAAATCTCTATTGTGATCCCAAACAATTATTTTTTTTGATAATAATTTTTCTTTTTCTAGAGTTGGACCTAAGAAATTCTTCAAGAAATCGCGCTCCATTTCTGCAGTGTAGATGCAAGATTCCCAAGTTTGTTTTGCCATAGGCTCATTCTGAATAGACAAACCCCAAATTGGAATTCCTTCTTTTTCATACGCTCTTATAAACTTAACATAATAGTTTGCCCATGATTGATAAAATTCAGGCTTAAGAGAACCTCCGTGAAGTATATCGTTATTGGTTTTCATAAAAGCTGGNGGACTCCATGGAGAAGCAAACAAAGTTAATTTNCCTGCTACAGCCGTTGCTTTTTTAATGAGTGGAATTTTAAAATTAAGATCGTGTGAAATACTAAAAGAAGTTAACTCTTTATCTCCTTCCGTAACATAAGTATAACTTTCACTCGAAAAATCACAACTATGGATGTTAGTTCTAGCTAAAGAATATCCAATTCCTTCGGTTGGACTATAATACGATTTTAAGAAAACCTCTTGTTGATCTTTAGGTAATTTGGCGAAAACCTCAGCACTGGCATCGGTAATGGCACCACCAATTCCGATAAAGGTTTGAAAAGTCTTATTTGGATTTACAAAAACACATATTTGATTTTCATACGGTTGCCCTGTCGTTTCAAAAAGTACCGTTCCAGTTTGTGAAATTCTATTTGTAGTATTTTCAACAGAGGAATATATTGTAATGGTTTTATTCAAATCTTTTTTTTGGGCTTGGGTGTAGCCAAAAGAAATTAAAGCAATAAATAGAAGGTGTTTTTTCATATACTTTTTTATTAGTAAATATAAAAAAATTATCAAATAAACGAAGAAAGGATTCTTTAAAAAAAGTAGAAATGAGAAAATTTTATATAATTATTAATGAAATGATAAAAAGTTTAACAATTAAACTAAAGAAACTATACTAAACAATTAATTATTATTTTTAAAAAGATGAGAATAAAGATTAAAATAATTACATTCGAAAAAAATTTACAAACCGGTTTTTATTAATGAAAGATGTTACCTTAAAAGAAATTGCACAACAACTAGGAATTTCTATTACTACAGTTTCTAAAGCTTTAAAAAATTATCCTGACGTTAGTGAAAAGACTAAAAAAGCCGTTTTAGATATGGCAAAGTCACTTCATTTTACTCCGAATAGTTTTGCTGTAAATTTGCGTACCAAAGAATCAAAAACAATTGGTTTAATAATACCCGAAGTGGTTCACCATTTTTTCTCCAACGTTATTAAAGGTATTATAGCCGAGGCCGAAAAGAACGGTTATTTAGTAATAATATTACAATCCAGCGAGTCTAAAGAATTAGAAATGAAACAGGTAGATTTGTTGATGAACAAACGTGTCGATGGCATCTTGTTATCGCTTTCTAACGAATCTAACGACGACGACCACTTAAAAGAAATTATTCGAAGAGACATTCCATTTGTAATGTTTGATAAAATATCAAAACTCATTAATTGCTCTAAAGTTATCATTAACGACCAAAAAGCGGCCTTTGATGCTACCGAACACCTCATCAATAAAGGATGTAAAAGAATAGCTCACATTCGCGGACCAGTCAACCCACAAAATGCAATTGATCGCTTTTTAGGCTATAAAAAAGCGCTAGAAAAACACAATATCCCGTTTGATAAAACCTTAGTTTATACTTGTAAAGGATCTGAATTTGAAGAAGGCTATGAATTTGCTAAAGAAATTATGGCCGATCACACCGATGTTGACGGAATCTTTTGTGTAACCGATATTGTGGCCATTGGAGTCATCAATTACCTCAACGAAATTAATGTTGCCATTCCAAAACAAATCAAAGTTATTGGTTTTAGCAACTGGTTTATGGGACAAGTTGTTACACCAAAATTAAGCACGGTAGACCAACCTGGTTATGAAATGGGAGTCGCATCATTTCATCTACTTCTTGAAGAAATGAATGCCCGAAGAGAACTAAAGCCCTTTACTCCAAAAACTATCGAATTAAAAACTGCTATCATAGAGCGTGCCTCTTCGTTATAGTCAAACGAGACTGAAAAAATCACAAAATTACACTTCGTGTCCCGAAACTTTGGGGCTACTCCTTTGTGAAATTCCTTAACAAATAAAAATCTTACCTTTTCCTTACAAATAAACCAACAGAAACAAACAATTCTTATTGTTACTGTAACAATTGTACTATACCAATAACTAATCAATAAATCACTACATTTACAAAACAAACCAATACTAACACTATGAAAAACTTCAAAATCACACTTTTCGCTGCCACTGTACTAATGGTATCGTGCGAGAAAAAAGAACCACTGGTTTCAGGTATCACTAAGCAAAACATGGATACTCTTGTTAAACCAGGTGACAATTTTCAAGACTATGTTAACGGAACTTGGATGAAAAAGACCAAAATTCCTGCCGACAAATCATCTTATGGCGCCTTTGACATGCTGTATGATCAATCTCAAAAAGATGTCAAAGCCATTATTGAAGAAGCCTCAAAAGGTGGTTTCGCTGAAGGTTCTGACCAACAAAAAATTGGCGATTACTATGCTTCTTATATCAATCGAAAAGAACGTGATGCNAAAGGCATTTCGCCTATTCAACCCGAGCTAAAAGCCATTGACGCTATTGCTAATTATTCTGATTTGGCTGCCTTTTTTGGTATAGCTAATCGAACAGGACTTGCGTCACCCTTTTCTATTTCGGTAACCCAAGATTTTAAAGACCCAAACCAATACACTTTAATGACTTGGCAAGGTGGTTTAGGACTTCCAGAGCGCGAATATTATTTACAAAACGATGCTAAAATGGTAGACGTTCGTGCTAAATATGTGGCCCACATTGAAAATATGTTTCAATTAACTGGTATGCCTAATGCTAAAGAAAGTGCTNCTAAAATTATGGCATTGGAAACTACATTGGCGAAAAACCACATGACTAAAGAGTTGACTCGTGAAACTGCTAAATTGTACAATAAATACGAAACCAAGAATTTAAAAACGTTAATGCCCGATTTTGACTGGAATGCCATGTTAACCAAGGCGGGTATTGAAAAACAAAAAATAGTGGTGGTTTCCCAAGTTGAGTATACTAAAAGCTTGAACAACATTATTAAAAATACGCCTTTAGACACTTGGAAAACGTATTTAAAATGGAGTTTAATTAACAATACTGCTACGCATCTTACCACTTCTTTAGACAAAGCACACTTTGAATTTTATGGCAAAGTATTATATGGAACCGAAAAACAAGAGGACGATTGGAAAAGAGCAGTGAACAACGTAAATAGCAGTTTGGGTGAAATTGTAGGTAAAGTGTATGTAGAAAAACATTTTTCACCTGAAGCCAAAGAACGTATGACAGTTATGGTAAAAAACCTTTTAAAAGCCTATGCTGAAAGCATCAAAAAATTAGATTGGATGAGTCCGGCAACTAAAAAACAAGCCTTGGCTAAAGTGGATAAATTCATGATTAAAATTGGATATCCAGACAAATGGAGAGACTACTCTTCGTTAAAAGTAGCAAAAAACGATTTATATGGTAACGCTCAAAGAGCAACCGAATTTGAATATAATCGTATGCTAAACAAATTAGGAAAACCAGTAGACAGAACCGAATGGGGCATGACACCACAAACTGTAAATGCATATTACAATCCNTCGTTAAACGAAATTGTATTTCCAGCAGCTATTTTGCAACCACCATTCTTTAATTTAAAAGCCGATGATGCTGTGAATTATGGTGGCATTGGTGCTGTAATTGGTCATGAAATTGGACACGGCTTTGACGATCAAGGTGCCACTTTTGATGGTGATGGCGTGATGCGTGATTGGTGGACTCCTGCCGATTTAAATGCATTTAAAGCCAAAACAGGTGCTTTAGTAGCTCAGTATAATGGCTTTAAAGTATTTCCAGACTTGAATGTAAACGGTGCTTTTACTTTAGGGGAAAACATTGGTGACTTGGGCGGATTGAGCATTGCCATTAAAGCATACAAAATGAGCCTTAACGGAAAAGAAGCTCCTAAAATGGATGGTTATACCGGCATGCAACGCGTGTTTTTAGGTTGGGGACAAGTTTGGTTAGACAAACAACGTGAAGAATCGCTGCGCAGTCAAGTAGCTGGCGACCCACACTCACCTTCTAAATTTAGAATTAATGGTGTCGTACGCAACGTACCNGAGTTCTACGAAGCATTTAACATTAAACCTACCGACTCATTATATTTAGCGCCAGACAAACGCGTTAAAATTTGGTAATTTATTTCATATATTTATAAAGCCCAGCAGTGATGTTGGGCTTTTTTATGCTAAAACGGTTACCCAATTACCCTTAAAAAAGGCATAGTAGTTACGATTCGTCTTTTGTGTTTTTTACCAAACTGATTCCCGATACAAAAAACACAATACCTAAAACTCCATAAATAATTAAAGCTTTTAGATCTCTGTTACTACCTGAAGTGCTGGTGAAAATTACAGCCGTATAGATTAACGCGACAATCCCTAAAGTGGTTAGAAGAAAACCAAAAATTCGTTTTAAATTCATATTATTTTAGTTTATAAGCACTAAGCGTGCTGTTAGTACTCACAAAACTAAGCTACCTTAAATTAGAATAATTATATAGATTACTTTAATATTTGCATTTTTCACTTATTATAAAATTAAGGATTGTGAATAATATCGTCATAAATCTGTTTTAGAAAAATAACTCTTAACCCCTCTTTAACCATCCAGTCACACTCAACCTTCGTTCAGTAGTTACCAATACCTCATGCTCAAGCTCATCACTTTTAAAGAAAACTGTTTTGCCTTGGGTAGGTGCTATGCTTTGGTNATTACTCTTTTGGTGAATGAGTAGTTCGCCACCATGCTGGGCATTCCAGTGTGGGTTTAGGTAACTAATCATTGAGTATTGGCGCTTGTTGTCGTCTTCAAACTGGTCTATATGCGAACGGTAAAAACTACCTACTTCGTAGAGTGAGTAATGAAACTCGTAGCTTTTAATGTTGGTATAACAGCTTTGGTTTAGGTAGTGCACAAAGGCATCTATTTTAGTGAAAAACTCATTTTCATGGACGTTGTTGTGTGCTTTATCTAACCAATAAATTTTGTCNNTACGAATTAAATTGTTGTNTATCATCTTGCCATCGTTGCCNACGCCAGCGGTTTTCATCTTTTGGTCGTCATTTAATGCCAATAAGTTGGACTTGAGATGGTAGCATAAATCGTCACTTAGAAAATGATCGGCTATGCCTACTTTATTTTCAATATAACTCGCAATCAAAGTTTCAAAACTAGCATCCATGGCATTTTTACTGCTTGATTAGACAAGAGGGTGTAAGGTAGGTGAATTAAACCCAGATATGCTTACTTTAACATTAAATAGGGAAGATAAAAATACAGCTGCCTGCATTATGTCTTAGTATTTTGTAAAAATAAGGCAGTTTAGAATGCATACCTTTTAAAATACTGTTATAATAAATGCATTATTATAAAAAATACTNTTGTACCCCTACTTTTTTAGATNATAAATATATATTATTAATATTTTTTATACTTTTACCCTATAATTTTTAGGGTTTGAAATAAAATAATAAAAAAATGAACTTAGAAAAACGTTGGATTTCAGCTTTTGTAATTATTACCATTGTTGCTGTAACCGGATTATTTTGGCCGCATCAAACAGCTCAAGTAGGCACCTCTTTTAACGAGGCTTCTACAATAAATTATGCCGATGTAGCCTGGTTGCTAACGGCTTCGTGCTTGGTATTGCTTATGACACCTGGACTTTCGTTTTTTTATGGCGGTATGGTTGGCAAGAAAAACGTAATTTCTACGATGCTTAAAAGTTTTATTTGCTTGGGGGTAGTGAGTTTGCTATGGGTGACAGTTGGATTCAGCCTTTCCTTTGGTAGCTCCATTGGTTTTTCTATAAACGGAACGTACTATGGCATTTTTGGAAATCCTTTAAATTTTGCTTTTTTTGACCAAGTAGATGTGTTGCCAAACAGCACGCTTGGCCCCACAATACCGTTCATCCTTTTTGCCCTTTTTCAAATGAAATTTGCTGTGATTACACCTGCAATCATTACCGGAGCACTAGCCGAACGCATTCGCTTTATCTCTTTCTTATTGTTTATTTGTTTGTTTACGTTATTTATCTACGCACCATTATGCCACATGATTTGGCATCCTCACGGCCTGTTGGGTGGTTATTTTGGTGTAAAGGATTTCGCAGGAGGAACGGTGGTGCACATGAGTGCAGGTTTTGCAGCATTAGCTGGAGTTATTGTTTTAGGAAAACGAAAAAATAGTGAACACATTCCGACTAACATTCCGTTTGTATTATTAGGTACTGGATTGTTATGGTTTGGTTGGTTCGGATTCAACGCTGGATCTGCTCTAGCAGCCAACGCCACTGCAGCTATGGCGTTTGCAACAACCACGATAGCATCGGCATCAGCTATGATGACATGGGTGTTTTTTGATCGATTGAATGGTAGAAAAGTATCGGCTCTTGGTGCTTGTATTGGCGCTGTTGTTGGTTTGGTGGTAATCACACCATCAGCCGGATACATTACGATTCCACAGAGTATCTTCTTTGGTTTTATTGGCGCTATTGTTTCTAACAAAATGGTGTATTGGAAAAAACTAAAACAAATTGACGATACGTTAGANGTATTTGCCTGCCACGGTGTAGGCGGTATTATGGGAATGATTTTAACGGCGATCTTTGCTCAAGGAGAAAACGCTAGTTTACTGCACGGCGGTTGGCACGTATTCGGTCACCACATGATGGCATTGGTTTTGGTGTCNGTATTTACTTTTGGCGGTGCATTTGTATTGTTTAAAGTGACTAATTTTATTATTCCNCTTCGAGTTACTGAAGAATCGGAAGACTTGGGATTGGACATGTCACAACACGGAGAAAAGTTCTAACTAAAACCTAACAACTTAACCATTTTCATAATAATCTTAATTTTTGTATTTTTAAAAAAATTTATGATTATGAAAAAGTATTTGCTTTTATTGTTATGCGGTTTTGCTTCTTGTTTTGCTCAAAACAACGAAACACAAATTAACACCCTTCTCAATAATTGGCACAAAGCCGCAGCTAACGCCAACTATACCGATTATTTTAATGCTTTGAGTGACGATTCCATATTTATTGGCACCGATGCTACCGAAAATTGGAACAAAAAACAATTTCAAGATTTTGCCAAACCCTATTTTGACAAAGGCAAGGCATGGAACTTTACCGCCTTAGAACGTCATATCTATTTTGCTAAAGACGGTAAAACTGCTTGGTTTGACGAATTGTTAGACACTCAAATGAAAATCTGTCGTGGTTCAGGCGTATTAATTAAANTTAAAAATAAATGGATGATTCAGCATTATGTATTGTCTATGACAATTCCCAACGACACTACCAATGAAGTGGTAAAGACTAAAACCCCTATAGAAGATGCCTTAATAGAAAAGCTTAAAAAGAACTAATTATACTACAAAAACTGTTAAAAGTCCCATTATTGGGGCTTTTTTTATGTTTTATAAAACCATACCATTTCTTTCCTCGTATCTCAATTCATAAACAAGAAC
>JGI24770J26754_10003501_pt1 | contig 10472 bp, 12 predicted proteins | sample LakOneMetagenome_FD_26754 | JGI IMG/M metagenome (IMG submission 26754) | reverse complement strand
CGTCGACTACATCCAGGCCATGCACGAGATGCGCTTCGAGCTGGCCGCCGAATACCTGGTGATGGCCGCGATCCTGGCCGAGATCAAGTCGCGGATGTTGCTGCCGCGGCCGGCCAGCGAGGACGGCGAGGAAGACGACCCGCGCGCCGAACTGGTCCGCCGCTTGCAGGAATACGAGCGCTTCAAGAAGGCCGCCGAGGACCTCGATACCCTGCCCCGCCAGGACCGCGACACCAGCACCGCTGGGGCGTTCGTGCCCGACCGCGCTGCGCTGCGGCTGCCGCCGCCGGTGGATATCCGCGAGATGCTGCTGGCGCTGCACGAAGTGCTCAAGCGCGCCGACCTGTTCTCGCAGGTCGCGATCAAGCGCGACGCGTTCAGCGTGCGCCAGCGCATGGGTGACCTGCTCGCGCGCCTGGCCGATGGCCGTTTCGCGCGCTTCGAGTCGCTGTTCGAGCCGCGCGAGGGCCGGCTCGGCGTGGTGGTGACTTTCCTCGCCATCCTCGAACTGGCGAAGGAGCAGTTGCTCGACATCGTGCAGGAAGCGCCTTCCGCGCCGATCTACCTGAAATCGCTGGCGGCGAACAACACCAACGAACCGCTGCAGTTCTCCAGCGAATTCGACGACACCGACGCCGCGAACGACGAATAAACGCCTGTCATCCCGACGAAAGCCGGGATCCAGCTTTTTTCAAGATTCGAACGAAAAAGTCAAAGACGCTGGATTTCCGCTTTCGCGGGAATGACGGCAAAGGGCAAGAAACCGATAATGGACCAACAACTCATCACTCGCATCGTCGAGGCCGCGTTGCTCGCGGCCAGCCAGCCGCTGACGGCCTCGCAGCTGCACGCCCTGTTCACCGGCGACGCGCTCGAGGAACAGGTGCCGGCCAGCGCGATCGATGCCGCGCTGCAAGACCTGCAACTGGCCTGCGCCGAGCGCGGCGTGGAACTGGTGGAAGTCGCCAGCGGCTGGCGCTTCCAGGTCAAGGCCGACGTGCATCCGTGGGTGGCGCGGCTGTGGACCGAACGCCAGACCAGGTACACCCGCGCCACGCTGGAAACCCTGGCGCTGATCGCCTACCGCCAGCCGATCACCCGCGGCGAGATCGAGCAGATCCGCGGCGTCGCGGTGAACAGCAACATCATCAAGGCTTTGGAGGAACGCGAGTGGATCCGCGTGGTCGGCCACCGCGACGTGCCCGGCCGGCCGGAACTGCTCGGCACCACCCGCGGCTTCCTCGATTACTTCGGCCTGCAGCGCCTGGACCAGTTGCCGCCGCTGTCCGAACTCAAGGATTTCGGCGAACTCGAACCGCAACTCGCGCTGGGCGACGTCGCCATCGCCGCGACGGGCGGCGAAGCCGGTTCCGATTCCGATTCGGGCATCGATCCGGATTCGAACGGCGATCCCGATCACGACGACGCGCATGCAGATGCGTCCGGCGCGATTCCCCAACACGACGATGGCGAGGACGAAGCGGATTCCGCCGGCACCTGGTCGGAGCAGAACGAAGATGAGTAAGACCCCCAAACGCCCGCTGTCGCTGAAGCGCGACGCTACTTCCCCCGAAACCAGCAAGCTCGAGGAGCGCCTGCACAAGGTGCTCGCCCAGGCCGGGCTCGGCTCGCGCCGCGCGCTGGAACAGCGCATCGCCGACGGCCTGGTCAAGGTCAATGGCGAAGTCGCGCGCACCGGCATGAGCGTGAAGAGCGGCGACAAGGTCGAACTCGACGGCCGCAGCTTCGTCGCCAGCGCGCTGTCCGAACCCGCGCGCGTGCTGATGTACAACAAGCCCGAGGGCGAAGTCACGACGCGCGAGGACCCCGAGGGCCGGCCGACGATCTTCGACACCCTGCCCGCGCTCAAGGGCGCGCGCTGGATCGCGATCGGCCGCCTCGACATCAANACCACCGGCCTTTTGCTGCTCACCACCGACGGCGAGTTGGCGAACGCGATGATGCATCCCTCGCGCGAAGTCGAGCGCGAATACGTCTGCCGCGTGCGCGCGCCGGAAGGCGAGGACACGGTTTCGGACAAGATCGTCGACCGCCTCGCCCGCGGCGTCGCGCTCGAGGACGGCCCGGCCAGGTTCGACGCGATCGAACGCATCGGCGGCAACGAGGACGGTTCGCACGACTGGTTCCGCGTGCTGCTCAAGGAAGGCCGCAACCGCGAAGTGCGCCGCCTGTGGGAATCGCAGGGTTGCCAGGTCTCGCGGCTGAAGCGCTCGCGCTACGGCAGCGTCGAATTGCCTGCGCCCCTGCTGCGCGGNCAGGCGCAGGAGCTGTCGACCGAGCGCGTGGAAGCGCTGCGCCGCGAATTCGACCTCGAACAGGGACCGCCGCCGGCGCTGACCCTGCAGCCGGTGGTCGGCCAGCGCCGCGCCTCCAAATCCACGGTGCACGTCGGCAACGAACGCAGGCAGCAGAGCTACGTCAACGGCCACAACGCCGCGGACGAAGGACGCGAGCTGCGGCGCTTCGACCACGTGCGCGAGGATCGCGGCCGCCGCGGACCGCGCAAGCCGCAAGGCGGCCTCACCGTCAGCGGCGAACAGGCGGCCAAGCAGTCGCAGAAGCCGTTCAAGCAGCGCACGGACAAGCATTCGCGGGCGTTGCCCGAAGGCAATCCCGCTGCGTTTCGCAGCTGGTACGTGCCCGATGGCGTCGATACCGGCCCCAGCGGGCATCGCAACGCCGGCGAGCACGCGCCGAAAAAGCGCTTCGGCAACAAACCGCGACCGCAGGGTGGCGGCTTCGCCGGCGAGCAACGCGGCCCGCGCCGCGAAGGCGGGTTCGGCAGGCAGCCCGGACCAGGGCAAGGTCCGCGCCAGGGCCAGCAGCGTTCCGCGAAGCCCTATGGACACCCCGGCAACGCGCCGAACTTCCCGTCCGACCATGCCGGCGGTGGCGGTTTCAATCCCTATGGAACCCCGGGCGACCCGAAGCGCCCGCGCGGCCCGCGTGCCGGTGGTCCCCGACCCGGCGGTAGCGCACGGCCCGGTGGTGCGCGCCCGGGCGGTCCGCGTCCTGCGGGGGGTCGCCCCAACAACGCCAATGGCCCGCGCGGTCCGCGTCCCGGCGGCGGCAACCGTGGCCCGCGTGGCGGCGGTGGCGGGCAGCACGGCGGACCGCGCTGAGTTTCGAGCGCGCGCATAGCGCCGTTCGCGCTTCACTCCCGCCACACCGTTCCGCCGCGGTCCGCTCACGCGTGGCCGGCACGCTGCCGGCATGCGAAACGATTGGGACCTGGTCGTCGTCGGCGCGAGTTTCGCCGGCGCGGCCTGCGCGCTGGCGGCGCGCGAATACGGACTGCGGGTCTGCGTGCTGGAACGCAAGCGCGATCCCGGCATCAAGCTGCACACCACCGGCATCATCGTGCGCGAAGCCGCGGAAGGCACCTGGCTTTCGCGCCTGCCGCCGGCGCTCGTGCATCGCGTCGAAGGCGTGCAGCTGCATGCGCCCAACCTGCGTCGCATGCGCCTCTCGCGCCCCGGTTACTACTTCCTCGCCACCGATACGCCGGGCGTCATGCGCTGGCTGGTCGGCGAGTTACGCGATGCGGGCGTCGAACTGCGGCTGGCGACGCCGTTCCAGCATGCCGAACGCGAGCGCGATGGCTGGAACGTGCGCGATGCCGGCTTCGCGCGTTTCCTGGTCGGCGCCGACGGCGCGAAATCGCGCGTGGCCGAGCGCGCCGGACTCGGCCGCGTCCGCGATTTCCTCTACGGCGTCGAACATGAATTCGACGGCCTGCGGCTCGCGCGAGGCGATGCCCTGCACTGCTTCCTGTCGAAGCGCTTCGCGCCTGGCTACATCGGCTGGGCGCTGCAGGCGCCGACCGGCGTGCAGGTCGGGCTGGCATCGCGTTACCGCGGCATGCATGCGCCGACGCCGGATGCCGACGCCTTCCTCCGCCACATCGCTCCGGTCCTCGGCATCGACGCAGGACGAAGACCCGATGCAATCCGCGCCGGGCTCGTGCCCTGTGGCGGGCCGATCGACGACATCGCCGCCGATGGCGTCATCCTCACCGGCGATGCGGCCGGCATCGTGTCGCCGCTCACCGCCGGCGGCATCCACTCGGCGTGGAAACACGGCTGGGCAGTAGGCGAAGCCATCGCACGGCATTTGCGCCACGACGCTCCATCGCCCGAACTTGTCGCACGACAAGCCGTACCGCGCTACCGGACCAAGCGCTTGCTGCGACAGGCATTCGATGCGCTCCAGGCGGATTGGCCGTTCGACCTGCTGATCGGCACGCCGCCGCTGCGCTGGGCGGCGGAGCGCGTGTACTTCAATCGCGGACGCGATCCCGGCGGACTTCTCAGCGTTCGAGGCTGAAGCGATCTCCGTCCAGCATCGCCGGGAATTTCGCCCGGTGTTCGACCAGCGGCGCGGCCTGCAGGAGCATGGTCGACACCACTTCCTCGTCGGCGGCCTCGCTCAGCGGATGGCCGAGGAAATCGATCGCCGCGCTGCCGCCGCCGTAGTGCAGGCCGTTGCCGTCGGTGCCGACGCGGTTGACGCCGACGACGTAGCACAGGTTCTCGATGGCGCGGGCGCGCAGCAGCGTTTGCCACGGGTAGGCGCGCGACGACGGCCAGTTCGCCACGTACAGCGCGAGATCGTAATCCGGCAGGCCCGGGCGCTCGACGTCGAAGCGGTTGCGCGAGAACACCGGGAAGCGCAGGTCGTAGCAGACCTGCGGCAGGATCCGCCAGCCGCGCCATTCCACCGTCACCCGATCGTGGCCGGCGGCGTAGCGTTCGTGTTCCCTGGCGAACGAGAACAGGTGGCGCTTGTCGTAATGCGCGATGTTGCCGTCCGGCGTCGCGAACAGCATGCGATTGAACACGCCGGCGTCGGTGCGCAGCTGCACGCTGCCGGTCACCGCGGCATCGAGCTTCGCGGCCTGCCCGCGGATCCACGCGACAGTCGGGCCGTCCATGGTTTCGGCGTCGCCGATGGCTTCGTTCGAGAAACCGCTGGTGAAGGTTTCGGGCAGGACGACGAGATCGGTAATGCCGTGCAACGGCGCGATCAGGTCGCCGTAGTACTCGCGGTTGCCGGCCGGATCGTGCCAGCGGGTTTCGCCCTGGACCAACGAGACGCGCAGGTTGTGCATCGCATGGCTCATAGCGTCTGCAACCGCTCGATCGCCGCGTCCAGCGTCGCTTCGTTCTTGGCGAAGCACAACCGCGCCAGGCGCTGCCCGGGCGGCGGGGTTTCGTAGAACGGCGACAGCGGGATCGCGGTCACGCCCTTCTCGATGGTCAGCCAGCGGCAGAATTCCACATCGTCGAGGTCGCTGACCGCCGAATAGTCGACCAGCTGGAAATAGCCGCCCGGCACCGGCAACGGCTTCAGTTTGGTCGTCAGCAACCGCTCGCGGAAACGGTCGCGCTTGGCTTCATAGAAAGCGCCGAGTTCCTCGTAGTGCCCGGGTTCCTCGCGGATCATCTCGGCGAAGGCATGCTGCGCCGGGTTGAAGGTGCAGAACACGTTGTACTGGTGGACCTTGCGGAATTCGGCAGACAGCGCCGGCGGCGCGATGCAGTAGCCGACCTTCCAGCCGGTGCAGTGGTAGGTCTTGCCGAAGCTGGAAATGACGAACGCGCGTTCGCGCAGTTCCGGATAACGCAACGCGGATTCGTGGCGCGCGCCGTCGAACACGATGTGCTCGTAGACCTCGTCGCTGAGCAGGACGATGTCGGTACCGCGCAGGATCGCGGCGACTTCGCGCATGTCCGCATCCGACAGCATCGCGCCCGACGGATTGTGCGGGCTGTTGATCATCAGCATCCGCGTCCTCGGCCCGATCGCCGCGCGCACCGCGTTCCAGTCCGGCGCGAACGTGACCGGATCGAGCGCCACGTGCACCGCCTTCGCCCCGGCGAGGTCGATGGCCGGTTCGTAGCAGTCGTAGCAAGGATCGAGCACGACCACTTCCTCTCCCGCGCGCACCACCGCGTGGATGGCATCGAAGATCGCTTCGGTGGCGCCGCTGGTGACGGTGATTCCGGCGTCCGCATCCGGCTTCCAGCCGTACACGCGTCCGGTCTTGTCGGCGATGGCCTGCCGCAACGCCGGAATGCCGGTCATCATCGCGTACTGGTTGTGCCCGGCCTGCATCGCCCGGCCCAGCGCATCCACGAGCCTTGGCGGCACCGGGAAATCCGGGAATCCCTGGCCGAGGTTGACCGCGCCGTGTTCGGCGGCCAACTGCGACATCACGCTGAAGATGGTGGTGCCGACCTTCGGCAACTTGCTCTCGGGGGCCGGGCGGGCGATCGGGTCGGTCATCGGCGGGGAATGGCTACAATGAACATCTTTTTTAGCACGATTGCCCGGTCGTTCCCGTGACCCCGCGCCCCTCAGACGCCGACATCCCCGCGCTGCTGCGCGCCTATCTGGACGCCGAGTACCGCTGGGCGCGCGGCGGCGAATGGCCGTCGCTGGCGATCGGGCACCCGGCGCCGGAACTGGAGGCCGCCTTCCCCGATGCCGGCGTGTTCGGCCTGCTTTCGGCCTGGAATCCGCATTCGGTGGAACGCCCCGAAGCCACCAATCGTGCCGCCGACGCCGCGCTGCATTTGGCCCTGCGCGAGAGCGGCGCGCGGTACCTGCCCGGCTTTTCCTCCGCGCGCAACCGAACCTGGCGCGAGCCCAGCTGGTGACCATCGACCTGCCGCTGGCGCAACTCGACGCCTTGTCGCGCCGCTTCGGGCAGTTGGGCACCCTGTATTGCCATCGCGGTGCAGCGTTTCGCCTGCGCATGTATGCAGATCGCCCCGCAGGCGTCGACGACAGCCTTCCCGTCGACTGGATGACGGCCAGCGGCTGATGCCCGCCCCGCCCTCCATTCCCGCGCTGCTGTCCGTGCGCGGCCTCGCCTTCGCCCGCAACGAGCAGCCGGTGTTCGGGCCGCTGGCGTTCGAGGTCGAAGCGGGCGAGGCGTTGCTCGTGCAGGGCGGCAACGGTGCCGGCAAGACCACGCTGCTGCGCGTGCTGGCCGGCCTGCTGCGCGCGGACGCGGGCGAAGTGCGCATCGCCGGCACGGAAGCCGACCATCGCGCGCGCAGCCGCCATGTCGCCTACCTCGGGCACCTGCCGGCGCTGAAGGCCGATCTTTCAGCGGAACAGAACCTGCAATTCCTCTGCGGACTGCATGGCTCGCGCTCCGGTCGCGGCATCGGCGAGTCGCTGCAACGGGTCGGCCTCGGCGGTCACGACGATGCGCTTGCGCGACAGCTTTCCGCCGGGCAGAAGAAACGCCTGTCGCTGGCGCGGCTGTGGCTGTCGCCGGCGCCGCTGTGGCTGCTGGACGAGCCCTACGCCAACCTCGACCTCGACGGCATCGCGCTGGTGAACGCGCTGGTCGGCGAACACCTCGCCGACGGTGGCGCCACCCTGGTCACCACCCACGGCGCCTACGCCGAACCGCCGGTGCGCACGAAACTGCTGGAACTGGCATGAACCGCCTGCTTCTGCCCACGGGACTGGATCCATGAGTACTCCCGGCCTTCGCGCCAGCGCCGGGGCATTGCTCGCGCGAGACCTGCGCCTGGTCTGGCGGCGCCGTGGCGATGCGCTGCAGCCGGCCTTGTTCGCGCTGCTGGTGGTGGTGCTGTTCGCGCTCGCCGCGGGCGGCGAACACGAGGCGCTGGCCCGGCATGCGGCCGCGGTGCTGTGGCTGGCCGTGCTGCTCGCCGGCCTGCTCGCGCTGGACAGCCTGTTCCGCGGCGATGCCGAGGACGGATCGCTCGAACAATGGCTGCTGGCGCCGGTGCCGCTGCCGTGGCTGGTGCTGGTGCGGGTGTTCGGCCATTGGCTGGCGACCTCGCTGCCGTTGCTGCTCGCGGTGCCGCTCCTCGGCGAACTGCTGTTCCTGCCGCATTCGCAATTGCCGGTGCTGATGCTCTCTCTGCTGCTGGGCACGCCGCTGTTGGGCCTGCTCGGCGCGGTGGTCGCGGCGCTGACCGTGGGCATGCGCCGCGCCGGCATCCTGGTCGCGCTGCTGGCGTTGCCGCTGTACGTGCCGGTACTGGTGTTCGGCGCGGGCAGCGTGGCCGCGGCCGCGCAGGGGCTCGACGCCGGCGGCGCACTGCTGTTGCTGGGCGCCGGACTCGCGATTTCACTGGTTCTGGCGCCCATGGCGGCAGCGGCGGCGCTGCGCATCGCGCATAATTAGAACCTGTTCGAAACCTGCTGCGCTCGACAGCTCGCGCCGGCACGAGAGCACCCTCACCCCAACCCTCTCCCGCGCGCGGGAGAGGGGGAAGACAAGATGAATCCCGTCCTCCGCTGGTTCCACCAACTCGGTTCGCCACCCTATTTCGACCGCTTCGCCGCGCGCTGGGCGCCATGGGCCTACGGCCTGGGCATGCTGGCGATGGCCTGGGGCGTGTATGGCGCGCTGTTCCAGGTGCCGGCCGACTACCAGCAGCGCGACAGCTTCCGCATCCTCTATATCCACGTGCCGGCGGCATGGATGAGCATGGCCGTGTTCGCGCTGATGGCGCTGTACGCGGCCATCGCGCTGGTGTGGCGGATCAAGCTCTGCGAAATCCTCGCCATGGCCTGCGCCGCGCCCGGCGCCGCGTTCACCGTGGTCACCCTCGCCACCGGGTCGATCTGGGGCAAGCCGATGTGGGGCACGTGGTGGGATTGGGATCCGCGCCTGACCACGGAATTGATCCTGCTGTTCCTCTATCTCGGCGTGACGGCCTGTACCACGCCATCGACGACCGCCGCCAGGCGGCGCGCGCGGCCGGCTTGCTCGCGGTCGTCGGCGTCGTGCTGCTGCCGGTGATCCACTATTCGGTGACGTGGTGGAATTCCCTGCACCAGGGCCAGACGATTTCGCTGTTCGGCGAATCGAAGATGGACCCGAGCATGCTGCCCCCGCTGTGGTGGATGGTCGCTGGCACGCATTCGTGGTTCGTCGGTTCGCTGCTGGCGCGCGCGCGCGCCGACAACCTGCGCCGCGAAGCAGGCAAGGACTGGGCGGCCCAGGCCGCGGGGATGCAATCGTGAGTTATCGCAACTACGTCATTGCCGCCTACGCGGTGTTCGCGGCCATGCTGCTGTGGGATTTCCTCGCGCCACGCCTGCAACTGTCGCAGGCGCTGCGCGCGATCGGCCTGCGGAGCCGGCGCGATGCGGCGAAGCGCAAGCCGGGGGCGAACGCATGAACCCGATCCGCCGTCGTCGCCTGTTGCTGGTCCTGCTGGCCGTGGTCGCGGCCGGCACCGCGATCGCGCTGACCGCGCTCGCGCTGCAACGCAATGTCGCCTACCTCTACACCCCGCACGAAATCCTGGGCGGCGAAGCCGGCGCGAAGGTCCGCGATGGCGAAGCGCGTTTCCGCCTCGGCGGCATGGTTTCGGCGGGAAGTTTCAAGCGCGCGACCGGTTCGATGGAAGCGCATTTCGACGTCGACGACGGCGATGCGAAGCTGCCGGTCGTCTATACCGGCATCCTTCCCGACCTGTTCCGCGAGAACCAGGCGGTGATCGCCACCGGGCGCATGCGCGGCGGAACCTTCGTCGCCGAGGAAGTGCTGGCCAAGCACGACGAGACCTACATGCCCAAGGAAGTCGCGGACAAGATGGCGGAGGCGCACAGCAAGCATGCGGTGCCCTCCTCTCCCACCGCCGCTGGCGCGGCCATACCCTCTCCCGCGAGGCGGGAGGGGAACAACTGATGCTGGGCGAATTCGGGCATTTCGCGCTGGTGCTGGCCCTGCTGGTGGTGTTGTTGCAGGCGGCATTGCCGCTGGTCGGCGCACAGCGCGGCAATCCGGCATGGATGGCGGTGGCGCGGCCCGCGGCCTACGCCCAGCTCGCGCTGGTCGGCATCGCGTTCGCGGTGCTGACATACGCGTTCGTCGTGCAGGACCGTTCGTTCGAATACGTCGCCCAGAACAGCAATTCGCTGTTGCCGATGGTCTACCGCTACACCGCGGTCTGGGGCGCGCACGAAGGCTCGCTGCTGTTGTGGCTGCTGGTGCTGGCGCTATGGACCGGCGCGGTCGCGCGTTTCTCGCGCGGGCTGCCGCAGGACGTGGCCGCACGCGTACTCGGCGTACTCGGCATCGTCTCGCTCGGTTTCCTCGCGTTGCTGCTGTTCACCAGCGATCCATTCGAACGCCTGTTGCCGATGCCGGCCGAAGGCGCGGACCTCAACCCGCTGTTGCAGGACCCGGGCATGGTGATCCACCCGCCGATGCTCTACCTCGGTTACGTCGGCTTCGCGGTGCCGTTCGCGTTCGCGATCGCGGCATTGCTCGACCGCCGCATCGACGCACGCTGGGTGCGCTGGACCCGGCCGTGGACCAACGCGGCCTGGGGTTTCCTCACCCTCGGCATCGCGCTCGGCAGCGCCTGGGCCTATTACGAACTCGGTTGGGGCGGCTGGTGGTTCTGGGATCCGGTCGAGAACGCGAGCTTCATGCCGTGGCTGGC
>JGI24770J26754_10003500_pt1 | contig 10473 bp, 10 predicted proteins | sample LakOneMetagenome_FD_26754 | JGI IMG/M metagenome (IMG submission 26754) | reverse complement strand
TGGGTCATTCTGACGCTGATGTGCTGCTGCACGCTATCGCCGATGCACTACTGGGCGCCGCAGCTCTTGGCGATATTGGCAAACATTTCCCGGACACCGACGTCGCGTACAAGGGGGCGGACAGCCGTGTCCTGCTGCGCAGCGTGATCCAGCGCGTGCGCGAGGCTGGCTGGCGCGTAGGCAATGTCGACGCCACGATCATCGCGCAGGCACCCAAAATGGCGCCTCATATCGCGTCGATGCGGGCCAACATCGCCGCTGACTGCGGCGTTCCAGTTGATTGCATCAGCGTCAAGGCGACGACCACCGAGCAGCTTGGCTTCACCGGACGCGGCGAGGGCATCGCCGCGCAGGCGAGCGCACTTCTAACGGCTATTTGACTCATGCCTCTGCGGTGGTCGGGTCGGTACAATGGCGCCATCATGAACGTATCCATCATCTGTCATCGGGCACGCGTTGCGCTGGGCAGCGCCCTTCTCGCATGCACTCTTGCCGTGCCGGGCCACGCAGAATCGGTCAGCGAGCCCGCACGCACTGAAGTGCCGGACGGTGCGCCGCAGCTTGCGGCCGAAAAAGTCATCAGCAGTCAGTCGCCGACTGTGGCAGCCAAAGCCGCTGGTAACGTGATTGTTGAGGAAGAGCGGATTCAGGGGCGCCTTGCCAATGCGCNCGTGAGCGTTGGTGGCAGCAGGGGTTACACCGTCATTGATCCAGCCGCGGGTCGTGTCGACCGGCAAGCCGACAATGGTGGCAAACGGGTTTCACCTTCGCTCTGGGAGCTGCTCCGCTTCTAGGCGTGGCACGACTCTTGTAAGTTCGGCTTCAGGGCCGTATTCGCATACCGCGCACAACACTGAACGAATACTTTTCGCATGTCTGTTTTCACCCGAGTCACCGAGAGCGAAGTTACCGCATGGCTAACGCGATTCTCGGTTGGCGCTGTTCGCGAACTGCTTCCGATTTCCGAAGGCATTGAGAACACCAACTATTTTCTGACGACAACTGAAGGCGAGTACGTTCTCACGCTATACGAACGGGTGCCAGCCGAGGATTTGCCGTTCTACCTGAATTTCACCGCGCATCTGGCGGGTTCTGGCGTCGCCGTACCAACGCCGATTGCGGACCGCACGGGCGGGTTGTTCTCTATCCTCAACGGTCGCCCAGCAGCTCTGACCCAGCGCATTCCGGGGCGACCCGTGATGCAACCTGCCGCACCACATTGCGCATCAGTGGGCCGCGAGCTCGGCCGGCTGCACAACGCGAGTCGCACCTTTCGCACGCGTATCAGCAACAAGCGTGGACCTGCGTGGGCGCTATCAACATCGAGGGCGGTGCGCCCCTTCGTCAGTGCCGATCAAAACGCGCTCATCGAAAACGAGATCAAGTTTCAGCGCGAGCGTCGGCAAACGCGCTTGCCAAACGGTGCGATCCACGCCGATCTGTTCCGAGACAATGTGCTGTTCGATGGCGAACGTCTCAGCGGTCTTATCGATTTCGGCTTTGCGGCGACAGACGAGTTTGCCTACGATCTGGCGATCACCGCCAACGACTGGTGTGTCAACCCGGATGGTGACTTCGACAACCTGCGCCTGAATGCGATGCTTGCTGCGTATGTGGCAGAGCGTCCATTGCTGGACGCGGAACAGGTCGCATGGCCAGCGCTGCTGCGCGCGGGCGCGCTGCGTTTCTGGCTTTCGCGGCTCTACGACCTGCATTTGCCGCGGGCTGCCGAAATCAATACACCGCACGATCCTGCGGCTTTCGAACGCATTCTGCGCTTGCGAATCAGTCAACCGGCGCACTGGCCGACCGGCTTCACCGGGGCCGAATAATGAGCGGCCCCATCGTGTTTTCCGTGGTACCGGCGATCGAAGGCTTCGAATGGCTGCGTGGTTCCATGCGAATTTTTCGCTCGCAGTGGCTCCGCTACACATCGATTGCAGCACTTTTCTTGCTGATCATGCAGGTCGCATCGGTCATTTCCGGTGGTTTGCTGTTTGTGTTCCTGAAGCCGGTGTTGTCTGTGGGCTTCCTGGCGGCTGCGTGGCATCACGAGCGCGGCGAATTGCCCGAGGCGCGACATCTGTTTGCCGGCTTCAAGTCCAACCTGAAGGCATTGCTGCCGCTGGGCGCCGTTTATCTGGTCGGCGTGCTCATAGCAGCTTCGGTNGCGCTTGCGCTCTCGGGCGTTTCCATGGAGCAACTGATGCCTGCAGACGGGCAGCCGAAGCTTANCGAGGAAGAGCAGCTTCGCTTCATGTTGATCACCGTGATGTTGACCGTTCCGCTCACGGCGGCGTTNTGGTTTGCGCCCGCNCTTATCGTTTTCTCGGACGCGACCTTCATGCAGGCGCTTTCGGTGTCGTGCCGTGCGTGTATGCGCAACTGGCTGGCAATGAGCGCTTACGGTGTTGCAATCGTGCTGCTGCTGCTCGCGGTCGTCGCGCTGGCGGCTCCGGTACTCTATTACTTCCGCAGTGTTGCGATCATGCTGATGATGGTGATCGCGGTGCCGCTCACCGCGGTGCTGATGATCAGCGACTATGTGAGCTATCGCCGCGTGTTCCATCGCGACGAAAAAATAGAGCGCGTCATCGCGATTTAGAGCGCTGTCAATTTCGCGTATTCAAGCGCCAGCCGCTTGATCCCGTGATCGCGAAAGTTCACTTCTACCTGCACGTTCTTTCCACTACCGTCTGCATTGATGATGACGCCATGACCAAATTTGGCGTGCGACACCTGTTGCCCAATACGGAAACCTGAGTCGGAGCGCGTCGCGCTGCCAATTGAGGCAGCGAAAGCTGACAGGTTGCGATCGGCATAGTCACCAGACAGCGGCGCGTGGGGTTCCATCGCCAGCAGATTCTTCGGTTTCGCCGACAGCCACTTCAGTAACTCTGCTGGCACTTCATCGAGAAAACGTGATGGCACGTTGTAACGCGTCTGCCCGTGCAGCATGCGCATCTGCGCGTAGCTTAGATGCAATCGCTTGCGCGCTCGCGTAATGGCCACATACATCAGACGGCGCTCCTCTTCCAGGCCACCATCGTCATTGAGCGAGTTGTCATGCGGGAACAAGCCCTCTTCGAGCCCCGTGATAAAGACGTAGTCGAACTCCAGCCCCTTGGCCGAATGTACCGTCATCATCTGCAGCGCTGCGCGACCCTCTGCGGCCTGCGTATCGCCGGCTTCAAGCGAAGCGTGCGCGAGAAATGCGGTCACCGGGTCGTCGCTCTCGGACATCGTGCCGTCGAGGTTTTCAACGTGGACAACGCCGCCTGTTTCACGCATGAAGTTGTCGGCCGCGTTGATCAATTCCTCAAGGTTTTCGACGCGATCCTGACCGTCCTTCTCGTTGACGTAATGCGCCTTGAGCGTGCTCGCATCCAGCAAATGACGCACGATTTCGGGCAGCGCTTGTCCTTTCGTTGCTATCCTCATGCCTTCAATAAGGCCGATGAATTGCGCCATCGGCACCTGCGCGCGGCCACCAGCACCGCCTGCACAGGCGGCCTGCCATAGTGTCACACCTGTCCCGACGGAGACCTGCTGCAAATTTTCAATTGACTTGGCGCCAATACCTCGCGGCGGAAAATTAACGATGCGCAAAAATGCATTGTCATCTTCCGGATTGTTGATGAGCCGCATGTAAGCCATCGCGTGCTTGATCTCGGCGCGCTCGAAGAAACGAAGGCCGCCATACACCCGATACGGAATGCGTGCGTTGAACAGGCCATGCTCGAACACGCGGGACTGCGCATTCGACCGATAAAGAATGGCGATTTCGTCAAGTGGTACACCGTCGTTCATCGCCGACTTGACGCTATCGATGACGAAGGCTGCTTCTTCGCCGTCGCTGTAGCCCTGAAACACGCGGATCGGCTCGCCGTGGCCCTGGTCGGTCCACAGCTCCTTGCCTAGACGCCCGTTGTTGTTGCGGATCAATGCATTGGCTGCATCGAGAATCGTGCCGTAGCTGCGGTAATTCTGTTCCAGTTTGATGATTTTTGCAGGTGCAAAATCGTGCTCAAAACGCTGCATGTTGGCGACTTTGGCGCCGCGGAACGCGTAGATCGACTGATCGTCGTCGCCCACCGCCAGCACCGCGGTATACGGTCCTGCCAGCAGGCGCAACCACTTGTACTGCAGCGTGTTGGTGTCCTGAAACTCATCGACCAGAATGTGCCGGAATCGTGCGTTGTAGTGCTCGCGCAGTGCTTCGAACTTGCTCAGCACTTCATACGAGCGCAACAGCAGTTCAGCGAAATCGACTACACCCTCACGCTGGCACGTCGCCTCATAGAGCTGATACAACTCAACCTGTTTGCGCGAATAGTCATCGAACGCCTCGACCGCGTTCGGTCGTAAACCTTCTTCCTTGGCAGCAGAGATGAACCACGCGAGCTGCTTCGCCGGATATTTCTCGTCGTCGATATTGTTCTGTTTGAGGATGCGCTTGATGAGCGAGAGCTGATCCTGCGTATCCATGATGGTGAACGTTTGCGGCAATCCGGCCTCGCGCCAGTGCATGCGCAGGAAGCGGTTGCACAGCCCGTGAAAGGTGCCGATCCACATGGTGCGTACGTTCACCTGCACCATTGAAGTCAATCGCGTCAGCATCTCCTTCGCCGCCTTGTTGGTGAAGGTCACGGCGAGCACGCCTGACGGACTGACCTGCCCGGTCGACAGCAGCCACGCGATGCGCGTCGTCAGCACACGTGTCTTGCCAGAGCCGGCGCCAGCGAGGATCAGAGCGGAGGTATGAGGAAGGGTAACCGCAGTGAGTTGCGGTTCGTTGAGATTCGCGAGGAGCTTGGACGACATCCGCTGATTTTAGAGAGCTGCCCTCTCGCGGGAACCGAACGCGATGTCACGCGCGACGAAACACCCGTCGGTACAAGGCTGTCGCGGCTCGTTTGACCCGAAACTTCATGATGCGACCCACGCGCCACGGCCAACTGGCGCGAATGGCGTCAAACCACAGGTCTTTCCAGGGAATGAACCAGTGGTAGAGCCGAGCGAACCAGCGCAGCTGCAGCAAGGCTGGCTGCGTAAGGCTAAACAGCCGCGCTACCACGGCCGTCCCCACGATCTTTGCGACGACGATCACGATCACGCCAACGGCGTGCTGGCCCTGCGCGATCAGCCACAGAGCGGCAATTTTTACCGGAAACAACAATACAGTCGGTACCGCGAAAAGGAGCATCGCACCCCAGGGCGGCAGCCGGCGAATCGCGTCTTCCATTGCACGCCAGAGCGGCAGCTTCGCCAGCCAGTCGAAGACGCGGGCAAGTGTCTCCCAGCCCCAGTCGTAGAACAACAGAAGCAACGCCAGCGGCAGCTGGAGCAATCTGAGCAAAAAACGCCACATGGACCGGAATGTAGCGCGTCCTGAGCTGCTTTTGGGCGTCAGCATGGTCGCACCGCGACGAAACGCGGAAATGCGTCGATAGAATCGTGGTTATGTCACCAGATATCGCTTTACCCGAAGTGCCGCGCAACGGCAACGCCGTCGCCGCACCACCAAATACCGAGCTTTCGGCCTTTGTGCCGTCGTTTCGTGGGTCCGCGCCCTACATTCATGCCTTTCGCGGAAAAACGTTTGTGGTCGCCTTCGGTGGTGAAGTCGTTGCAGATGACACATTTCCGAATTTCATTGCCGATCTGAATTTGCTCGCGAGCCTTGGTATTCGTCTAGTCCTCGTGCACGGCGCGCGTCCGCAAGTGGAAAAACTCCTTGCACAAAGAGGCATGGAGAGTCGTTATCACAAGGGCGTACGCGTGACCGACGAATCGCAACTGGGCAGCGTGATCGGCGCCAGCGCACGCGCCCGCGCCCGCATCGAGGCAGCGCTGTCGATGGCGCCGCGTACTGCTGCGGTGACTCCGATCCATAATCGCGTCACCGGCGGCAATTTCGTTGTTGCCAAGCCGATTGGCGTAGTTGACGGCGTGGACATGAAATACAGCGGTGAGGTGCGCCGCATTGACGCGCAGGCGATCAACGATTGCCTCAAGGACGGCGACATCGTGCTGATGTCGACGCTCGGTTACTCCACGTCGGGAGACACCTTCAACCTGACGGTGGAAGAGGTTGCAACGCAAACCGCAATTGCGCTCAAGGCTTCGAAACTCATTTTCCTGCTCGACACACCGGGTGTGCTGGATGCCGATGGCTCCGTGATCTCGACGCTCTATACACGTGAAGCTTCAGCCATTGCCAGCAAGGCCCCGCAACAGTCCGACGTTCAGTTCTTCCTGTCCGCTGCGGTTCGCGCTTGCCAGAAGGGCGTGGTTCGCGCGCACCTGATCGGCCGCAAGCTCGACGGTGCGATCCTGCAGGAGCTTTTTACACGCGACGGCGTGGGCACCATGATTTCGGTCGATAGTCTCGACAACCTGCGCCCTGCGACGATTGATGACGTCGGGGCACTGCTTTCGATCATCGAGCCGCTGGAGCGACAGGGCATTCTCGTTGCGCGTCCGCGGGCATTGATCGAACGCGAAGTTGAGCGGTTCTTTCTGGCCGAGCACGACGGTCAGATCATTGGCTGCGCTGCACTGTATCCTTTCCCGGAGGCCAACAAGGCGGAGCTCGCCTGTCTCGCAGTGAATCCGGATTACCGTCGCGAAGGTTATGGCGAGCGGCTCATGAAGGCCGTCGAAAAGGCCGCCAAGGAGCAGGGCATCAATACGCTGTTTGTGCTGACGACCCGGACGGCTCACTGGTTCACCGAACGCGGATTTACACCCGCGAAATTCACCGATCTGCCAGAAAAGAAACAGGCGCTCTACAACTTCGAGCGGGCTTCACAGGTTTACGTAAAACAAATTTAGTTTCAGGCATGCACCACGAAGGACTTTGTCGTCTTCGTTCCGTGCAACTGAAATTGTGACAAAGGAAAACAACATGGCACGCACAGTTCAATGCATCAAACTCGGCAAGCAAGCCGACGGCCTCGATTTCGCACCTTACCCCGGCGAGCTCGGCAAAAAGATTTTCGAGAACGTCAGCAAGGAGGCCTGGGCCGGTTGGCTCAAACACCAGACGATGCTTATCAACGAAAACCGTCTCGGTTTAGCCGATCCAAAGGCGCGCAAATACCTTGCCGAACAGATGGACAAATACTTCTTCTCGGGTGGTGGCGAGACGGCGAGTGGATACGTTCCACCGACGAAGTAANTAGCGATGAACGCCATCTCCCGCTTCCCTGTCCCCGAGCTTGCTGACATTCCGGNGGACCTGCGTTCGCGCATGCTCGACGTACAGCAGAAGGCAGGGTTCATCCCGAACGTGTTCCTGACGCTCGCGCATCGGCCCGACGAATGCCGCGCCTTCTTCGCCTACCACGACGCGTTGATGCTGAAAGAAACGCCCGCGCTAAACAAGGCCGAGCGCGAGATGATCGTGGTGACAACGAGCGGAGCCAACGACTGCGTGTATTGCGTCGTGGCGCACGGCGCGATNCTNCGCGTGTACACCAAGAATCCGCGCATNGCCGATCAGGTCGCCATCAACCACCGCAAGGCCGAGATCACGTCAAAGCAGCGCGCCATGCTCGATTTCGCACTCAAGGTGTGCCTGCATTCGAACGAGATTGCCGAACCGGACTTCGCTTCGTTACGCGAGCATTGCTTCACCGAAGACGACATCTGGGACATCGGCTCGATCACGGCGTTCTTCGGCATGAGCAACCGCCTCGCCAACATGAGCAGCATGCGGCCGAATGACGAGTTCTATTTGATGGGACGAGTGCCGAGGGCGAAGTAGTCGCCAAGCCCTCTCTCCCAAGAAGGGAGACAGGGCGAAGACCATCGTTCATTTACGCGCTTACGATCTCCGCGATCGCGCGTTCCGTCCGCGCCAGACCGTCGTCGATATCCGCATCCGTAATGTTCAGCGCCGGTGCAAAGCGCAGAATATTATTGTTACCCGCCGTCAAAAACACGACGCCGTTGCGGTGGCCTGATTTCATGAATTCGCCCGCGCGGTTGTCGTATTTTTCGACCAGTTCACAGCCCAGCCACAAGCCTTCACCACGCACATCGGAAAACACGTTGTGCTTTTTGTTGATGGCTGCAAAGCCGTCGCGCAGGCGTTGTTCGGCGACCAGCACGCGCTTCAGGAACGCTTCATTGTTGACTATATCGAGCACCGTTTCGGCAACGGCTGAGCCCAGCGGATTGCCGCCGTACGTCGTGCCGTGGGTGCCCGGTTGCATGACGGCTGCGATTTCTTCGGTGGTGATGAAGCAGCCGATCGGGAAGCCCCCACCGATGCCTTTGGCGCTGGTCAAAATGTCCGGCGTGACGCCTTTTTTCATGTAGCTATAGAGCGCGCCGGTGCGGCCTACGCCACTCTGAATTTCGTCGAAGATCAGCAGGGCGCTGTGCTTGTCGCAGAGCTCGCGTGCGGCACCCAAAAACTCCGGCGTGCCGGGGAACATGCCACCTTCGCCCTGCATCGGCTCCAGGATGATGCAGGCGACGTCGTCGTCCATGACGGCGCGTAACGCGTCAACGTCGTTGTATGGTACGTGGGTGATGCCAGCGGGCACCGGGCCCATGCCCTTGGTGTACTTCGGACTGCCGCCGGTAGATACTGCGAGCCAGGTTCGTCCGTGGAACGAATTGGTGGTCGAGATGATGCGGTGCTTCTGCTCGCCGTACTTGGTGCTCGCGAATTTGCGCGCGGTTTTCAGCGCGCCTTCGTTCGCCTCGGTGCCGCTATTGCACAGGAACACACGGTCGGCGAACGTCGCCTGCGTGAGCTTCTTGGCGAAGCGCATCGCGGGCTCGTTGACCATGTAATTGCTGATGTGCCACATGCGGTCGGCCTGCGCCTTGAGCGCGGCGTTCAGCGCCGGATGGCAGTGCCCTAGCGAGAGCACGGCCACGCCGCCCGCGAGGTCGACGTAGTCGCGGCCCTCAGTGTCCCAAATGCGCGACCCCGCCGCTCGTACCGGCACGAATTGCGCGGGCACGTAGGTCTGAAACATCACCTCATCGAACGTTGCTCGGCTCACTCGCATCGTTTCCGCTTCGCGGATGTGTGCGGGTGGCGCAATGTTGGATTGAGTTCTGATCGGGTCGAGCATCGGGATCCTGGTTACCTCTCGTTAGTGTTTGTGATCGTGGCCGTGATCGTGACCGCCGCCGTGCTGGCTCATGCCGTTGCACGCGGTGACCATGATTTCTACTTTGTATTCCGGCTTGGCGAGCTTCGCTTCAACCGTTGCGCGCGCAGGTGGCATGCCTTCGGGCACCCATGCGTCCCATGCTTCGTTCATTTGCGCAAATGTGCTGATGTCGGCGAGATAAATCGTGGCCGTCAGAATGCCTTTTTTCGTGGCACCACCTTCTTCGAGCAGATCATCGATTTGCTTGAGAATTTGCTCGGTCTGACCCTTCACATCGGCGGTCGGATCGGACGCGACCTGCCCGGCGAGGTACAGGAAGCCGTGGTACGTAACCATTTCAGAGAGACGTTTACCAACGCCATAGCGACGAATCATGATGTGCTCCAGTGAGGATCGGTGAAAAAGGGTTGCGCTGATTTTACGGGCTGCTCTATTGCGGTGCGGCATGGAATGCCGCAGAAATAAAAACGGCCGCCGGGGAGGGCAGCCGTCGCGCACGTGGTGCGTTTACAAATCAGAGCTTCGGAAGGGGGAGCCCGTCGCTCTTTGATACCTCATGTCGCCGTTATCTGGTGTCGCATCGCTCTTTCCTCGGGCCGGGGGATATGGCCTCTGGTGCCGGTTCGCGCGATTCAGGGGAGGAGGCGCGAGCCGCAAGCGACNGACGAGACGTCGGCGTTATCGTTTTTATCCNGAATCAGCGCCGGGGGGCGTTGACCTCNGGTGCAAGATTCACCTGCACCCGCATGGTGGGGCCCGGGTCGTACGCCATGCGCGTCGTGTAGTCACGACCCTGATAGCGATACGCCACGTTGTAGCCAGTAATTTCGTCACGTCCGTCGTATACGGTGCGGCAGCGCTGTACGACACGAGTTTCCGGGATGTAGTCGACGCGACCCGAATTGCCGGCCACAGAGGCGCCAGCATAGGTCGGCGCGTTCGGTTGTGAATTTTCAATCTGGTTGCCGATCAGTCCGCCAGCCACGATTCCAACACCAGTGCCAACATCGCGGCCACCTGACGAACGACCAAACTGGTGGCCCACGACGCCGCCGATGATCGCGCCGATCACGGTCCCGGCACCGACGGTGCGTTCAGCCGCTGGCGCGGGGNCNGGAGCCGCCTGCTGGTNGCCGACATCAACGTAACCCTGAGACGGCACGCGGCGGTCGGTTTGCACGGTTTCGTTCGCGCATTCCTGACGCGGCACGCTGTTGCGCTCATAGATCGGCTGCGCCGACAGTACTTGCGCGGTGTCGCTGTAGCTTTGCTGCGCCATCGCGGAGCTCATGGCCACAGCGGCAAGCGTCAATACAAAAATCTGTTTCATGGG
>JGI24770J26754_10003494_pt1 | contig 10482 bp, 8 predicted proteins | sample LakOneMetagenome_FD_26754 | JGI IMG/M metagenome (IMG submission 26754) | reverse complement strand
GGTATCAACGGCTGTGGCATCGCTCGCGATGCCGCCGGGCGCGGCCTATCGGTCGCGCTGGCGGAAATGGACGATCTCGCGTCGGGCACCTCGTCGGCGTCGACCAAGCTTTTCCACGGCGGCCTGCGCTATCTGGAATATTTCGAGATCGGCCTGGTGCGCAAAGCCCTGATCGAGCGCGAAGTGCTCCTGCGCGCCATGCCGCACATTTCCTGGCCGATGCGGTTCGTCCTGCCTTACCACCCCGACATGCGTTTCGAGGGCGAAACACCCACCTCGAAGCTTCTCAATCTCTTCATGCCCTGGATGCGCGGCCGCCGCCCCGCCTGGCTGATCCGGCTTGGTCTTTTCCTCTACGACAACCTTGGCGGCCGAGAGATTCTGCCCGGCACAACGACGCTCGATCTGGCAACCGACCCGGCAGGCGGGCCGCTGAAGGCCAAATTCCGCAAGGCCTACGAATATTCCGACGCTTGGGTCGAGGATGCGCGACTGGTGGCGCTGAACGCCCGCGATGCGGCAGATCGCGGCGCCCGTATCATGACCCGCACCAGGGTCAGCGCCGCGCACCGCGATGCTGCGGGCTGGACGATTTCCGTCGACGGGCCGGGCGGGCCGCAGACCTTTCGCGCGCGTGTCCTTGTCAACGCGGGCGGGCCGTGGGTCGAACAGGTCGTGCGCGGTATTGCCCATGTCGACACCGCCGAATCCATCCGCCTGGTGCGCGGCAGCCATATAGTCACCCGCAAACTTTTCGATCACGGCAAGTGCTACTTCTTCCAGGGCAGGGATGGTCGGATCATCTTTGCCATCCCGTATGAAGAGGATTTTACCCTGATCGGCACCACTGACATGGACCATACGGGCGATCCTCACGAGGCGCGCTGCACCGATGCCGAGGCCGATTATCTTTGTGCCTTCGCCAGCCAGTATTTCGACCGGCCGGTCACCCGCGCAGATGTCGTCTGGACCTATTCCGGCGTCCGTCCGCTTTACAACGATCACGCGAAGTCCGCGCAGGCGGCGACGCGCGATTATGTCCTGTCGCTCGACAGCAACGGGCCGCCGATCCTGTCGGTATTTGGCGGCAAGATCACTACCTACCGCAAGCTGGCCGAGGCGGCGCTGGGCAAGATCGTGCCCTTCCTGTCGCCAACGCGGGGGGCCTGGACGGCGGGCGTTCCGCTGGCCGGGGGCGATTTTCCGGTGGCGGACGTGCCGCGCCTGATCGGCGACCTCGCGCTGCGCTACCCGTTCCTGACCGACTTTACCTGCCGCCGTCTGACCCGCGCTTACGGCACAGAGGCGCCGGTGATGCTCGGGCAGGCCGCGACTCCTGCCGATCTCGGCCGCGATTTCGGTGCCGGGCTGACCGAGACCGAATTGCGCTGGCTCATGGTGCGCGAATATGCGCAGTCCGCCGAAGATGTGGTCTGGCGTCGCACGAAACTCGGGCTCAGGCTTTCGCCCGAGGAAATCGCCGCCGTCGACCAGTGGATGCAGACCGCCCGTGCCGAAATGGCGGCATGACCCGTATCCCGGCTGCCAGCCAAGGCAACGCCAAGCTTATATTCGCCGCGGTCGCGCCGTTCGCGGCACAGAACTGGCTGAAATAAAATTATTTTCCTTAAGTTCGGAAAATAGGGAAGCTAATGCGCCAATCCGTTTGCGTGCGCCGCAAGCGATGGTGCCGCCGCCCGATGCCGGTGCGTCAGGCTGCCCCGACCGGGCGGATATGCGACGCCGCTTCCATGACCAGCGGTTTCAACCCCGACCCGCCGGTGGCGATATGGTCGAACAGCTGCTTGCGCATGCGCGGTTCCCAGAAATCGCTGATATGGGCGGCGCAGCCGGTCACCCCTTCGGCATGGGGTTTAGATTCGAAAAAGATGGCGATCTGGTTCGCCATGCGGATCATCTTTTCAGGCGACATGGGCGGCTCTTGCTCCGGTAAAACGTTCGGGATGGGTGAAAATCTCAAAGTCGGCGCCACGCACCACGGCGACAAGCGTGATTCCGGCGGCGTCGGCCTCATCTATGGCAAGCGCGGTCGGGGCCGAGGCTGCCATCAACACGGGTGCGCCAATCATCGCGGCCTTTTGAACCATGTCGACCGAAACGCGGCTGGTGAGGACCAGTGCGCCCGTCGCGGCCGCATGTCCGCCACGGGCCATCGCCCCGGCGAGCTTGTCGAGCGCATTGTGCCGGCCGACATCTTCGCGCGCCAGCACCGTGCCCTGGCCGGGCCTGTAGAACCCCGCCGCATGGGTGGCACGGGTTGCGTCGTTCAACGCCTGATGGCGGGTCAGATCGCCCATGGCGGCCGCCGGGTCGGTCGGGGCAAAGATCATCGCGCCCGCGGCCAAAGCGGGAAGCGGCCGCAAGGCCTCGGCCAGGCTGTCTATCCCGCAAAGACCACAGCCAACGGGCCCGACCTGTGCGCGCCGGCGCGCGGCAAACCGAGCTTCCGCCGCGGGTGCCAGCCAAATCCGCAGCTCAATTCCTCGATCTTGCGAAAGAACTTCAATTTCCTTGATTTCCGAAAGGTCAGAAATCATCCCTTCGGTCAGCGAAAATCCCGCCGCGAAATCTTCCAGATCGTCGGGCGAGGCCATCATCACAGCCTGCGTCGTTCCGTTGTAGACCAAGGCCACCGGCACTTCGGTCGGCACGGCACGGTTGCCGCTTTCCAATCGCCCCGCCCGGAAGGCGAGGCGGGTCTTTTTCCTGTGCGTTTCCATCACTCGGCGGCGGGCAGGATGCGGCGCGCCATTTCGGCCTGCGCATTGTATTCTTCCTGCCAGTCGGTCGGCCCGTTCGACGGGCTGACCTGCACCGCCGTCACCTTGTATTCCGGGCAGTTGGTCGCCCAGTCGGAATAGTCGGTGGTCACAACGTTGGCCTGCGTCGAGGGGTGGTGGAAGGTCGTATAGACCACGCCCGGCGATACCCGGTCGGTGATGAAGGCGCGCAGGGTCGTATCGCCAGCCCGCGACGCAAGACGCACATAATCGCCGTCCTTCACCCCTCGCACTTCCGCGTCATGGGGGTGGATTTCGAGCACATCGGCGTCATGCCAGATCACGTTCGCCGTCCGCCGGGTCTGGGCGCCGACATTATACTGGCTGAGGATTCGCCCGGTGGTCAGCAAAAGCGGGAAGCGCGGCCCGGATTTTTCGTCCGTCGCCACATATTCGGTGCGGATGAACTTGCCCTTGCCGCGCACGAACCCGTCGATATGCATCAGGGGTGTCCCCTCGGGCGCCTTGTCGTTGCAGGGCCACTGGACCGAACCCATCTCCTCGAGCAGTTCGTAGGTGACATTGGCGAACGAAGGCGTGGTCGCCGCGATCTCGTCCATGATCTGGGACGGATGGGTGTAGGTCCAGCCCGCGCCCAAGGCATTGGCCAGCATCTGGGTCACTTCCCAGTCGGCATAGCCGTTCTTCGGCGCCATCACCTTGCGCACCCGGTTGATCCGGCGTTCGGCGTTGGTGAAGGTTCCGTCCTTTTCCAGGAAGGTCGAGCCTGGCAGGAAGACATGGGCGTAGTTCGCGGTCTCGTTCAGGAAAAGATCGTGGACGATGACGCATTCCATGGCTGCAAGACCGGCAGCCACATGGTGCGTGTCGGGGTCGGATTGCAGGATATCCTCGCCCTGGCAGTACAGTCCCTTGAACGTGCCCTCGACCGCCGCATCCAGCATGTTGGGAATGCGCAGGCCTGGCTCGGGAGAAATCTCCACCCCCCACATCTTCTCGTAAATGTCGCGCACGGCGTCGTTCTTGACATGGCGGTAGCCCGGCAGTTCGTGCGGGAAAGACCCCATGTCGCACGAGCCTTGAACGTTGTTCTGGCCTCGCAGCGGGTTCACGCCCACGCCCGGCCGGCCGACATTGCCGGTCAGCATGGCAAGGTTCGCGATGCCGATGACGGCGGTCGAACCCTGGGAATGCTCGGTCACGCCCAGCCCGTAATAGATGGCTCCGTTGCCGCCCTTGGCGAACAATCGCGCCGCGGCGCGCAGGTCCGCCGCCGGTACGCCGGTCAGGATCTCGGTCGCCTCGGGGCTGTGGTTCGGGGCCGACACGAACTCGGCATAGTCCTGGAATTCGTCCCAGTCGCAGCGGGTGCGGATGAACTCTTCATTCATCAGCCCCTCGGTCACGATCACATGGGCCAGCGACGTGACAACAGCCACGTTGGTGCCGGGCCGCAGCGCCAGATGGTGCGATGCCTTGACATGGGCCGATTTCACCAGATCGATCCGACGCGGGTCGATGACGATCAGCTTGGCCCCCTGGCGCAGCCGCTGCTTCATCCGGCTGGCAAAGACCGGATGCGCATCGGTGGGGTTTGCCCCCATGACGATCATTACATCGGTCTGTTCGATCGAGTCGAAATCCTGCGTGCCAGCCGAGGTGCCGAAGGTCTGGCCAAGGCCATAACCGGTGGGCGAATGGCAGACGCGTGCACAGGTGTCGGTGTTGTTGTTCATGAACACCGCGCGCGTAAGCTTCTGCACCAGATAGGTTTCCTCGTTGGTGCAGCGGCTTGACGTGATCACGCCGACCGAATCCTTCCCGTACTTAGCCTGAAGGCCCTTCATCCGGGTCGCCGCAAATCCCAGAGCCTCTTCCCAGGTTACTTCCCGCCACGGGTCCGAAATCTTTTCACGGATCATCGGGGCTAGGATGCGGTCCTTGTGCTGCGCATAGCCATAGGCGAACCGGCCCTTCACGCACGAATGGCCGTGGTTCGCCTTGCCGTCCTTGTAGGGCACCATGCGCACCAACTCGTCACCGCGCATTTCGGCCTTGAAATTGCAGCCGACCCCACAATAGGCGCAGGTGGTGATGATCGCATGATCGGGCAAGCCCATCTCGATCACCGATTTCTCCTGCAGGCTGCCGGTCGGACAGACCTGAACGCAGGCACCGCACGACACGCAATCCGACGACAGGAAATTGTCCAGGCCCGTACCTGCGGACACCCGGCTGTCATAGCCACGGCCTTCGATCGTCAGCGCGAAAGTTCCCTGGATGTCGTTGCAAGCGCGTACGCACAGTGAGCAGACGATGCACTTTGCCGGATCGAAGCTGAAATAGGGGTTGCTGTCGTCCAGCGGGCGCCACTCGGGGTTTTCCGCGCCCAGGGCATCGCGTTCGTTGACATGGTCGGTCTGCGGCCGATAGCGCATTTGGCGCAGGCCGACGATGCCCGCCATCCGCTGCAATTCGCTGTCGCCGTTGGCGGCGTTGGCAAGCCCGATCACCGGATGATCCGAGGCGTAAAGCTCCATCACGCCGCGGCGCAGCTGCTGGAGGCGCGACGTCTGGGTGTGAACGACGATCCCTGGCGCCACCGGCGTGGTACACGAAGCCGGCGTACCGCTCCGCCCCTCGATCTCGACCAGACAAAGCCGGCACGACCCGAACGCATCGAGCGTGTCGGTGGCGCAGAGCTTTGGCACCGCAACGCCCGCCTCGAATGCCGCGCGCATGATGCTGGTGCCGCTCGGCACCGTCACTTCGAAACCATCGACGGTCAGAGTGACCTTTTCCCTGGCCTTGGATGCAGGCGTGCCGAAATCGGGATCGGGGATGATGAAGTCTTTCATTCTGCGGCCTCCTTCGCTTGCGCGAAATCATCGGGGAAATGGGTCAGCGCGCTCATTACCGGATAGGGGGTAAAGCCCCCCAGCGCACAGAGGGAGCCGAATTTCATCGTGTTGCACAGGTCGGTTAGAATGTCCTTGGCGCCGGCATCGCCCGCCGCGATCCTGTCGACTGTCTCGACCCCGCGCACCGCACCGATCCGGCAGGGCGTGCATTTGCCGCACGATTCAATCGCGCAGAATTCCAGCGCGAACCGTGCCTGCTTAAGCATGTCGGCCGAGTCGTCGAATATCGTGAGACCTGCGTGACCCACCAGACCATCCTTGCCCGCGAATTCCTCATAGCCGAACGGCGTGTCGAACAGCGCCCGCGGGAAATAGGCTCCCAGTGGCCCGCCCACCTGGACCGCCTTTACCGGACGGCCCGAAGCTGTGCCGCCGCCGATCTCATCGACGATCTGACCCAGCGTCAGGCCGAAGGCCGTCTCGTACAGCCCGCCGAACTTCACGTTTCCGGCGATCTGCAGCGGGATTGTACCACGCGATCGGCCCAGACCGAAATCACGATAGTGCGTGGCGCCCCTTTCCAGGATCACCGGCACCGTCGCCAGCGAAATCACGTTGTTCACGACCGTCGGCTTGCCCATAAAGCCCTGAAGCGCCGGCAGGGGCGGCTTGGCGCGCACCACGCCACGCTTGCCCTCCAGGCTGTTCAGAAGGCTGGTTTCCTCGCCGCAAACATAGGCGCCCGCGCCGACCCGTACCTCGATGTCAAAGGTGTGCCCCGACCCGAGCACGTTGACACCCAAAAGTCCCGCCGCCCGGCCGTTGTTGACGGCACGGTCCATCACTTCGATCGCATCGGGATATTCCGAGCGGATGTAGACATAGCCCTTGGTCGCGCCAACCGCGACACCGGCAATGATCATCCCCTCGATCAGGGTGAAAGGGTCGCCCTCCATGATCATCCGGTCGGCGAAGGTGGCGCTGTCACCCTCGTCGGCGTTGACCACGATATATTTCTGATCCGCCTTGGCCTCGGCCACGGTCTTCCACTTGATGCCGGTCGGAAAACCCGCCCCGCCGCGCCCGCGCAGGCCGCTGTCGGTCACTTCGGCCACGATCTCTGCCCCCGTCATGCCCAGGGCGCGCCGCAGGCCGACCAACCCGCCATGCGTCTCGTAATCGCCGAGCGACAACGGGTCGATGACGCCGCAGCGCTGAAATGTCAGCCGGGTCTGCGACTTGAAGAAAGGGATCTCCTCGGTCAGCCCCTGCGCCAGCGGGTGCTTGCCGAAGTTCGCATCAAAAAGGTTGGCCACGTCGCCCTCGGCCACCGGACCAAAGGCCATGCGGCCCTTGTCGGTCTCGACCTCGACCAAGGGTTCAAGCCAGATCATGCCGCGCGTTCCGTTGCGCACTATGGTCACGTCCATGCCGCGCCGGGTCGCCTCGGCCGCGATCGTCGCCGCCACCTCATCCGCGCCAAGTGCCTTGGCTGCCGCATCTCGCGGAACGAAGATCTTCATGCCATCGCCTCCGTCAGAATCCGCTCAAGTTTGGCCACATCGACCCGGCCCACGACCCGGCCATCCACCATCGCCGCCGGCCCGCAGGCGCACAAGCCCAGGCAGAAGACCGGCTCCAGGGTTACCGCGCCGTTCTTCGTCGTCCCGTGCCAGTCGACCCCAAGAAGCTTCATCGCCCGCGCCGAAATCGCTTCGCCACCGACCGACTGGCAGGCCTCTGCCCGGCAGATCTTGACCACATGGCGCCCGGCCGGCGCGCTGCGGAAGTCATGGTAGAACGACATGACCCCATGCACTTCGGCCTGCGTGATGTTCAACGCGTCGGCGATCAGCGGCGTGGCGATGCCGGGCACATGCCCCCATTCGGCTTGAAGCGCATGAAAGATCGGCAAAAGCGGCCCTTCGAGGGTGACATGCTCCGCGATGATTTCGCGGATGCGCTCGTCTGTCGGCGTGGCAGGCATATATCCTCCGGCTCGATTGTCTGTCGCGGAACCAATAAGACGCCGTCATTGGCGTATCAATATCGAATACTCGTCAATTGATAGGAAAAACCTATCACACCGCACCCGATACGATCAGCCGTCTCGCTCGGGCCGGCCGGGCGTCAGCCCGGGCGAACCCACACCCGCGCCACCCGGCGCGCCTCTTCCAGCAGGGCCCCGATCACCGGTGTATGTGGCTCGCGCCACGCGGCGATCAACCCGACCAGATGCCGCGCTTCGCCGTCATGGATCGGAACCGCCGTCAACCCAGACTCCTTGCCGAAAATGTCGGCGATTGTCTGCGTCACGATCGACACCCAGCGCCCCGTTGCGACATGCGCAACCAGTGTGATCGACGCATCGCTCTCGACCGTCGGCGTCACCGTCACTCCCGCCTCGCTCAGATGCTGGTTGATGATCCGCCGGTTCTGCATGTCCGAGGTCAAAAGGCACAAGGGTTGCGCCGCGGCCTCGCGCCAGCTGACCGATGAATGGCCGGCCAGCGGCGACGACGACGCCACCAAAAGCCGGTAGGTTTCCTCGTACAGGGGCTCGGCCGTCACTCGGCCCAGGGGCTCGTTCTCCAGATAGGTGATGCCAGCGTCGAGTTCCAGCCGTTCGATCTCCTCGAGGATCTCGTAGGATGTCCGCGACAGGATCGTCACCCGAACATTGGGGTTGCGGGCCAGAAAGGGCACGGTCAGCCGCGCGACCATCGGCAGCGCGGTCGGAATCACCCCCAGCCGCAGGTTACCCGACACGCCCGACCTGAGCGCTCGCATTTCCTCGCGCATGGTCCGCGCATCGCCGACGATTCGCAGCGCCCAATCCAGAACCCTCTGCCCCTCGGGCGTCAGCCCCTGGAACCGCGCCCCGCGAAAGACCAGTTGCACGCCAAGCTGGTCCTCAAGCTGCTTGATCGCGCTCGACAGCGACGGCTGCGCGATACCCATCGCCTCGGCCGCGCGGCCGAAATGCCGCTCGTTGGCCAGGGCTATGAACATTTCCAGCTTGTCGATCATCACCCGACCCTATCCGCCCGGCCGCCGCCGGAAAAGCCACGAATGTGATTGCCGCAGGTCGGGCGGCGCACTACATCGGGCGGCATGAGGTTTTTCATTCCGTTCCTGAAATCGCCGCCCCTGGTGGCGGTCATACGCCTGCAAGGCACCATCGCAGCCGCCGGCCGCACCGGCGGGTTGAACGACGCGACCCTGGCCCCGGTGATCGAGCGCGCGTTCCGCAAGGGCCGGCCGCGCGCCGTGGCCCTCGTCATCAACTCGCCCGGCGGTTCGCCCGTGCAATCGTCGCTGATCGCCGCCCGCATCCGCCGTCTGGCCGGGGACAAGAAGATCCCCGTCCATGCCTTTGTCGAGGATGTGGCCGCGTCGGGCGGCTACTGGCTCGCCACGGCCGCCGACGATATCTGGCTCGACCCAAGCTCGGTCGTGGGCTCGATCGGCGTCATCTCGGCCGGTTTCGGCTTTCCCGACCTGATGGCCCGCCACGGGATCGAACGCCGCGTCCATACCGCTGGCGCGTCGAAAAGCTTTCTCGACCCGTTCCGCCCGGAAAAGCCCGAAGACGTGGCGCGCCTGACCGCGATCCTCGAACCGATCCACGCGGCCTTCAAGGCTCAGGTCGCGGCACGGCGGGGCGCGCGACTGGCCACCGACCGCGATCTTTTCACCGGAGAGGTCTGGGTGGGCTCGCAGGCGGTCGGCCCCGGTCTTGCCGACGGCATCGGTCATCTTCTGCCCAAGCTGAAAGAGCTATACGGCGACAAGGTGCGCCTGGCCCCCTATGGGGTGAAACGCTCGCTCTTCCAGCGCTTCTCGGGCCGCCTTCTTGCCGATACGTTCGACCAGATCGAGGAGCGCGCGCTTTGGGCTCGCTATGGTCTATAGATGTATGTGAAGGGTGCCATCCTCTTGCTCGCCGCCCTTGCCGCCCTCGGGATGGTCGGCAGGGTTCTGGCCGCCATTCGCGGCGAAGGCGCCTATTGCCAACATTGCGGTCGTCCGCGTGACGGGCAAAAGCCCTGCCGCTGCGGCAAGGGGGCACGCCGGTGACCGCGCCCGGCGCCGCCCTTGTCACCGGCGCCGCCCGGCGGCTCGGGCGCGAGATGGCACTTTATCTCGCCCGGCGCGGCTTTGATGTGGCGATCCACTACTCAACCTCGGTGGCCGACGCGGGCGCCACGCTGGCCGATCTTCGCGCAATTGGCGTGCGGGCCGTGGCCCTGCGCGCCGATCTTCTCGACGAAGCCCAGGCCGCCGATCTGGTGGCGCAGGCGGCGACCGCCCTTGGCCGCCCGGTGACGCTGCTGGTCAACAACGCCTCGACCTTCGATTATGACAATATCCGCAGCGCGACCCGTGGCAGTTGGGATCGCAACCTTGGCACCAATCTGCGCGCGCCCTTCGTTCTGACCCAGGCCTTCGCCGCCCAGGTTCCGCAGGCGACGGTCTCCGCCGACGGCATGCTGGCCCGGGGGCTTGTGGTGAACATGCTCGATCAGCGCGTGCTGAAGCTGACCCCCGAATTCATGACCTACACGATCGCCAAGATGGGCCTTTGGGCCTTTACCCAGACGGCGGCCCGCGCCCTGGCGCCCCACGTGCGCGTCAATGCGATCGGCCCCGGCTCGACCCTGCGGGGCGCGCACCAGGGCCAGGATCAGTTCGACGCGCAGCGCGCCGCGTCGATCCTCGAACGCGGGGCCAACCCGGACGATATCACCGCCGCGCTCGGCTATCTGGTCGATGCGCCGGCGGTGACCGGGCAACTGATCTGCGTCGACGGCGGCCAGCATCTCGGCTGGAAGACGCCTGACATTCTTGGCCCGGCC
>JGI24770J26754_10003492_pt1 | contig 10488 bp, 9 predicted proteins | sample LakOneMetagenome_FD_26754 | JGI IMG/M metagenome (IMG submission 26754) | reverse complement strand
AAGCTCAATATACGGATCAGGTGCGTTCGCGTGTCTGATCCTAATTTGTCTGTTTTCGCTTTCGACTCCGGGGCAACGAACCGGCGTGCCGGTGAAAGGCAGCGGTCGCGTTATCCAGATCGATAACGTAAAACTCCTCCCGTTACTCAAACCCCATGGCAAACCGCTGCTCGTCAATTTTTGGGCAACGTGGTGCGACCCTTGCCGCGAGGAATTTCCGGATCTCGTAAAGCTCGATAATGAATATAAAGGCAAGATCGATGTCATTACGATCTCTCTCGACGATCTCGCTGACATCGACGGTGACGTGCCAAAATTTCTCACCGATATGAAGGCGACGATGCCAGCGTATTTGCTGAAAACCGACGACGAAAGCGCCGCTATCAAGTCTGTGTCGAAAGACTGGGCCGGCAATCTGCCGCTTACTGTTTTGATCGATGCCAACGGGACGACCGCGTATCAGCGGAACGGTAAATTTCGTTATGAGACCGTAAAGGAAAATATCGACCGCGTGCTCGGAACGGTGTCGCTCGGTTCGGAGATAATTGAGACAGTCGATTTTATAAAGGTCGTGGACGGCAGGCGGGATGATGCCCGTTATTACTACGAGAACAACTGGCGTCTTTTTCGCGATACGGCCGCGAAGCGCGGTTTGATCCAATCGTACGAGTATATTGATGTGAGCACGATCAACCCGGCGTTCGACATCATTTTGATCACACGCTATAGCGGCGAAGAGCAATTCAAAAAAAGCGAAGACGCATTTGCGGCCATCATAAAAGAGCTGACGCCGAACGGCCCGTTCGTACGCGGCACGTCAAAGCCGGATGAGTTTCGGCAGATCGTCTATTCATATATGGGCAAGCCGGTGTTTTCGTCGGCTAAATAGAGTCGACGGCTTGCATCTGGAAGGTAATTGGTATAATTTCATTTGTGCAACAAATATCCAACGACAATATTGTGGAGAAAATAGATTATGTTTAGAACGATCGAGGATTTCCAAACCGCTTGGGCGTACGAAGCCGAAATGACCGGCAAGGTTTTGCTGAACTTGACCGACGAAACGCTCGGGCAAAAGGTTAATGACGAGGGCCGCACGCTGGGCTATCTAGGCTGGCACATTACGCTAACGCTGGGCGAGATGCTCGGGAAAGTCGGCCTGACCATCGACGCTCCGGCCGAGGACGCCGAGTGTCCGGCGAGCGCCGCTGAGATCGCGAGGCTATACGGTATCGGTGGTAGATCGGTAGGCGACGAGGTCAGTAAAAACTGGACCGCCGAGACATTGCTGATCGAGGACGATATGTACGGCGAGACTTGGTCACGCGGAAACACGCTGTTTTACCTAATTCTCCACCAGGCCCACCATCGCGGCCAAATGGAAGTCCTGATGCGGCAAGCAGGTCTAAAGGTCCCCGGCATCTACGGCCCCGCAAAAGAAGAATGGGCCGCATTTGGCATGCCGGCATTGCCGTAAAGATTAGGAAATCGGAATTTCGCGGTAATCGCCGGAGACAGTTTCAACGACTATTTTCGCGATCGTCTCTGCGTGATTTTGTATTCGCGGCCAAGACGTAGACTTGAGAACAATTATTGCGATCTTTCGAGCCTGAATATTTTGTTGATAGCGAAGATTTTGATCGGTGGTAATGAGAATCTCGTAGTCATTGGTTTCAGCGGCTTGAAGTAACTGACCATTTTCCAACGTTCCCCATCCTCGTTCGAAAGCAGTGTCAATAGTATGATCGGCTAAAAACCCTCGAAGCGGGACTGGCGTACCTTGGTCGAAGAGTATTTTCATACAACTACTAACTCAGCCAGTTCCGCAAGTTCATGATCGAACACAGCAATTACCTGTTCGCGTTTAACACCGGGAAACCACGAAAGGAATTCATCAACCGTGGCCCCGTCTTTTAGATTTTCAAAGAGAGCGGCTAAAGGAACGCGCGTTCCGGTGAAAACCCACTCTCCACTAACTTTCGCCGGATCACGTTCTATAAACTTCGCAAGTTCCAAATTTTCCATAATGGAAACCTCCATCAGTTAAATAATACTACAAAAATTGGTAGTGATTTAGATGTTTTGTCTAAGCAATTTCATAAACAGTTTATGCGTTTCGGTTTGAAAAAAATATCCGAAACGCATAAACTCTTTTGTTTATTTCAATCGAGTTTTTTGGCTCTTACAAACCCATGACGAGTATCACCGCAGAGATCGTTGAGCAACACGGACTAAAGCCTGACGAATACGAAAAGATCAAGCAATTGATGGGCCGCGAGCCTAATATTACGGAGCTCGGCGTGTTCAGCGTGATGTGGTCAGAGCATTGCTCGTATAAGTCTTCGCGGGTGCACCTCAAGCGTTTGCCGGTCACGGGTCCGCGAGTGATCGTGCCGCCCGGTGAGAACGCCGGTGTGCTGGATATCGGCGACGACTGGTGCGTGGCTTTTAAGGTTGAGTCGCACAATCATCCGAGTTTCATCGAGCCTTTTCAAGGGGCAGCGACGGGTGTCGGCGGCATTCTGCGCGACGTTTTTACAATGGGCGCAAGGCCGATCGCGGCGATGAATTCGCTTCGATTCGGTCCACTTGATGACCCGAAGAACGGCAGCCGTAATAAGTCGATCTTAAAAGGCTGTGTCGAAGGCATCGGGCACTACGGCAACTGTTTTGGCGTGCCGACCGTTGGAGGCGAAGTTGTCTTTGACGAATCGTACAGTTTGAATCCGCTCGTTAACGCATTCGCTCTTGGAATCGTTCGCAAGGATCAGATCTTTTTTGGAAAGGCCGAAGGCATCGGCAATCCTGTGCTTTACGCCGGTGCAAAGACGGGGCGGGACGGCATTCACGGAGCGACGATGGCGTCGGCGGAGTTTGACGACGAAGCTCTTGAAAAACGCCCGACCGTGCAGGTCGGTGACCCGTTCCTCGAAAAACTTTTGCTCGAAGCGTGTCTCGAAGCGATGCGCAGCGGAGCTATCGAAGGTATTCAGGACATGGGCGCCGCCGGACTTACGTCGTCGTCGGTCGAAATGGCGGCGCGTGCCGGAAACGGGCTCGAGCTCGACCTGACTCTTGTTCCCCAGCGTGAAACCGGCATGACCGCCTACGAAATGCTGCTCAGCGAATCGCAGGAACGAATGCTGATCGTCGCCAGAAAGGGCCGCGAAAAGGAGGTTGTCGAGATCTTTAACAAATGGGACCTCGACGCAGTAGTCATCGGAAAGGTGGTCGAAGGTGACCGGCTCAAGATCGTCCACCACGGCGAACTGATGGCCGACCTCCCGGTCATGGCGCTGACCGATGAGGCTCCGAAGTATGAAAGGCCGATGACTGATCCGGGTTCAAAGTTCAAGGTTCAAAGTTCAAAGTTGGAGAACGGAACTGTTTCGAACCTTGAACATGGAACTTTGAACTTTGAACTTGCTCTGAACGAGCTTTTGGCTTCGACAAACATTTGTTCAAAACGCTGGGTTTATGAGCAGTATGATTCGATGGTGCGGACGAATACGGTGATAACTCCGGGGGCTGATGCGGCGGTTGTTCGGGTAAAGGAAACCAGGCGGGCGATCGCTATGTGTCTGGACGGCAACGGGAAATTTACGGCAATCAACCCTCGCGAAGGTGCAAAGCTCGCGGTTGCCGAGGCCGCCCGCAATGTCGTCTGTGTAGGTGCAAAGCCGATCGGCGTGACGAATTGTCTCAATTTTGCCTCGCCGGAGCGGCCTGAGGTGATGTGGAGTTTTTCTGAGGTCATCGATGGGATCGCGGAGGCCTGCAACGCCTTTGAATCGCCGATCGTCTCAGGNAATGTGTCGTTTTATAANGAGACCGANGGCAAAGGAATCTTGCCGACACCGACGATCGGCATGGTCGGGCTGATCGACGACACGCGAAAGATCATCACGCACGGCTTCAAAAACGAGGGCGACATCATAGCCGTCCTCGGCGTGACAAAAGACGACCTCGCGGCCAGCGAATATGCCCAAACCATCCTCGGCCACACCACCGACTTACTTATCGCAAACGGCCAAATGCCGAGGGTCGATCTCGCTGAAGAACGGCTCGTTCAGGACACACTCCTCAAACTTGCCGACGAAATGCTACTAAATTCCGCCCACGATTGCTCCGACGGCGGCCTCGCGGTCGCGATCGCTGAGAGCTGTTTTTCGTCGCTCGGTCGGGAGCGTATCGGAGCGGATATCCAACTGACCAATGATTCGTTGCCCGCCGAATCGCTGCTTTTTGGCGAGACGCCTTCGCGTATCGTTATCAGTTTCAATGAGAGCGATAGCGATAGGGTCGAGAGCATGCTAGCGGATTGCCCATTTACCGTGATCGGCAAGGTGCGTGGGAGCGATCTTAAGATCGCTGTCAACGGCGAGGTCCTGGTCAATTCGGCCGTGGGCGATCTCGAATCGTTGTGGTCGGGACAGCTGAAGAAAACGCTCGAGTCCTAGATAGATCAGATGTTTATGAATGGGATCAGCCCCGGTATCTTTGATTTCCAGTCTTTGAATTCCTGACCAAATGCGTCGCCGAGAAGTCTTTCTTCGATATTGGTCCGTATCTTGGTGCCAATATAAAAAACGATCACCGCGGCCAACAGAGCGACCCAATGCGAGAAGGCGAGGGCTGTCGCTGTCATCATTCCAAACATCGAGGTGTATATCGGATGTCTGACGATCTGATAGACACCGGTCGTTACGAGCTTGTGGTCCTCGATCAAACGGGCTTGCAGGCTCCATTGCTTTCCTAGCTCCTTGATAGCGGACATTGCCAGCCAAACAGAGCCCGCAGCGATCAGCACGGCGACGGTCTGCAGCACAATATTGACGACGTACTGTCCGTCNATAAATGGGGAAAAGACCGGAGTACGACGAATAGCCCATACAACGCCGAAACCCACGCCTTGCAATGCGATACCTAGAAACGATCTGGGCACGCTGACCTTGTCCGGTGTGGTCTCGGGTTTCTTTCGTAGAAAGAACGTACCTGCGAACACAAACCAGGACAAGATAACGGCGGCAAATGATGCGATGTTAGCGTAATAAGCGATCTGTTCCATTGTGTTGTCGTTGTACTGACTGTTTTACGAAGGCGCCGAGGTTTTGTTCCCTGCCGCATTTACATAGAATGTATCCATGGCCGCCGGAATCTATCTTCACATACCATTCTGTAAATCGCGTTGTTCGTACTGCGATTTTGCGACGGATGTTTGGCGGAGCAGTGATTCGGTCGAGCGATACGTGGCCTCGCTTTGCTCGGAAATTCAAAATTCAAAATTCAAAATTCAAAAAACGATCGACACCATTTATTTTGGTGGCGGGACGCCGTCATTGCTGTCGCCAGGCCAGCTCGAAGCCATTCTCAGATCTGTTTATTCTAAGTTCAACGTCGATCCGTCCGCCGAGATCACGATGGAGATGAATCCGGCGACGGTTACGCCGGAAACGTTGGCGTCCTATCGTGCGTTAGGTGTAAATCGGGCGAGTTTTGGCGTTCAGACGTTTGATGATAAGGCCTTAAAATTACTGGCTCGCGGGCATGATGCGAATGATGCTAAACACACATACCGAATGCTACGCGACGCCGGCTTTGATAATGTAAGTTTCGATCTGATCGCCGGGTTACCGGGGCAGACGCTTGAGGCGTGGAAACGCAATCTTGACCAAGCGATCGCGATGTCGCCGGAGCATCTTTCGCTGTATTTACTTGAGATCCACGAGGGCACTCCGCTCGCAGAACAGGTTCGTAGCCGACGCCAGCCGCAGCCCGACGCCGAACTCGCGGCCGAAATGTACGAGATGATGCTCGACCGTTTGGCGGCGGCCGGATATGAGCAATATGAGATCTCAAATTTCTCGCGGCCCGGATTCGAATCTCGCCACAACTCGAAGTACTGGACGCTCGATCCCGTCTACGGCTTTGGCGTTTCGGCGCACTCGTTTGACGGCAAACAGCGGTACTCAAACGAACGCGATACAGTGAAATACGTGTCGATGATGGAGAGTTCGAATTCTGCCGAAGTCATGCGCGAAGAAACCAATCTTGCTTCCGAGTTCGTGTTTCTCGGGCTAAGGTTGGAACGTGGGATCGATCTGAACGAGTATTCTAACCGATTCGGAATCGATCTGGCGGCGAAATATCGCGAAGAGGTCTCGCAATTGAGCGGCGATGGACTTATCGTGGTCGAGTCGACAAAAATAAAGCTCACCCTGAAGGGCAAGCTTTATTCGAACGAAGTTTTTTCGGTTTTCGTCTAGTTGATCTTTTTTATTCTTCCGTCCAGCACGGGCGAGATCGTGGCGTTTGGCGACGATCTAATCGCTGCTTCGAACATGTCCGAGTCTTTCGGAGCTTTTGCGGCGTCGGTCAGGACCTTGGCGTCTTTGAACATCATGTAGCCGTCGCCCGAGCGCGACACGAGAAAATCTGAGGTCGCGACAGTGTAGGTCTTTGTTTCGTCGAGCGGATCTCCACCAATTGTCACCGAAACAACGCGGCTGCCGGTTGGTTTTGTAGTGTCGTATTCGAATCGCATTCCTGAGATCTGCGGAAATCGTCCGGGCTCGGTGTCTTCACCGGCAGCGCTGCGGGCGACGCCATGTTCGAGGATCTGTTTGAGTACTTTGCCGGTCACTTCGACCTTTACGATCGGATTGTTAAAAGGCAGTATCGACAGCACGTCGCGTTTTGTCAGCAGGCCGGGTTCGTAGGTCAGATCGGCACGGATCGAACCGCCGTTGACAAAGCCAATGTCAGCTCCTGCAGCGTTGCGATATGAGTCGGCAATAAAATCGCCGATGTTTGTTTCTTTGCTGCGGCACGATTTGGACAGAGCGTCGAGCTGAACCGAAGTCGCACCGACGGGAGCGGCAAGCTGTTCGAGCAGGCCGCGATATTTGTCAGTGACCGACGCAAATTCGGGTGCATCGGCGATCTTGTCAGTGACCGGTATGATCTCCCAATCCATACTTTCAAGATGTTTGGTCGACAAGTTAAAAGTAAGATTGAATTTACCCATTTCGCGGGCATCGGCGGTCATTTTGAATATCGGCGTGCCGTTTGACGACGACTGGAGCAGCGAATGCTCGTGGCCGCCGAGGATCAGGTCAAACTGGGCGCATTTTGCGAGTTCTTTGTCCTGCGTCATCGAAAGATGTGTCAGGCCAATGACGGCGTCAGCCTTGCCTTTCTTTCGCATTTCCTTGACGAGCTTCTTTGCAACGCCGCAATAATCTGTAACGGTCAACGTTTCGTCCATAGACGACGTTTGCTTGGTTTCGGGTAGGACGAGACCGATGAAACCGATCTTAATACCACCGATCTCCCTGATCACATACGACGGCGTATCGGCAAAGGTCTTTCCGGTTTGGATCTCAACGACGTTTGCGCCGAGCCATGTGAATTTCGATTCCTTGATCCGAGCGAGCATTTCAGCTTTTTTAATGTCGAATTCGTGATTGCCAAAAACCGCATAATCAATCCCGACCGCATTCCAGGCGTCGATCATCTGCGAGCCTTTGTACGTACGCGTCTCGACCGAGGGCGAGACAGTATCACCGCCAAATGTAAATATCGTGTTGGGATTTTCCGCAACAGCTTCTTTCTTAAGCGTCAAAAGCCGCGCCAAACCACCCATTTTCCCGCCGTCCACGGGTGCGAACTGATATACGTCGTTGACGTGCAGTAGCGTGACGCGGACAGTTTGCCCAAACGCTAGCGACGAGAAAGCAAGGAGAAGTATGGTGATCACGAAAGATCGAAAGGTGATGTGCATAATTTTTCACTCCGCGATTTTGACCTTAAGGTGGGTTCTGGCTTCCCAGATCTCCGGGAAAAATCGCTTTGTCAGGGTTGATAGCAGATAGCCGACGCCTTCGCTGCCGCCGGTGCCGCGTTTCATACCCAGCATTCTTTCGACCATGAGGACGTGATTATAACGCCAGAGCGAGATGTTTTCATCGTGGTCGACGAGCAGGTCCTGCATGATAAAAAGGTCGGCGTTTTGCTCGGGATGGGTTAGTATTTCGACGATCGAAGCGATCCTTTCTTCGTGGCTGTCGACCGCAAATCCATTTTGCGCGAGCAACGCCCAAAATGCATCACCAAGACTTGGTTGATGAAAACGCTCTTTTAATCTCAAGTACGCATACTCGTCGAATTTGAAGAATTCGAGCATCTTCTCGTCTTTTAGCCCGGAGATAAATTCGACCTCGCGAAACTGCATCGACTGAAAACCGCTCGCCGGATTGAGTTTGTCGCGAAACTCGAGGAATCCGATCTGAGCCATCGATTCGAGGATGTGGATCTGCGAAACGAGAATTCGTTCGATCGCGGTTACGGCACGCAGACTGTGATTTACGCGGAATGGGCGACCCTCGCCGAGCCATTTGATGGTCGCATCGAGCTCGTGCAAGATCTGTTTGAACCACAGCTCGTAGGTTTGATGAATTACGATGAACAGCAATTCGTCATGGCTGGTTGGTTCCGAAAGCGTCGACTGGAGGTCGATGAGCTGCGGCACTTTGAGATATTCGTTGTACGAGAGCAGTGCGTTTTTGCCGTATTCGTTTGCCATTTTTGAGGGGTCAAGAGACGTAAAATCAAGCTTTATCTTCTGTTATAGCTGAATTTATGTCAATTTTAGCCAAAATATTGAAAAACCTCTTGACACGACCGCGCGTATTCGTTAAATTTTCCTTCGTCAATCAAAAACACACTCGCAAAATAATTCCGACGATCTTGCTGTTTAAGATTTGTATCGTCGCAGACGAAGAAACTGACTCGTTTGCCTTTTTAGTCGGAAATTTGTGAGGATCCCGCTGATTGCCTTACTTGGACGAAAGCGTTTTCCGACATCGCCGACAGACAAGGATTTGTATTACGTTTTGCAGTTTAAGGAGGAATTACACAAAATGCCGAAAGCAATAGGCAAGGTCAAGTGGTTTAACAATGCCAAGGGTTACGGATTTATCGAGCAGCCCGGAGAGCAGGACATATTTGTTCATTACAGTGCTATAACCGGGGACGGCTATAAGACCCTGATCCAGGGTCAGGACGTCGAGTACGAAGTAACCAACGGCCCAAAAGGCCCGCAGGCCGAAAACGTTGCCACCGTGGCGGAATAGATAGCCGATCAAATTATTACCATCACATTGCTGCCCGCGAAACTAGAGTTTCCGGGCAGTTTTTTGCGCGTTTCCGGGGGAAACTAAAGCTGAATTTGGCGCAAAAAGGTTGGGAATTTTTTGCAAAAGGTGTAAAATTCGTTTGAGATCAGTTTCAGTTCTAAAAGCAAATACTACCAAGCCACGTATGTGAACGAGGCCATTATAAGACAACCTATCACCGACCCTTTCTTTGATGAGACCGGCGTTGGTTAATTTCAGCAACCTTCCAAAAAGCTATCTAGCAATATGAAAAAGTTTAATTTTGAAAGCCTCGCGTCAATTCGTCTGGTTTTCCTTGCCGGTGCGGTCATTGCGATCGGGCTGTTTACTTTTGCTGCCATTCTTTCGGGACCGGCCGAACAAAGGGCAAAGCTGCTGAACGCCGAAAACGGCGAATCAGAAGAAAAAGAGAAAGATGGCCCTCGCGAAATTCTTGAGCGAGATATCGAGATGATGAAAGATCCGGCGCTCGGGTTTGTCCCTTCGGAACGGCTGCTCGTCGCTAAGGATTACAAAGACCGTTTGATGCGCAGCGATTTTGCGCCGATCAGCGGCGTATCCTGGAAAGAGCAAGGCCCCACCAATCAGGGCGGACGCACGCGGGCGATCATGGTCGATCCGAATGACGGCACCGGCAACACGGTCTGGGCGGGAAGCGTAGGTGGCGGGCTGTGGAAGACGACGAATATCAATTCAGCCACGCCGAATTGGGCACCCGTAAATGATCTGGCAGGCAATCTGGCGGTAACGTCTATCGCGTTTGACCCGTCGAATACCCAGGTCATGTATTTCACAACCGGCGAAGGTTATTTTAACCTCGACGCGATCCAGGGCCTCGGCGTCTGGAAGAGCACCAATGGCGGCACGACGTGGACGCAATTGGCGTCAACGACCGGAGCGTCTTTCAACTTTTGCCAGAAAGTGGTGGTCAACAGCACCGGCGTAGTGATGGTTGCGACTGTCACGGGCGGTGTCCAGCGTTCGGCGAATGGCGGAACTTCGTGGACAAAAGTACTCGGAACGGGGCTTGGGATTACAGGGGCCGCGAGTAATACGGCATATGATCTCGAAGTTGCGGCCAACGGCGATATCTATGGGTCGATCAGTGGTTCGATCCACAAATCGACCAATGCGGGCGTGACATTTGCTGCCGCACAAACTGTGCCGATCGCGCTTGGACGGGTTGAATTGGCGTGCGCTCCGAGCGATTCTAACTACGTGTACGCGCTCGTCGAGAGCGGTAATGTAGTCAACGGCATCTTACAAACGGTGAATGGCGGGACGACATGGACATCGAGGACCGAGCCGGCCG
>JGI24770J26754_10003488_pt1 | contig 10492 bp, 11 predicted proteins | sample LakOneMetagenome_FD_26754 | JGI IMG/M metagenome (IMG submission 26754) | reverse complement strand
CCAAAGCGACAGCGGCGGACGGCACGGAGCGAGGTAGGTTCCTCGTGTGTCAGGCCACGAGCGCCTCAGCCGCGACGAACTCCTCGCGCGGCTGGCCGAGCAGATCAGCTCAGTGCGTGCGGACCACCCGGTGCGAGTGGCAATCGACGGCCCAGACGCCGCCGGGAAGACCGTGCTCGCAGACGAGCTTGCGGACGTGATGCGAGCTGCCGGCGCCAAGGTCATCCGCGCATCTGTCGACGGGTTCCACCGCCCGCGTGCCCAGCGCTACGCGCGCGGCCAGGACTCACCGGAGGGCTACTACCGGGACTCGTTCGACAACGACGCGCTGCTCGCAACCCTGCTAGAGCCGCTCGGGCCTGGCGGTAGTCGCAGGTATCGCGTCGCGTGCTTCGACCTCGCAGCGGACAGGCCGCTGCGCACGGAGCCTGGTCTGGCCACGGAAGACGCGGTGCTGCTGTTCGACGGGGTGTTCCTCCTGCGTCCAGAGCTGCGCGCAGCCTGGGACTTCAGTGTGTTCGTGACGGCGGAGTCCGACGTAATCCTCGACCGCGCCCGGACAAGAGACGCAGACGTGCTGGGTACCCCCAAGGCCGTCGAGCAGCGGTATCGAACTCGGTACATCCCGGGTCAGCAGATCTACTTCGCCGAAGCGCGCCCGGAAGCCATCGCAGACGCGGTCGTGGACAACGACTACCCCTCAGCTCCAAAGCTGCGCTGCACACCAGCCTGACCGACGCTTTTCGTCCAAAGCGACAGGCGTGCGCGCTGGCCTCATGGTGCCTGTGGGGACTGTCGCTTCGGGCCTACGGCTGCGCCGTGGACGTCGAGCCATTGCACGACGCCGTTGGCTGGCTGCGGCGGAAGGCGCGAGGGACGGCGGCCCGAGCCGGGNGGCGGCGGGACCCTCCAACCACGCTGGAACTGTGGAACGCTGATCCGGTAGAAGTTCGATGCAACCGAGACCTCGGCCGGTGCTCCGCCCTTCGGGGTGAACCTCACGCGCGCGACCCAGTCCGGTACGACGCCGATGAGCCGTGTCCCCGCGGGACCTCCCAAGCGGTAGCCGACACCTTGCGTGCTGGCCAGACTTGCGGGGTTGCACCCGATCATCGCTTTGCTCACGACGCAGAGTTGATCGCGCTCGGGATGCCCCGGGGAGAGCCGCAGCGCGCCGATTGGGATCAGCGCGACGCCTGGAGCGAGCGCTCGGATGGAGCTGGTCTGGACCTGGTCGGTTTGCGGGCTGAGCATCCTCAAGAGTGGTCTTGCAACCTCACGGTCGTGCGCTGTTTGGGGTCGGCGCAGGATTGCCAGGACCTTGCGGGCGTCGCTGATGACTGGGGCGCTGCTCGCTGACGGCGATCTGCCATCGACGTCCGGGCGTCCGAGGACTGGGCTCCAGGGACGGGTCACCGCAAGCGCTGGGACCGCCACGACCAACGCGGCCAGAGCGATGGCCAGGCCCCTGCGGGCTCTGCGAGGTCGTCGCGCGCGGGTCGGGTGCAGGTGCTGGCTAGCGGGTTGCGGTCGCCGATGCTGGGCGGCGTCGAGCAGTTCGGCACGGAACTGGTCCAGGGCTGGACTGGTCATGTCGGGTCCTCCCTTAAGTCAGCGCGTAGTCCGCGCAGTCCGCGTGAGACGCGTTGTCGCGCGACGCTCGGCGAGCACGCCAGTTCGGTTGCCAGCTGGTCGTAGTCCTGCTCCAGCACGACGCGCGCCCAGACCGCGGTCCGCTGGTCATCGGGAAGCCGCGCGAGCGCGGCCATCGCGTCGGCGGTCCCGGCATCCCCGAGCCGCTCGACCTCGGCGATGTCCCCTTCGCTCAGCTCAACGGGGCTGAGGCCGAGTGTGCGGCGTGCGCGGTCGTCGATCACGCGGCGACGTTCGGCGTCGATCAGCAGGTTGCGGGCAATCCGTAGCACCCAGGCCATCGCCGGGCCGCGTTCAGGGTCAAAGCTGTCCACACTCCCCAGCACCCGCGCGAACGTCTCAGCAGCAAGATCGAACGCCTGATCGGGCCTCGCCACCCGGCGTCGGAAGTACGCCATGACCGCGGGCAGCCTGCGGTCGTAGAAGGCAGCAAACGCATCGCCATTGCTCGCGGCCGCGAGCAGCAACTCCTCGTCGTCACAACGATCTAGCTGACGGCCATCCACCTACCAAGCATTACGAGCGAGGAGCAAACCCGTGACAGCTCGCGCCCGCGTGGGGCGTGCGCTGGCTCGACGCCCGAGGCAACCCCATCGACGACCGCGCCAAGACCAGGCCCTAGCCGAACCCATCGGCCCCACCGGCGGCGCAGTGCCACGAGTCTCGCTGGCGCCTCCGTCCGAAGCGACAGTGGGCATAAGCAGCGCGGGCCGAAAGTGGCACTCGGCATGTCACAGAGGAGCGCGCTTGCTCGAAGACTGTTGTGATGCCCGCTATGCGCACCGATGAGGAGCTGCTGGCGGCGGTGTCGGATGCTGAGGCTTTCGGTGAGCTGTACCGGCGGACGTTCCCGCTGGTAGCGGCATACCTCGTGCGACGAGTTGGCAATGCCGAACTGGCGGCCGACCTTGCCGCGGAGACGTATGCAGCCGCGCTGGGCTCACGCAGCCGCTATCAGAGCCGGAAGGGTTCAGCCCGCACATGGTTGCTCACAATCGCGCACGCCCGCCTGGTCGATGCGGTCCGCCGAAGCCGGGTCGAGGACCGCGCCCGGCGCAAGCTCGGGATGGAGCCGATGATGCTCGATGACGAGGATCTCGCACGGATCGACGCCTACGGAACAAATACGGAGAGCCTGCTCTCGGGGCTGCCGCCTGATCAAGGGGCCGCGATCCGTGCGCGGGTATTCGAGGAGCGCGAGTACGAGGAGATCGCGCGGTCGCTGGCCTGCTCACCGAGCGTCGTTCGGCAACGGGTCAAACGAGGGCTTGACGAGATCCGCCACTCGCTAAAGGAGGAACCGTCCACATGATGTTCGAGCAGCAACTCCACGATGAACTCGTCCGCGCCGCCCGCCTTCGGGCTGTCGCACGGAGTCCAGCGCCGTTCAGGGCGCTGATGGCGGCGTCTGCGGTTGCTGTCGTTGCCGTCGGTGTTCTCGCGCTTGTGATCCTCCCGCGCTCATCACGGGACGGCGCGAACCCCAAGCAGCGCGCAGTGAGCGCCGGAAAGCCCGCTGCGGTCGCCGGAAGGCCCGCTGGGATCGCGCCGAGCCTATACGACAACTTCGCAATCTTCAGGCGTCCAAGGACGCCCGCTGACAAGCTGCCTGCGCGCAACGGATCGCGCGGGACGCGCGACCAGTCGCGGCTTGTTTCCGAGCGCTACGGGATCAAGGCGTGGATGGTCCCCGGAACGAAGGACGTCTGCCTCATCATCAGAGCGCCCACAGGGTGGGGCAGCAGCGGTTGTGGGAAGGTCGAAGACGCCGCGACCTACCAGGCCGGGGAGCGCCCCATTGGCTCATTCACCACTGGTCCGTACAGCTGGCGACCGCACCGGCGACTGGTCACGTTGCTCCTCCCGGACGGCACGAGCGATGTCCAGTTGCGTCGCGGCACGAAGGTCACGCAGGACCTCACGGTCGAGAACAACGCGATTCAAGTCCGTCCGATGTCCGCCACGAGCATCTGGTGGCGCGCACCCGACGGCTCGCAACGCCACGTCACGTTCCAATAGCGCAACGCTTTCTAGCTCCACTGCAACGAGCACGTGGTCAAGACGGAGCCCAGGACCGCGGCCGGTCGGACTGTCGCTTTCCATGCAAAGCAACACGGAGCGGTTGCCGGCTCCGAACGGTCAGAGGCGCAGCATCGAGCTGGCGCTGAGCACGGGTGCGTGGCGGGCGTTGACGGCGGCGATGATTTCGGTGTTGTCGATGCCTTGCAGGTAGATCGAGGTGACGCCGAGGTTGGTGTGTCCCAGCTGGCGCTGGATGACGTTCAGTGGGACGCCTTCGCGGGCCATCTCGACGGCGTGCGCGTGGCGCAGCTGATGCGGTGCAAAGCGTCTGCGCACGCCGGCCTCGCGGGCGACGCGTCGCAGCTGCTCACGGCAAGCTCCCGGCGTGCAGGGACGCCCCGGGGTGGGTGCGTTGATGACGCAGAGCAGCGGACCGACCGGGAGCTGAACGCGGCGATTGAGCCATGGCTGCAGCTGCTCCCATGCCCAGGCGTCCATGCCGACCTCGCGGCGCTTGCCGCCCTTGCCGCTGCGAACGAGCACGGCACCACGCTGCTGGTCGAGGTCCAGCTCGCTGAGCGCGAGCGCTTCACCGATCCGCAAGCCAGCGCGCCACAGCACGACGATCAGTGCGCGCAGGCGGTCAGCGTGCGCGCCGTCGCCTGCTTGGCGCATGACGGCGACGATCTCCTCGACCGTCGGCGGGTCCGCCGGGTAGCGGCGCCCCTTGTTGCGCGGAGGGCGACCGGTGTTGAAGCCGGCCGCCGTCACCGGCGAGCGCCGCCCCACGCAATCCACGACCTCTTCCGCCTGCACGACCCACCCCCAGCGATAGGAACCCGGAGCGGCAATCCTCTGACAGCGCTCCGGGTCGCGCCTGATGGCAGGAGCGTGACTGGGCGATACGGTCGGCGAATGCATGGCGCGCTTTGGGAACAGGCAGCGAACGCGCCGTTTGCGCTGTACGGGTTGACCTCGGACTTCGAGGGTTCGCGGATGCTCGCCGCAGTCGGGCATCACGGCGATGTGGTGAATCTGGTCGAGCTGGGCCATGGGAACCGCTGGAGTGCGCCGTTCGTGTGGGTCCAAGTGGCCGTCTTTGGCCCGTTGCACGGAGCACCTTCCGGAGACCGTGCTCTCGGCCTCCCCGGGGGCGAGTGGTCCGCCGACCCGCTCCCGATGATCGCCAACCAAGTCCTGGATCTGGCAGGAGCGCGGTTCGCAACCGGCGAGGAGGTCCAGCTTGCGATACACGAGCTGGTCGCGGACGGCTTCGGCGAAGAGCGACTGCTGCTGGACCGACGCGCGCAACCGTTCCGGACGGTGGTGGCCGGCAACGCCTGGGCCGCGATGCGAGATCTCGAACCAGACCACCTGCTGTACGTCGTCGCCACCAACATCGCCCCAGCCGACATCGCACTGCGCAAGCTGGAAGACATCGAGGACTACACGAGCACCGACGACTGACGGGCCGTCCCTCCCGATGCCGACGAGCGCTGTCGCTCCGCATGGACAGCACAGCGCAGGAACGACTGAGTCGCTAGAACGTGGCAGGGTGTCCGGGGCCGACGCGACCCGGCTGGTACGGCGGCGAGCGCGTGACGACGATCTCGCAGTGGCGGTCGGTCTGGACGCAGGGGAGCGCCGTGCTGGGTGGGGTTGCACCGGGGCTCCCCGGAAGCTGCCCCCGCAGCCAATACGTGCTCGTCCGGTCGCTGGCTGCTCCGAAGACGTAGGTGCTCGCAGGACGCGCCTCGCTTCGCTGGAGCGTGCTGAGTCGGAAGCGAGCGAGCGCGGTCTGCAGCTGCTCGCACGGGGAAGCCCAGTCCACGTAGGTCACTCCGCCACCAGGCGTAGCTGTCGGAGCGAACGGCTGGTGAAAACCACAGGCGCCGCTCGTGTAGCCGGACTGCACAATCACCGACCGATGCCCCGCGAGCGTCGTAGTACGCAGCTCCCAGCCAGTCCCGGTACCGGTGACGCCCGGACCTTCCACGCGCCACAAGATCGCTGCTGAAACCGGCCCTAGGCTGAGCGCATCAACAGCGGTGCGGCTGCCGACCAGCGAGCAACCCTTCGCATATCCAGCGCAGGACGGGGGCGAGCCACCGGGAAGCCCTACGGGACGGGGGGAACCTCGCCGCCAAAGCAAAACGTGGGCGCGCGTGCGCCCGCCTGACCGCTCATATTGGACCGCGGCTATCTGACCGCGATAGATCGACGGCGTCGTTAGCGAGAGCCTCGGCCTGATGCGGTTAAGCCGGGAGAGCGTGGGCCTGCCGGCGAGGCCCAGCTGGTACAGCGAGCACCCGGACGCCGTCTCCCATCTAGGACCCGGCATCACTCCGACGAGTTGCTTCGGCTCGACGCGACAGCGCGAGAACACGACCACCGGTCGCCCAGTCGCGGACGATCCGGCAGAGACATCGAAGGGAACCGAACGTGGCAAGACCGGCAACGAGCTAACGACGCCGTCGTGCCACTGCATCAGCTGCCAGACGCCGTCTTCCGGCAGATAGCGGCTCCACACGAGATACCCGTCGTAGGCCGTCAGGCCAGCGGCTCCCGCGCCGTCGTAAATCACCGTCGCTGAGACGGCCCGAGGCTCCACGCGGATGTCGTCAGCCAAAGCCACTCCGCCAGCCAACATGGCCAGTGTGGCTGCAAGCAATAGGAGAGGCCCTCGTGTTCGACGGGATTGCATCACTAGATCAAACAACGCTCTCCCATGACACAAGTTTCGCCCGGCACAAGCAGATGCCTGTCGCTGTCGGCTTCGGGCGAGAAGCAAACATGCCGCTTTGCATGGGAAGCGACAGTCACCGGATCGCTGTCCCGAACCACGCCGCCCGCCGGTCAGTCGTCATCCGGCGAACGGCCCCATCCCCAGATCGTCCCGACGATGGCGCCGAGTAATGATGGCGTTGCTGCGGCGATACCGACAATGACGACCAAGCCGGGTTGCGGGTCGCCGCCGTCGGAATGCTTCTCGTTCATCCAAGCTACGAAGTAGAGGGCGCCGATCCCCGCCGGAACAAGCCAACCGCCGATGAAGGCAAGGTCACTGCTCCGCGAGGTCAAGAAGCATGGAAGGGCGAACAGCGCCACCGCGACGACGAGCACCATGAGGACGGTGACGATGCCTTCCATCTCCCGCGGTTATCGGCGCACAACTCGACAAGGCTGAGCAGCTCTCGCTTGGGACAGGAATCGGCAGTGCCCCTCAGCATGGAAAGCGCCAGTGGCCGCGGCCGCCGCGAGAGCAGACGAGGTGCCTAGCTCGATTGGAGCCAGAAGACGGCCACGAACAGGGTGCTCACTGCCGTGATGATGAGCCCGGCGGTACGCGGCAACCAGGCAGACGGTGCCCTCCGGAGGACCACAGCGACGAGGAGGAGAGCGACGCCTGACATGGTCAGGACGAGTCCGGTGACGTAGCCCGTGCTGTGGACGAAGTCGCTGTGGGAGCAGGACACGTTCTCTGATGTCGCTGGGTCGCACCTGAGTACCCCAAAGGTCACGTGAAAGAGCAGCACGAAGGCACCCCAGAGCAGCCCAGCAACACAGCCGACAGTCGCCCAGGGAACGGGCGTCGGGCCTTCCTGAATGGCGCGGCTCCAATCGTCCATTGCGACCGTTATCGGCGGCTGACTCGCACGCCCCGAGGCGTGGTGTCGCCGCCAACAGGCAGATGCTTCACCCGCTGACCTCGACTGTCGCTTTGGACTGCTGTGAAAGGAGGGCCTCCCTGAGACGCTCCGAGTGTCATCCACGCAGCGACCCGAGGAGGCCCGTTCGCAATGTTGCACGCTGGCTTGGATCTGAGTCGGAGGAAGCTTGATGTCTGTTTGTTGAGCGATGCCGGGGAGCTCGTCGACGAGTTCGCCGTCCCGCCGGATGCTGACGGCTTGGCGGGCCTGGTTCGCAGGGTCGGGCGGCAGCCGCCGCAGGCGGTGATCGAGTCGATGACCGGTGCGCGGTTTGTGCACGATCGGCTCGAAGAGCTCGGCTGGGATGTGCGGATCGCCGACGCGGCCAAGGTCAAGGGCATCGGCTCGTTGGCCGCGAAGACGGACAAGATCGACGCGCGGGTGCTGGCGATCCTGTCGCAGCGCGATCTGGTGCCCGAGATCTGGCTGCCGAGTCTTGAGATTCGCCAGGAGCGCGAGCTGGCGCGGTTTCGCCTGCATCTGGTCAAGCACCGCTCGATGCTCAAGCACCGTGTTCACGCGACGCTCGTGAGCTTCGGAAAGCCGTGCCCGGTGTCGGACCTCTTCGGGATCGCCGGCAGGCGGATGCTCGCCGAACTCAACGTGCCCGAGCCATGGAGATCGACCCTGCAGGCGAGCGTGCTGGCAATCGATCAGCTCGAGGCGCAGATCGACCAGTGCAACACGCAGCTGCGCGCGATGCGCCCCGACCACAAGTACCTGCCGACGCTGATGAGCGCTCCGGGGATCGGCTGGGTGCTCGGCTACACGATCGCCGCAGAGATCGGCGAGATCGAGCGCTTCGCGACGGCCGACAAGCTCGTCGGCTACACCGGCCTGTGCCCGCGCGTGATCCAGTCCGGCGACAGCGACCGCCGCGGCCCGCTGACGAAGTCCGGCCCCAAGTTCCTGCGCTGGGCCATGCTCGAAGCGACGATGCACGCCCTGCGCCACGAGGCCTATGCGGAGCGCTACCAGCGCACCAAGCGACGGCTGGGCAAGCAGCGCGGCGCGAAGGTCGCACAGATCGACATCGCCCGCCGGCTCACCAAGAGCCTCTGGCACATGCTCACCTACGACACGCCCTTCTCCCCACAGACCGCTGCCGGAGGCGCCGCTTTTCGTCTGGTCGCTTAGACGGCCCTTTTGGACTTGCGCCCACGCAGCCGACCTCCAACACCGCCTGGTCCTCCCGCAGAGGAGGCGATAGAGACATGAGCGTCGCTCCAACACCACGACCCCGACCCGGCCAGGCCGCCGGCATCACCACCAACGCCGATTGACAGCACCAGCCCTTTCATAGAGACGAAGAGCAACACGGGTGTTCCCCGGCCAGGTGGAACGACCTGGGGGTTAGCGTCGCACGGGTCTGCCGCGAGAGTCGGCAGTGTTGGTGTGGCCGTGTGCTGCGGCGCTGGTGCGGCAGGCTACGAGCGTGCCCCGGTCCTCGTCGGTCAGCTTGTAAGTGGTGCCGTGGGCGCCCTTGATCGGCGCGATCCCGCGCAGCCAACTGGTCGTGGTGGTGCGGACGCCGGCGAATCGTGCGGGTGTGCAGCGCAGCGTCAGTCCCACCCGCGCCTTGCCGGTCAGCAGCGGCGCGCTTCGCGGTGCCGGCGAGCGCAGCGTGGTCTTGGTCTGCACGATGTCGTTCTTGCCGCTGTTGCGCAGCCAGATGGCGGTCGCTCTGCCGTCGCGCGCGAACACGACGGAACCATCTACGGTGTTCCCGCCCTCGGCGGCCAGGCTGACGGGAGCGCCGAATCCGCCGCCCGGTATCCGCGTGCTTGCCAGCAGGACGCCTGCGCCGTTGTTCAGGATGTCGCGACCAAAGACGCCGCGCGCCGACAGGGCGACGGTTGTGCCGTCTGGGGCAACAGTGAGGCNGGGGTAGTAGTAGTACTTTCGGTCAGGCTGGCGGGNGAGCAGGTCGACCGCGGCGCCGAATGCGCCGCCGGGTGGACGGGTGATCGTTTGCACCACGATGTTCGTCCCGTTGTCCGGTGCCCAGGCCACGGTGGCGGCACCGTCGGGCGCGACCGCCAGTGCCGGCCATTCGGTCATGTAGTAGCTGCTGGCGAGTCTGACCGGCGCGCCGAACGCCCCGCCCGGCGGGCGCGTGCTGGCCTGGAGCACGTGGCTGAACTCGGCGTCGAGCTGCCAGACCGCGGTCGTTGTGCCGTCAGCTGCGACTGCGAGTTGCGCGGCGCTCGCGCCCGCCCCGGTCAGGTCAACGGGGGCACCGAACTTCCCGCCCGGAGGCCGCGTGCTGACCTGGACGATGCCGGCACCGTCGTAGGGGTTGCGCACCCAGATCGCTGTTGCGGTGCCATCAGCAGCGACGCCAATGGACGGGTAGTCGGCGCTCTGGTCGCTCGCGGACAAGTCGACCACGGGGCCGAACGCGCCACCGACCGGGCGCGTACTCGCCTGCACTCTGACAACGGAGCCGTCGGAAGCGGCCCAATACGCGGTAGTGGTCCCGTCATGTGCGACCACAAGCTGCGGCTGCGTGCCGTACACTCCGGCCGCCTTCAGGTCGACCGGAGCACCGAACACGCCTCCAGGTGGGCGAGTACGCACCTGCACCGACCTGTTCGGCCCGTCAGGGCGCGTCCAGGCCACGGTCGTGGTCCCGTCTCGGGCGACTGCGACCTGCGATGTGCCGCCGCTCTCAGTGGCCAGGTCCAAGGGCGCCCCGAACGCGCCGCCTGGCCGCCGCGTGCTTGCCTGCACGCTCCAGGTCGCGCCGTTGAAGCGCGTCCACACCGCGGTTGCGGTGCCATCCGGCGCAATAGCGAGCGACGGGGCACCAGCGTTCTTGCCACCCGCAGAGAGATTCACCGCCTGCGCCGGCCACGGTCCCTGAAAAGCCGTCGCAGCAGACGCGCAGACCAACAATGCGGCCGCCACCACTGCCACCGCGACGACCCACCACGTCACATGCATAACGCGACCCACCGTCAGTTCGCCGCCGGACACGCCGCCCAGCGTAACCCTGCGGCATCCCGACCACCGACACAAAGGACAAAAAGCGCGCCGATTGATGAGCTGCCCGCTCCGTGTCGCTCCGCATGGAAAGCGACACCCGCCCGTCGGCTTGACGCGTG
>JGI24770J26754_10003486_pt1 | contig 10500 bp, 9 predicted proteins | sample LakOneMetagenome_FD_26754 | JGI IMG/M metagenome (IMG submission 26754) | reverse complement strand
GGCGATGTGCTGTTTTACCGCAGTATTGGCCGTACCGACCTGCCGGGGGGCAACCATCAAACCCTGCTCAGCAGTATCAGGCAAAAATTATTTGTACTGCCTGATGAAACCCTGGTGTACAGCGGGCATGGTCCTGCCACCACCATCGGGGACGAGAAAAGGGAGAACCCTTTTTTATAAAGTCAGCAACAATTCGGTTAGTTTACCAGCCTGGCTTTGAATTTACCCTCCACATCTGCATAATATACTTTGCCATCAGTGGTGGCACTTTCCAGGTTAGCCCGGAAATGCCCCTTGATGTATCCGTCCTTTCCCAATATCAGCTGGTCAATTTCTATAAACCCCCCATTGCAGGTAGGGCCTTTTTCGCCGTTTTTTTCTCTTTCCAACTGCCACTCCCTGTCGTCGGCACAACCACAGGCCACACCCTGTAAAGGGAGAGAAAAGGCGACGGTAATATTTTTTTTGGTTTTTATAGTATACCTGTCCATACCCCTGCCCGGTACAGAAATGGTGATCATGAAATTATTGCTTTCATCTTTCAGCCTGCCGTTAACGGCTTTTAATTTTCCTCCCGTTAATATGATGGCAGTGGTTTTTTCTTCGGCTGAATAGATGGCTTTACAATTGCTGGTGGCAGCATCAAGGCTGACGTTCATTTTGCCGGCATTTTTTTTAGCCTGTTCCACCCGTAATCTTTCTAAGGCAGCTTTTTGTTTGGCATCCACAGCTGCTGTGGCATTTTGATAATTGGCCGGAACATCGGGCACTGACATGTTAATACCATCAGAGATATCGATGGTCCATTTTTCATTGTTGATGTTGAGGTAAGGGCAGTTAACATAAAAAGCATTGTCATTATCATCCAGATAAATGGTGGTCAGTAAAATAATTTCCTGGTAAGGTTTGGTAACGGGTTTTAAAACAACCTGCACCAGTACGGCTTTATCAGCCGGCATGGTTGCCGGCATTTTTAACTGTGCAGTACTGCCATCAGTGTAAGCCACTGTGGCACCACCGCTGATGATGGTAAACCCTGACACTTTCCATGGGGCATCTGCAGGGTCCATGAATTCATAATTGTAGCTTTCGGGCGCCGATTCTCCAGGCACCACCGTAATACGGACATGTACATTGGTGATCTCTCCCAACCCACATAAGTTTTTATCTGCCACCAGCGACAAATTGGTGGCCACCAGTTCTTTCCCATATTCATGGGCATCAAATTTACCGGTGTTTACATGCTGCGCTGCTGCAGGCATGAAGTGCAATACTATAGCTAATGCAAAAAATATCTTTTTCATTTCTGGGCTTTTATAATGTTAGTTGTTACCTGATCTGGTCCTTTATTCTCCTCATCCTGAACCTGCCGTTTTTAATGGTGTATACGGGCTTGTCAACAGAAAAATCATTATGGTCACTTAAAGTGGCGGTTCCTGAAAATGTACCTTCTAAAAAATCTCCTTCAGGCGCCCACCTGGTAAGGTTAATCACAATTGTTGCAGGGCTGAAGGAATGGTTGACATCTGTATTACCCCGCCACATCACCTGGTAATTATCGTCGCTTTCAAAACTGGCGGTAACAGTACCCGTGGTTCTGATAATAGGCAGCGACATCATAAATAAAAGGTTTTCATTTTTATCATCTGTAATATGAAAATCCATGTGCGCTTCCTGCAGCACCTGTGGGTTTTCGTTGTGGTTCCTGAGGCAGGCGCCGTTTGAAAAATCAGACTTAGCAGAACTGATCACCACATCTTTTGAAGTGCCGTCTGCCGCAATCATTGTAAAGGAAAGGGTGTTTTTGCCGGGCACAGGTGCTACCGTTTTCTCCACGAAATATTTTTTCAAATCGGTTTCTGAGATGTCATCCTTAATATCGCCCGTGCCTACCAGCCTGTTTATTTTTTCCCAATCAACCTGCTTCATGATGATATCAGCTAAATCGGCATTACCCTTTATGTAAACCATGATGCCCTGGATGGTGGTGCCGATATGTGAATTGAGTTTAGTTTTAAGTATGAATCTTTTTTGCGGCCTGCCATTTTCATCTTCTGCATCATAAGAAGCAGGGCTTACCGCCCAGTTGTTACCAAAAAATAAAAAAGTCATATCAGCACCGGCCTCATCCCGGTACACTTCGGGGCAGTAAGCCGAATTTATTTTTTTTACGGGGCGGAGTGAATAAGGAAAATTGTCGCCTGTAAAAGTACTGTTTACCCAACATTCTATTTCGCAGGTGGAAGCGCCGATTATGTATTTAAAATCATTCCCTTTTTTTGCGTTTTCTATTTTTTCTTTAAGTGCTTCGGGCGCTTTGGTAAATTCGTAGGTGATGGAATACTGGTGCCGGAATATATCACGGGTTGCAAAATTGGTATTGCTGTGAAAGCCGGTGAGGCCACTGATATCGCTGCTGCCATCAGAGCGTTCAGATATTGCCGCCCCATCAAGATCATGCGGCATTGCTTCTGAAAGTATTTTAAGTACCCGGGCATCTTCATCATGCTCTGCTTTGGTGGCGGGCCTTTGCGCAAAAATGGTACAGGAACACAACAGTAATCCAAAAAATAAAAAAAGTCTCATGTGGTTAATTTTAATTTTCAATTATCCATTTAGATAAAGCATCATTGCTTATAAAACTNGAAGAAATCTTCAGTACACCGTTCTCCAGGTATAACCTGGCATTATTACTTACATTTTTTATATAAAATGTATTTGCAGTGGCTGTTTCCTGGATTGTCCACATGCTGCCGGCTGCCTGCCCATCGCCGGAGAGGAGGTCGTTAGTATTACTGCTGATGAAACTGTTTTTCCATCGGTTGCGTATCAGGAAATTGGCAGTACCCGGTACCGGAACAATTTCCCATTGTGCACTCCACCACCCATTATCAATGCTGGTGCAGGTTAAAGGACCATTCTGGTTATTAAGGTAAGTGCCACCGGCAAAATTTTTTATCCTTACAAAGCTTTGATCATTTTGTTGCTGCTGGCTGTTGCTGCTGATGAATGTGCCGGTTTGATTGGCCACTTCTGCGTAAAATGTTACTGTTATATCCGGCTTTTCGTTCAATGGAACGATCATGGGATAGGTTTTAGAAACTGTTTCTCCAGGTTTTATCCAGTACCCAATATCCACCAGCCTTTTGTTTTGAATAATTTTATCGGTACCGCATTCTTTATCTTCCACCAGGGCTTCAATTTTGCAGGGCTGCAGTTCCATGCTGGCCATCTTATTGGTAAACCTTGCGCCGGTGGCATTGGCACATTTGAACAATGCCATATTGTTATTGATGGGGCCAGAGTGGCCCTGGAAATCCAGGTTGCGGTACATGATCTTTGCTTCAGCCCCGGTATTGGTAAGGTAGAAATAAATTTTATACCGGCTGAAATCTCCCTTTTTACCCACTGATTTTTCTGATTCATCTTTTATGCTATAACCGGCTTTAAGCCCGTTATAAGTCACTGGTGTGGTATCAGTAACTTTAAAAGTTTGCGGGGCAAAACCTTTTACACCATAGTTGTCCTGCGATAAAGCTGATGCCCAGGTGCAAAGACAGAGTATAAATGAAGTGATTATTTTTTGTTGCATGACAGTATTTGTTATACGTAAGAAGTTTAGTTGCCGGCAGGTTTTATTCCAGCTCAAATTTTACATGGTTGATGATAAGCGTNGTTCCTTTATGCACATCTGTACCACCTGTTGCAGGCATAATGCCCAGCGTGGTGCGTATGGAGCTGGCAGTACAGGCCTGTGGTGCCGTATATGTTTTAGCATGGGCAGGATCAAAATTTAAATAACAGGCCAGCTTTATATTGCTGCCGGGTTTTAATATACCATTGTCGCTGCCATCATATGTAAACTGCGGGAAGCCATTATTTATTTCCTCATCAAAATCGGCATCAATTTTTATATAGGCCACATCACCGGCAACCGGGGCGAAGGAATACTCCAGGCTTATTTTTACCTTCTTTCCTTTTGGAATTTTGGCAGACAGATCATCATAGCTGATGTTTACATTGTTACTGCGGTCATCTTTTTCCGGGTCAAAGCAATGCATTATGGTAAGTTGGGCGCCACCCTTTATTTTATCAGCAGGGGTGATTTTGCCCTTGCAGTCCGCATCATTATTACAGTTCCATGATGCGGGGCAATGGGTTTCGGGATCCCATTTTTTAAAATCGCCATTGGGAATGGTTTGTGCCAGTGCAGTACTGCAGTATAATAAACCAGTAATGAAAACTGTCTTTTTCATATCAATTATTTGCTTTCTTACATTTTAGTGAATTCCACCCTTCTGTTGTTAGCCTTTCCCTCTATTGTGGTATTATCGCTGATGGGTTTTGTTTCGCCATAACCTTTGGTAGTTAGCCTTGATGCGGCAATACCCATTTTAACCAGCTGCTCTTTTACTGCATCNGCCCTTTGCTGCGACAGTTTTAAATTATAAGCATCATCTCCATCACCGTCGGTATGGCCGCCCACTTCAAATTTCAGGTCCGGGTTTTCTTTCAGCACCTGTACAATGCCATTCAGTGTGCCCATGCTTTCTGGCTTTATTGTGGCTTTGTTATAATCAAAGTTGATACCGTGAGTTATGATTTTTGTGTCAGTAAATTTTTTACCCAGCATATTCATGCCGCCCCCTGCTGNCANCCGGAAATTCTTAAACAGCATGGCCATGCCTTCACTGGCATTACCTCCAATGCCAATATTGGTGGCTTTAAAATTGCAGTTGGGTACCACCAGCACCCGGTACTGGTCGCAATACACTTTTACCTGTGCATCTTTTACAGCAATGGCAATATGGTGCCATTTGTTATGGTAGGTATCATTGGCAATGGCAGCGGGCAGGTCTCCCTGTAATTTGCCGTCGCCAAATTCGCACCTGAAAAAACTGTGGCTGGTATAGATACCGCCCAGTTTTTCTTTGCCTTTCCTGAATTCTAAAAAAATACCTTCATTACTGTCGTATGCAGCATCCAGCCAGGTATCAAATTCAATGGTGTACTGGGTGGGCAGGTANGTTTTATTTTTTATATTGGGTGAGTAGCTGCTGTAATATTTGGTAATGGCAAAAACCATATCATCGCCCATTTTATTTACCACAGCCTGTCCGCCTTCCAGGTTCCAGTGTGCAGGAAATTCCCCGTCCTGGTCGGTGCGGAAATCATCTTCAAATAAAATTTTATCGCCCGGGATAAAGTCGTAATTATTGTAAGTTTTAAACTCCTGTGCTAATGAAAAAAGCGGGGCAAACAGTAATGCTGTAATAATGATTTTCATTGTAATAATTTTAGGTAGCACAAAACTATCGGCCAGTTGTGAACAGCGGAGTACCTAAAGAGTAGTAAAAAAGTAGTAGCCGGATCAGTTACTGTAGGCTTTTTGAATGGCGGCGGCTTTATTGTGTACCTGCAGTTTTTCGTATATGTTGCGGATATGTGTGCGTACGGTTTCCACGCTAAGCGAAAGTTGGGCAGCAATGCCTTTATATTGCATGCCGCGGGCAAGCTGGTTCAGGATTTCTTTTTCCCTGTCTGTAAGGTCATCGATAGGTTGCTTTACCCTGTTATCGGCAAAAGAAACCATTACTTTACGGGCAATCGTGCTGCTCATAGGGCTGCCACCGTTGAAAATTTCTGTAATGGCCTCCAGTAATTTCCCGGGTTGGGTTTTCTTTAAAATATAACCGGTGGCACCTGCTTTTAAGGAATCAAAAATATGTTCATCTTCTTCATAAACGGTGCACATCATAAATTGGGTTGCAGGTAATTGCTGTTTTAATATACGTACGGCTTCAACACCATTTATTCCCGGCATGTTGATATCCATCAGGACCACATCGGGTTTATAAACAGGGATTTTTTCTATGGCCTGGTGCCCGTTTTTACAAATGCAGTTACATTCGTATCCATCGGTGCTGTTGATGATGAGATGCAGACCCTCCCGGATGTCATCAATATCTTCTGCTATAGCTACTTTAATGTTCATTGCTGTATAAAGGTAGTGCTAATACTTTTCAAAAAAATACCACACGGGTGGTAAAACCATGTCAGCCTGCAAAATAAATACGGAGTTCGGTGCCCTTACCGTTTTCGGAGAGCAGCGCAGCTTTTCCACCTGCGTCTTCAATCCGTTGCTGCATATTTTTTAATCCATTTCCCATTCCCCCGGCCTTGGTTGTATCTATTCCTGTCCCATCATCCTTTAATATTATCTCAAACGAATCATCCTGCTGTACCAGCAGCAGGGTCACAAATTTTGCATTGCTGTGTTTTACGCTGTTATTTAAAAATTCCTTTACGGCCATAAATATATTCCTTCGTTTTTCTTCCCCTACAGGCGCCGTTCTTATTTGTTGAGGTAAATCAAATACGGGGGTTATATTGGTGCTTTCCAGGTATTGGCTGGTATACTCGGCAATATATGCAACCAGTTTATCCAGTGAATCATTTTTTGGATTTAATGCCCATACCATTTCATCCAGGCTGTCAACAAGGTTTCTCGCAGTGCCGCTTATTTTATCAATATACTTTTCTGCACCCGTGGGCCGGGCCTTTATTACTTCCGATAAGATGGCAATTTTAGTGAGGCCGCTGCCCAGTTCATCATGCATATCCCTGCTGATACGGTTGCGTTCTTTTTCTATGGCCTGTTCTTTTTCCAGTCTTAAAAGTTTTTCTTTCAGGTTGCGCTGGGATATATACTTTACAACCGCATAAAAAAGTATGGCGGTAAAAAGTATGGCCATCAGTATAAACCACCATGTTTTCCATAATGGGGGATGAATGACCAGNTGAATGGTTTTTTCCCCGCTCATAACACCCTGCGAAGTGGCTGCTTTGAAATGGAAAATATAATTACCCGGTGCAAGGCTGTTAAAGCTAACCTGGCCCTTATTACCTGCGGTTTGCCAGTCTTTGTTGATACCATCTAATTTGTAATAATAAATATTGCTCAGCGGGTTTGAATAATTAAGCAGGGCCCAGTTGAGCTGTATATTATTATCATCCCATGAAAAATGAAAGGACCCGTTTTCCGCAATTTTTTCTTTTTCATCAGTAAAGGCATTGGTGAATATTAATGGGGCAGCATTGGATTCCTGTTGTACAATACGCGGAGAAAACCAGGTGGCATAAGTACCGGAAACAAATAAAATATTTCCATTGGACAGCCTGGTAAAAGTCACATCCATATTATTATCCTGGAGGCCATCATCTGCAGTAAAACTTTTAAATGAATGGGTCTGCATATTAAAAGCCACCATACCTGTTTTGGTGGCTATCCATAACCAGCCGTTATCATCAGGAATAAAATCATACTCGTATTTGTTTTTTCCTTCGGGTAAATTCCAGGTGGCTGTTTGGTTATTACTGATATCTGTACAAAATATTTCTGAAGCACTTACGGTCCATAATTTACCGCCAACCAGGTATTCATTGGACAACCTTCTTTCTTTAATGATGTTTTCAACAGCTCCTGTTGCCGGTTCATATTTGAATAAGCCCCCGCTGTAATCAGTGATCCAGATATTGCCATTCTTATCTTCCACTGCTTTGGAAAGGTTACTGGCCTGCAGGAGGGTATCTCCCTTTTTGGTAATTACCCGGTAAAATTGATGTGCAGTAATATCTGCTTTCCATATGCCTTTTCTCCAGGGTAATAACCATACCTCCCCGTCGTTTTTTATTAAAGCATAATTGAGAAAGTTTTTTGGCAGCGAAGTATTATCATTTTCCCGGTGAACAAACAGTTCTTTTTGATGGAATGCGGAATCCAGTATCAATAAACCACCTGAAGTGCAAAGCCAGTAATTCTTTTTTGAATCCTGCTGTATGTTCATTACTGCAGCGCCATTAGTTACACTGGAGGATAAATTTTTAACCTGGCGAATGGCATCAGAAAACAGCATCAGGGAAGTGCCGCCTTCGCCACCAAGCAAAAAACTGTTTTTTAACGGGAACAATGCAATGCCCTGCGAAGTAAGCGGAACAAATGCAGATAATATGGTGGTTTGAAAATACTGNCTTGCCGGGTTATAAATTTTTATCCCGTCGTTTGTGGATATCCAGAGCAGGTTCTGGGCATCACAATACAAACGGTTAGTGGAAATGGGTTTATTGTTGGCATATAAATATTCAAATGAACCGGATAAGAAATCTGGTTTACAAAGATTGGAAGATTGCCATAAGCTATAAGTACCATCTGTATTTTTTTGCTCAGTAATGCTGGTAACGTTTCCATTACTGTTTTTATAGGCTGAAAAATTTTCTATGATTTTTTTTTCCGGGTTTAATTTTTTTAAACCCTTGCTCCATGTACCAAACCATAGCTGACCGCTGTGGTCTTCAAAAATATCTGTGATGAGCCCGTAAAATAACGGGTCATTGGCAGGGCTGTCGNATTGGCTGAATTTTTTTGCGGCGGCATCGAATAGCCATACTCCGTTATAAGTGCAAAGCCAGATCCTTTTTTTACTGTCTGCCAGTATCCTTGTTATGCGNTTGTCGGCCGGGGTGGCGGGATTTTTATATACAGCAAATGTTTTTGAATCAATTGAAAATTCAACCAGTCCCTCTTCTGTAGCCAGCCAGATTGAATTGCCAACAACAGCAAGGCTGTAAAAACGGTTAAGTATGTCATTGGAATGGATAACAAAGGTTTCAAATTTTTTTGTAGTAAGATCATATGAAGAAAGCCCTTTCCCGGTAGCGATCCATAGCGTTTTATTCTTACCTTCTTTAATATCATTCACCGCATCATTTGCCAGTGAAGCGGTATTTTTATTATAATGATAATTTTTAATGACAGAGCCATCAAAACTGTTCAGGCCATAGTTGGTGCCTATCCAAATAATATTTTGGCTGTCCTGGTAAAAACAATTGGCAAGGTTATCCGTAAGCCCATCTTTTTCTGTAAGGGAGTATAATACAATATTTGTTCCTTGCTGTGCACTGGCCTCAATTATCCTGCACAGCAGCAATACAATCAGTATACATCTGTTAATCAATGCTGTTATTATTTTTTCTCCATGCACAATTCCACCAGTACACCATTGGTGCCTTTGGGGTGGAGGAAACAAACAAGTTTATTGTCGGCCCCATCCTTGGGTGTTTCGTTCAGCAGTACAAATCCTTCGCTTTTTAATCTTTCCATTTCGGCATANATATCTGCCACTTCAAAAGCGATATGGTGCAGGCCTTCGCCCTTTTTTTCAATAAATTTTGCAATCACCCCCCCGGCTTCGGTACTTTCCAGTAATTCTATTTTGGTATCACCTTTTTTAAAGAAAGCGGTATTTACTTTCTCACTTGCCACCTGCTCTGTTTTATAACATGTACTGTTCAGTAGTTTTTCAAATAATGGAACTGACACAGCCAGTTCTTTTACTGCAATGCCGATATGTTCTGGTTTAATCATAAAGCTGCCTTTTTTGTAAAAGTAGTTTTTTAGCGGCTAGTTAAAAACAGGTTTTTTGTAAAAGAATACGGTACGTTATTGGTATTGATACCCTCAATGGTTAATGTAATCATGGCGGAGTTATTTTTTTGAGGTAAACCTATATTTATAATTGCTTCTTTACTTTGAGGAGACCAGTCAGGGTTCCAGTAAACACATTGGGGGTCATTGCCGGTAACCNGCTGTATGGGTACAGCCTTTTCAACAGGATAACCCAAAACTGTTGCCTTAGCAAGTCCTTTTACGGTGGGGTCGGATGGGGTATAATTTTTTTTAGTATAGATCATCAGGTCTCCACCCTCGCCGGCACCTCCCCCAAAACGTGATTTTGTGGTTGACGACCTGGGTTTCAGCGGCATGCTGTAATAACGCACCAGCGCCACTTCATTAACCTGCAGGTAAGAGATTTCGCTTAAGTCATCGGCATCCAGTTCCATATCGTTTAAATATACGCCAATGCCGCTTCCGTAGGTGGTGGTTATTTTCAGGCTGCCCCTTGCATCCACACTGATGATGAGGCCCGACATGCGGCCACGCAAAAATTCAAGCAGGCTGGTATTNCTTATTACAGGCGGGTTGGCTATAAAGTCATATTCATTTCTTAAAGAGTTGGTTTGGTTATGCTGGCCTGATACATTTTGTTCTATAAATTTTTCAGTTGCAGTTTGCTGCTTTTGTTTCTGCCCGGTAACGGTCACTTCTTTTAATGTTTTTTCATTCTTATTTATTAGGGCATTCCTGTTTTTGTTGTCCCGTGCAACGGCACTGTCTGTACCATTTTTTTCCAGGCAGTTGAAAGCTGCATCAGGCAGCTCATTACTGCCNGTGTACATATCAGGTGTAACTTTAAAATCAATATGNATGCTGTTCTTTTCTTCAGATTTATCTGCCAGCTGGTAATAAACGGTAACCGAATCATANAACAGCAGGCCTTTNATCTCAAAATTTCCATTGCGGTCTGTGCTGGTAACCATAAAATCCTTTTTTAAATTTTTACGAATAAAAAAAAGGTTCACTTTCCTGTTTTTTATGGGTTT
>JGI24770J26754_10003485_pt1 | contig 10500 bp, 9 predicted proteins | sample LakOneMetagenome_FD_26754 | JGI IMG/M metagenome (IMG submission 26754) | reverse complement strand
CCGCTCGCGGCGGGCTGCCCGCCGCAGGCGCAATCCCTCGCCAATGCGCTCCACGGCTTCACGCTGGGCGGCGCCTATTGCGAATTCATGGAGGGCCGCAAGGGCATGCTGCGCGAAACCTATCTCGCCGATGTGGTGGTGCTCGACCATGATCTGGAACAGACGGCACCCGAAGCGATGGGCACCGTGAAACCCGCCGTCACGATCTGCGGCGGCCGCGTGACGCATGAGGCGTGACTTGACCGCAGAGAGACGGATGGCGCCATCGCTTGCATGACCGCAAGGCTCCCCTGTTCCCATATCAGGGGATGATCAATTTGGCGATAACTGGGAGATGATCGGACCCGGCGGGGGGCCCGAGGCGGACAGACCGGTAACTCCAGTCCGCGGGCATCAATATCTGGTCGATCGGCAGGAACGGAATTCCGTTCGTTCCCATGCCGGTCAACATCAGGCTCAACCGCAATCCGCCGATCACCTTCGAACCTGTTGCCGTTTCAACCCGGGCAACAGCATTGCTCCACGTCACTGCGTTGAAATCTCCCGCAAGTACCACAGGGCGCGGAAGCGCCAGCAGCGCAGGCTCGAGCCGCTTGATCTGGCCGGGCTGACGATAAGGCCACGGCCAATGCAGGTGCAGGCTCGCAACCGTGATTTTCCGGCCGTCCAAATCGAGAAGCAGCCAAGCGAGGCCCTCGCCTTCAACGCATCCCTTTGAACTGACCGGATAGCGCGCCATCACAGCGACGCCGCCAAGCCCCGTAAACCGGCAGCGAATCTGAAACGGATACTCCGCCGAAAGATCATCGAGGATGACCGCCGTCTTGTTCGACACCTCCTGAAGCGTCACCACGTCGGCTTCAGCCGAGCGGACAATGCTCTCGATGAGCGCCGGCGATTGATTGTCAAAGAGAGTATTGAATTGGACGATCCGCAGACTTGCAGTTCCGGCGATTGGCGTAGCCGGCAACGATGGAAAAGCAGGGGACAGCATCGAGATTCCCGCCACCAAACTGAGGCCTGTCAGGAGCGATAGCTTCCACCGCCGCAGTAACAGCGACACGGCGAAAAACACCGCCAGCACGAACGACAGATGCAGGCGAAACTGCGCGACGGAATCCGCCACGGCAGCGACCGACTGCAGAAAACCAAATGCCTGAATCACAACAATGGCCAGGGCGGCAAGATCGAACAGCTTGAACGCGCGAAGACGCAAGTCTGATCCTTTCCGGAAAAGCACAAAGTTAGGCAGCGCTTGCGGCCCACGCAATCATTCTTGTCCTTCTCCGGCCCACGTCCGGGGAAGGTGGATCGCGCGGCCTTCCGCGTGAGACGGATGGGGCCTTCGCGTGCCGCCTCACCAGATCGTGCAGGGGGATGACAAGGGTGGCAAGGGTCTGGACGGCGGCGTGACGCAGCTTCTCACCGGTGTCATCACCACGTTCACACTCCCTCGGGCGTTAGGGCTTGCGGCCTGAGCCCTGACGGGATTTGCGTGTGCTGTCCCGCTTTCGAGTGCTGAGCGGGCGGGCTTTCACTCCGCCGCGAAACAATAGAACAAGCCGGCGCCTCCGACCTTCTTCAGCGCCTCGGGGCTGCAGCCCGGCGTGCCATGCGCCGAGTTCCATGATTTCATGTGCCGCGTGTCCTTGAGGCCCAGGCGGTCGCTGTGGCCGACGATGGCCGAGCCATCTTTGTCGCTGGTCCAGTTGCTGCAGGTGGTGTCGCCGCCCGCGGTGGAATACATGCCCTGCGGGTCGGAGCCGGTCAGCATGTCATGCGTGTTGACGGGGTCGCCCCGCCCCGCAACCTTCTCGCCCTTCTCGGTCAGCGCCGTTTCCTTGGTGAGATTGTTCTGGGCCGAGTGAAGCTCCTCGATGGAACTGGCGATCACCTCGCCCTTGAAATTCATCCATGGCCCCTTGCCGATCCGGTCCCGGGCATTCACACCCGCATCGCCCATCGGCGCGGTGGTGCTGAGATAGGCATGCCATGAGCTTTTGGGCGAGCCCGCCGCCTTCGCCAGCGCCTGGCAATGGGCATCAGCCCCTTCAAGGCCGCCCAGATTGGCGCCATCGCCCGAGCCGACGCTGGTGACGAAGAAGCTCATCGTGGTGGCATCGGCCCGCGCTTCGGCGGTGAGGCCGGAAATGGCGGCCGTGGCAACGGCGGCGGCAATCAGGATCGAGCGCATCATGTCCTCCCAACGATTGGCACTTTTGAGTTTACGCGCCCACCAAACCGTTCTTCCATCACGTTCGCTTGAGCGCACCCACGCCTCTTGCGTTCCCTAATCGTTCCGGCCATATCTGGGGGGCATGGCCAAATCATCCCTCACCTATGTCTGCCAGTCCTGCGGGGCCACCTCGTCCAAATGGTCGGGGCGCTGCGATGCCTGCGAGGCCTGGAACACCATCATCGAGGAACAGGCGGGAACGCCGCTCTCGGGCGCCAGGGGCGCGTCGCTGCCCAAGGGCCGCGCCACCCGCCTTGTCGGGCTGAAGGGTGAGAATGCAGCCCCGCCCCGCATCATCACCGGCATCGGCGAGCTTGACCGCGTGGCGGGCGGCGGCTTCGTGCCGGGCTCGGGTGTGCTGATCGGCGGCGATCCCGGCATCGGCAAATCCACCCTGCTGCTGCAGGCCATGGCGGCTTTGGCGCGGAGCGGCCAGCGCGTCGTCTATATTTCGGGCGAAGAGGCAATTGCCCAGGTGAGGCTCAGGGCCGAGCGGCTGGGGCTTGATGACAGCGCCGTGCTGCTGGCCACCGAAACCAATGTCTCCGATATCGTGACGACACTGGCCGAGGGGGCGCCGCCCGCCGTGGCGGTGATCGATTCGATCCAGACGCTGTGGTCGCCCAATATCGATGCGGCGCCGGGCACCGTGTCGCAACTGAAGGCAGGCTCCGAGGCGCTGGTGCGTTTCGCCAAGCAGAAGGGCACCGCCATGCTGCTGGTGGGCCATGTGACCAAGGATGGCCAGATCGCCGGCCCCAAGGTGATCGAGCATATGGTCGATACCGTTCTCTATTTCGAGGGCGACCGGGGGCACCAGTTCCGCATCCTCCGCGCGGTAAAAAACCGCTTCGGCCCGACGGACGAAATCGGCGTGTTCGAAATGTCGGACGGGGGCCTGAGCGAGGTGACGAATCCCTCGCGCCTCTTCATGGGCTCGGGCGAGCGGCCCACCCCCGGCACCGCCGTCTTCGCCGGGATGGAAGGCACCAGGCCGCTTCTGATCGAGGTGCAGGCGCTGGTCTCGCCCTCGCCGCTCGGCACGCCCAGGCGCACCACGGTGGGCTGGGACTCGAACAGGCTGGCGATGATCCTCGCCGTGCTCGAAGCGCGCGCCGGGGTGACCATCGGCACCAATGACGTCTATCTCAATGTGGCGGGCGGCCTGAAAGTGCGCGAACCCGCCGCTGATCTGGCGGTGGCGGCAGCACTTCTCTCCTCTTTGACCGATACGGTGATCCCGCATGGCACGGCGCTGTTCGGCGAAATCGCCCTGTCGGGGGCCATCCGGCCGGTGGGCCAAACCGAAGCGAGGCTCAAGGAGGCGCAGAAACTGGGCCTCAAGGACGCGGTGATCGCCTCCACCGCCGAGCAGCCCTCGGTCAAGGGCATCCGGGTGAAACAGCTCGAAACCATCATGGATCTCGTGGCCTGGAGCGCCGCGCAGGACAAGGGCAGCCGAAGGATCGCGTGAAGTTGGGTCCTCTCCCGCTAGGCGGGAGAGGGCGAGCCCTTGCGAGCGCCGCGCAGCGGCCGGGACGGGACCCATCGCAACGCGATGGGGAGGTGAGGGAGACCGGATACTGCCAGAACATCCGTTGGCCCCTCTCCTATCCCATCGCGTTGCGATGGGCCCCTTTCCTCTCCCCGCTCGCGCGGGGCGAGGACGTTATGCCTCCCTCCCCGCGTTTCGGGGCGGGGTGTGGGATCATTCCGCCGCGTAGCTTGAGCCGCTCGGCATTGCCCATTGTTGAAAGGCCACCACCAGCACTGGCATGGCGGGAGAATCCCGCCTATATGGGGCCTTTCATCGGCTTAGGACCGGCTCATGGGCTTTCAGCTTCTCGACATTATCCTGATCGGCATCATGCTGCTCTCGGGCATCCTGGCGCTGATGCGCGGCTTCACCCGCGAGGTGCTGTCGCTGGTGGCCTGGGGACTTGCGGCGGTCGCCGCCTATTTCGCCATCAAGCAGCAGAACCTGATCGACATGGCGATGCCCTACGTCGACAAGCCCGTGCTGGCGCAGATCGCGGTGGGCGGCATTGCCTTCCTGATCGTGCTGATCATCGTGTCGGTCATCAGCGTCAAGATTTCCGACTGGGTGGTCGATTCGGCGGTGGGCGGCTTCGACCGCACGGTGGGCTTCATCTACGGGCTGGCGCGCGGCTTCGTGCTGGTGGCGATCGCCTATCTCTTCTATGGCTGGCTGCTGCCCGTCGACCGCCAGGAGCCCTGGGTGCGCGACGCCAAGAGCCTGCCGATGATCAAATATGCGGGCGAGAAACTTCTGGCCCTGATGCCGCCCGACATCGCCGAGACACTCACCAACACGGCGCTGAGCAAGGCGCCCGAACAGACGCCCGCCACCGACGGCAAGAGCGGCGCCGAACAGGGCTATTCCAAGAGCGAGCAGCAGGGCCTCGACAATCTGACGAACGGCGTGACCAACAACGGCACCGCGCAGCAACCGGCAATAGGTCAAAGCGACGGCCAGGGTGATTGACAATGATGACCGGCATCGATCTTGAACTGGAAGCCGACCGCCTGCGCGAGGAGTGCGGCGTGTTCGGCATCATCGGCCACCCCGACGCCGCGGCGCTGACAGCACTTGGCCTGCACGCCCTGCAGCACCGGGGCCAGGAAGCGGCGGGCATCGTCTCCTTCGACGGCGAACGCTTCCAGACCGAGCGCCGCCTCGGCCTTGTCGGCGATCACTTCTCCAATGCCAAGACCATCGACCGGCTGCAGGGCTCCCTCGCGCTGGGCCATGTGCGCTATTCGACGACGGGCGAGACTATTCTCCGCAATGTGCAGCCGCTCTTCGCGGAATTGGCCTCCGGCGGCTTCGCCGTGGCGCATAACGGCAACATCACCAATGGCCTGACGCTCCGCCGGGAACTGATCGCGCAAGGGGCGATCTGCCAGTCCACCTCCGATACCGAAGTGATCCTGCATCTGGTCGCGCGCTCGCAGAAGAGCCGCATGGTGGAGCGCTATATCGACGCCATCCGCCATCTCGAAGGCGCTTACGCGCTCGTTGCGCTCACCAACAAGAAGCTGATCGGCGCGCGCGATCCTCTTGGCATCCGCCCGCTCATTCTGGGCGAGCTGAACGGCGCCTACATCCTCTGCTCCGAAACCTGCGCGCTTGACATCATCGGCGCCAAATTCGTGCGCGAGGTGGAAAACGGCGAAGTGGTGGTGATCTCGGAAGACGGGATCGAATCGCTCAGGCCCTTCCCCAAGCAGCCGCCGCGCCCCTGCATCTTTGAATATATTTACTTCTCCCGCCCCGATTCCATGCTGGGCGGCCGCTCGATCTATGAAGTGCGGAAAGCCATGGGCCGCCAGCTTGCCTTGGAGTCGCCCGTCGATGCCGATGTGATCGTGCCGATCCCCGACTCCGGCGTTCCCGCAGCACTTGGCTTCTCGCAGGCGACCGGTATTCCCTTCGAACTCGGCATCATCCGCAACCATTATGTGGGCCGCACCTTCATCGAGCCGACGCAGACCATCCGCTCGCTGGGTGTCAAGCTCAAGCACAATGCCAACCGCGCCGTGGTGGAAGGAAAGCGCGTGGTGCTGCTCGATGACTCGATCGTGCGCGGCACCACTTCCGTCAAGATCGTGCGCATGATGTATGAGGCGGGCGCCAGGGAAGTGCACATGCGGATTTCGAGCCCGCCCATCGCGCACCCCGATTTCTACGGCATCGACACGCCGGAACAGAAATCGCTGCTGGCCGCCACCCACACGCTGGAAGAGATGCGCCAGTATATCGGCGTCGACACGCTGGCCTTCCTCTCGGTCGATGGCATCTACAAGGCCGTGGGCTTCGAGGGCCGCGATCCGGTGCGGCCGCAATTCACCGACCATTGCTTCACCGGCGATTACCCGACGCCCTTGACCGATCTGAACGGCGAGCGCGGCAAGCAGAAGCTCGCCCTTCTGGCGGAAGCAGGCTGACGGCATGACCGATCTCAAGGGACGGATCGCCGTCGTCACCGGCGCATCGCGGGGCCTTGGCCGCGCCGCCGCCTTTCATCTGGCGAAGGCGGGAGCGCACGTGATCGCCGTGGCGCGCACGCAAGGAGGCCTTGAGGAACTCGACGACGAGATCAAGGCGATCGGCGGCGAGGCAACACTGGTGCCGGTGAGCATGACCGATCTTCCGGCACTCGACCGTTTGGGTGCGGCGATTTTCAAGCGCTGGAAGAAGCTCGACATTTTGATCGGCAATGCCGGCGTGCTGGGCAAGCTGACACCGCTCGCGCATCTCGACCAGAAAGTGTGGGACGAGGTGATGGCGGTGAATGTGACGGCCAACTACCGCCTGATCCGCTCGCTCGATCCCCTGCTCCGCCTGTCGGACGCGGGCCGCGCGGTGTTCGTGACTTCGGGCCTCGCCCACAGGTGCTGGCCCTATTGGGGGCCCTATTCGATCTCCAAGGCGGCACTTGAGGCGATGGTCAAAACCTATGCGGGCGAGATCGCCACCACGACAGCGCGCGCCAACTGCTTCAGCCCCGGCGCCACCCGCACCGACATGCGCGCCTCCGCCATGCCGGGCGAAGATCCCGAAACGCTCCCCACCGCGGAAGAAGTGGCCGCCCAGATCGTCCCCATGTGCGCGCCTGATTTCACCGACAACGGCGCGGTGTACAAATATGCGCCGGACGGGTTGTTCAAGCAGTTTGACGGGGTTTGATTTAAACTTTTACTTTCCCTCCCCCACTGCGGGGAGGGTGGCGCTTCACTCACCTGTCATCCCGGCGAAAGCCGGGAACCATGGATCAGCCTCCACGCGCGTTGACAGTCTGGACCCCGGCGTCCGCCGGGGTGACAGGTAAAAGGGAAAAACTCAGCCCCCGCCCCGCGTCAGGAAGCGGCTCATGGCGCGGAGTGTTTCGGCGCTGACGTGATGCTCGATCCCCTCTGAATCGATGCGCGCCGTTTCGGCACTCACCCCCAGCGCCAGCAGGAAGCCTTCGACGATCCTGTGCTTGCGGCGGCCGTCCTCGGCCATCTCCCAGCCCTTGCCGGTGAGGAAGATGGCGCGGTAGGGCTCCTGCGTGACCAACCCTGAATCCTGCAGGCGCTTCAGCGTTTTCACCACCGTGGCATTGGCAACACCGAGCCGCATCGCCACATCGGTGCCGCGCGCCTCGCCCTTCTCGTCGATCAAGTCGGCGATCAGCTCGACATAATCCTCCGCCAGCTCCGACTGGTGATCGGCGCGCACCCGCCGGAACGCCGCCGAGCGGATTTTGGCCGAATGCTTCTTGCGCGCCGCCATGCTCATGGCCGCAAACTTAGCCTGTTGACTAGAGTTTAGCCAATGCTAAATTTAGGAGATGACAGACGACAGCATAGGCGGCTGGCGGCGCGCGCCCGGTGAACCTTCCCTCGCCGATGTCTTCCGCACCATCCATGTCGATCCGGGCGGCAGCCTGTGGCGGCGGGCGCTTGCCTTCGTGGGGCCGGGCTATCTCGTGGCCGTGGGCTATATGGACCCCGGCAACTGGGCCACCTCGATCGCGGGGGGTGCTGAGTTCGGCTACGCGCTGCTGTTCGTGGCGCTGCTCTCCAACATCATGGCGATCATCCTGCAATCGCTGTGTTCGAGGCTCGCCATCGGCTCCGGCCGCGATCTGGCGCAGGCCTGCCGCGATGCCTTCCCGAGGCCCGTCGCCTGGGTGCTGTGGGCCTTCGCCGAAATCGCCATCATCGCCACCGACATTGCGGAAGTGGTGGGCACGGCCATCGGCCTCAACCTGCTGTTCGGCATTCCGCTGGAACTGGGTGTCATCATCACCGCACTCGACGTGTTCCTGATCCTTGCTCTGCAGCGCTTGGGCTTCCGCTGGATCGAGGCCTTCGTGATCGCCCTTCTGGCGCTGATCTTCGCCTGCTTCATCGTGCAGATCGCGCTGGCGAACCCTGACTGGCGCGGCGTGATCCTGGGCTTCGCGCCCACCGTCGAGATCGTGAAAAATCCGGCGATGCTCTATCTGGCGCTCGGCATCATCGGGGCCACGGTGATGCCGCACAATCTCTATCTCCACTCCGGCATCGTGCAGACGCGCGCCTATGGCACGAGCCTCGCCGAAAAACGCGAGGCGCTGCGCTTCGCCACCTGGGATTCAACCGTGGCGCTGATGTTCGCGCTTCTGATCAATGCCGCGATCCTGATTCTCGCCGCCGCGACCTTTCATGCCGCGGGAGAAACCAGCGTGGCCGAGATCGGCGATGCCCACGCCATGCTGGCGCCGCTGGTCGGCTCCCTCCTCGCGCCCAAGCTGTTTGCGATTGCGCTTCTGTGCTGCGGCCTCAACTCCACCGTAACGGCCACCATGGCCGGCCAGATCGTGATGGAGGGCTTCCTTGACATCAGGCTCGCCGCCTGGGCGAGGCGGCTGGTGACCAGGCTCATCGCCATCGTGCCCGCCGCCCTGGTGACGATCATCTATGGCGCCAAGGGCACGGGCTTCCTGCTGATCTTCAGCCAGGTGATCCTGGCCTTCCAGCTTCCCTTCGCCATCGTGCCCCTGGTGATGTTCACCATGAGCCGCCGCAAGCTGGGTGCTTTGGTGTCGCCCCTGTGGCTGAGCCTCATCGCCTCCCTGATCGCCGCCCTCATCATCGCGCTGAACGTGAAGCTGCTATGGGATGTGGTAGGGAGGTAGGTCCTGGTTTTGGCTGCAGGCGCGCGCCATGAAGAAAAGCACCAGCATCGCCCACCCAATATATCGCCAACGCAAGCGCCCGGTTGGTTCCGGCGTGCTGACCTGATAGTTTGGATTGATCACGCGCTGCAAGGCATCAGGAAATCCGTCGGCATCCCAGCCCAACAGCTCTACGGCATGGCGGTCATTCTGGCTCCAGCCAAATTCACTATCGAGTTCCCCGATGATCTCCCGCTGCATGGCGAGGCGCTTCTTTTCTTCGCGAGATGGCGCCGCAACGTATGGTGAAAACTTTCGTAGATTTTTCCACACGGCCTGAAGCAGTTGCTGCTCGCATTGCAAACGGCTTTCAATACTGAGCTCTTTAAGCTCCGCGATCGCTTTCTGAGCTCCCTCGAAATAGCTGTCGGCATTTCCGGATTCGAGAATCTCGACAATCGGCCGCAGATTTGGGACGCGCTCCAACTTAGGGATTTCAGCCTGGGAAGCGGCAATCTCCGGAACAACGGCAACGTCCTCCGCGGAAACACTACGGCGTGTTCTGCGCTTTGGCAAAACGGGCGTTGCAATCGCCTCTTCCGGCGGATCGTTGACGGCCTTTTCCTGCGGCTCGGGGGTGTTGCGCTTCGCCGCTGACTTCCGTGCCCGCTTGGGCCGCCTGACGCGGGCCAATGCCTCATCTCGCGCTTCAACCAGACGCTGAAAGGCGTCTGCATCATCCTCCGGCCTCGTGACTTTCAGGCGCCGCGCGTAGGCGAGTTTCACCTCGCGTTCGTCCGATGTGGGATCAATCTCCAGAATTGACCATGGATAGCGGCGGTTCATGTCAAGCTTTTCCGAAGGGCGAACGGTCAAAAGGTTCCAGCGCCTCGGCAAACCACATGCGCACATTTTCAGGATTTCGCAGTTGCTGGCTGGCGATCTCACGCTCAAAACTCATGATGAGTTCGCGCAATTCCTCGCGCGTCTCGCCGCGCTGTTCTTCATAAAGCCTTTCGGCCCGGGCGATCAGTGCCTGATTTTCCTGCTGTTCGCGCGGATGGAGCTTGATTGATGCAAGACCGGCAAAGCGCTTGGCCATGTCCTCATCGGAAATGCCCGCCGTGTTGCGGAAGACCTTTTCGTAGACGCGCTGGGTGGAAACAACTTTCGCCTCCACCTGCAATGCGCCGCTGATGTCGTAGGTGAAGCGAATTTCGACCGATTCCTTGCCGCGCGGCCCCGATGGCACTGCCACCTCGATGGAACCCAGAAATACATTGGCGCTGGGGCGAAGGTTTTCACCTTGATAGACTTGGACTTCAAGCCGCTTCTGGCGGTTTTGAACGGTGCTCACGGTGATCGTGCGTGAAATCGGAACCACCGCATTGCGTTCAATCACCGGCGAGACGATGAACTGCTGCATCGACACATCAGGATCGTCGATGGTCGCAACGCCCAATGTGTGCGGGCAAACATCCGTCATCACCACGTCACGGAGAACGCCATGGCGCGCCACGAGGCCCGCCTGTATGGCGGCGCCCAGCGCCACCGCCGTATCCGGATCGATACTGGCGAGCGGCAGGCGGCCAAACA
>JGI24770J26754_10003482_pt1 | contig 10504 bp, 9 predicted proteins | sample LakOneMetagenome_FD_26754 | JGI IMG/M metagenome (IMG submission 26754) | reverse complement strand
ATCTGCACCAGCCCGCCGATCGGATCGCAGGTCAGGCCGAGGTTGTGTTCCATCCCGATCTCGGCGGCGTTCTCGATCTGCCCCGGGGTGCCGCCGAGCGCGGCGGTGAGGCCGGCCGCGGCCATGGAGCAGGCGACGCCGACTTCGCCCTGGCAGCCGACTTCGGCGCCGGAAATCGATGCGTTTTCCTTGTACAGGATGCCGACCGCGGATGCGGTGAGCAGGAAATCGAACATGCCCTGTTCGGAAGCGCCCGGGCAGAAGCGGTCGTAGTAATGCAGCACCGCGGGGATGATCCCGGCCGCGCCATTGGTCGGCGCGGTGACGACGCGGCCGCCGGCGGCGTTTTCCTCGTTCACCGCCAGCGCGTAGAGGTTCACCCAGTCGAGCACGGTCAGCGGATCGCGCATCGCCGCTTCCGGCCGCGAGGACAATTCCGCGAACAACGCCGGCGCGCGCCGCGGCACGTGCAGGCCGCCGGGCAGGGTGCCGGTTTCGCGGATGCCGCGCGCGACGCAATCCTGCATCGCGCGCCACAGTTCGCGCAGGTTGTCGCGGATCTCGCCTTCGCTGCGCCAGGCCCGCTCGTTCGCGAACATCAGTTGCGCGATCGACAGGCCGTTGCGCTCGCTCTGTTCCAGCAATTCGGCGCCGGTGTGGAACGGGTACGCGAGCTCCGTCGTATCGGCGACGATGCGGTCTTCCGCGGCTTCGTCCTGGTTGACGACGAAACCGCCGCCGACCGAGTAATAGTCGCGCGAGGCGATTTCCCCGCCTTCTGCGTCGTAGGCGGAGAAGCGCATGCCGTTGGTGTGGAATGGCAGCTTCTGCCGCTTGTTCATGATCAGGTCGGTCTGCTCGTCGAACGCGATCCCGCGCTTGCCGTGCAGGCACAGCTGCTTGGTCGAACGGATGCGCTCGAGCGCCGCGGGAATCACGTCGGGATCGATCAGGTTCGGCCAGTGGCCTTCGAGGCCCATCAGCACCGCCTTGTCGGTGCCGTGGCCGCGACCGGTCAGCGCCAGTGAGCCGAACACCTCGGCGCGCACGCGCGCGACCTCGTCGAGGCGCCCGGATTCGACCAGCCATTTCTCGACGAAGCGCGCCGCCGCACGCATGGGCCCGACCGTATGCGAGGAACTCGGGCCGATGCCGATCTTGTAGAGGTCGAAGGTGGAAACGGCCATGCCGGTATTCTAGGCCGATGCGATTGACCCTGTACCAGCGCGACGACTGCCACCTTTGCGACCTCGCGCTCGGGCTGCTGGCCGAGGTCCGCGCGCCGGAATTCGAAAGCGTGTTCGTCGACGGCGACGAGGCTCTCGAAGCGCGTTACGGGATCCGCGTGCCGGTACTGCGCGACGAGGATCGCGGCATCGAGCTGGAATGGCCGTTCGATGCGGATCGGTTGCGCGGGTTCCTGGAATCACGCATGTAGGGGCACGGCATGCCGTGCCCCTACGGTGCAGGCTGGAACACCACCTTCGCCGCCACCGCGATCGCGTCCGGGATCAGCGTGGTATCGGCCCAGTCGCCGCCGCCCACGCCGAACGCCAGCCGCGACACGGTCGCCTTGCCGGCGAGCACCGGTTTCGCACCCGGCGTCCAGGTGAATTCCAGCGTGACCGGCTTGTCCACGCCGCGCAGCGACAGGGTGCCGTCGGCGGCGTAGCGGTTGCCGCCGAGCGCGCGGAACTTCGTCGCGGCGTAGCGCGCCTGCGCGAATTTCGCGCTGGCGAAGAAATCGCCGCCGCGCAGTTCGCCATCGTAGTCGTCGTTGCCGGTCGTCGCGGTCGCGAGCGGGATGGCGACATCGAGTTTCGCCGTCGCCAGTTGCGCGGGATCGAACGAGAACATCGTGGTGAAACCGGGGAATTTGCCGGTGAACACCTCGCCCTGGTACTTGCCGGCGAAGGTCAGCGCCGAACCCGGCGCCTGCACGTAATCCGTGGCGAACGCGGGTGCGGCGCACAGCAGCAACGGGAGGAGGAGGGACTTAGGCGACATCGCGGGTCTCCTGCGAATTTGCGCGCAACCAGCCGCGCGGCAGCATGCGCGCGAGGATGGCATCGCGCTGGAACAGATGGTGGTAGACCGCGGCCGCGGCATGCGCCGCCGCCAGTACGACCAGTGCCCAGAACAGCCATTCGTGCATGGATTCGGCGAGTTCGTGCAGGTCGCGGTCGCGCGCGGCGATGGAAGGCAGGTTGAACAGCCCGAACCATTGCAACGGGAAACCGGCCGCGGAATTCATCACCCAGCCGCTGATCGGAACCGCGAACAGCAACGCGTACAGCAACCCATGCATGAGCGAAGCCGTGCGTTCCTGCCACGGGGGCGTGCCCGGCACNGCCGCGGGCCGGCCGGCATACAGGCGCCACAGCAGGCGCGCGACGGCGAGCGCGAGGATGGTGATGCCGACCGACTTGTGGAAGGCGTACACGGCGATCTTGTCCGGGCCGCGCGCCATGTCGCCCATCAGCAGGCCGACGGTGCCTTGCGCGAGCAGCAGCAGCACGATCAGCCAGTGGAAGGACTGGCTCACGGCGCCCCAGCGTTCGTTCGGGTTCTTCAGGCTCATGGATGCGTTTCCGGCGTGGTGTTGTCGGTGGCGGGTGGAGGGTCGGTTTTGCCGGTAGCCGAATCGTCGCCGCCGGCGGCCGCGCGCACGGCTTCGGCCTCGATCCGCAATTGCACTTCGCCGCCGATCACCGATTTCCACGCGTCGATGCCGAAATCGCCGCGCTCCAGCGTCGCGGTGGCGGAAAAACCGGCGGTGCGGCGGAACGGCGGCATGGGATGCCGCTTCAACTGGTTGAACGCCACGTCCAGGCAGGCGTCGCGTGCGATGCCGCGGATTTCGATGTCGCCGCAGACCCGCGCATGGGTCGCGTCGACCGGTTCGATCCGCTTCGAAACGAAACGCGCGACCGGATGTTCCGCGGTATCCAGCAGGTTGGCCGCCTGCACCGCGCGCGTCCACTTCGCGTCCCCCATGTCGAGGCGATCCAGCGGCACTTCGACCGTGAGCTTCGCGCTGCTCCAATCGTCGGGGTCGAACCAGAGTTCGCCTTGGCTGCCGGACACGGTGCCCATCGCCTGCGAGAAACCGGCGTGGCTGACCGCGAACAGCACGCGGGTGTGCACCGGGTCCAGCGCGTAGTGCGCGGGTTCGGCCATCGCCGCGAACGGCAGCGCGAACGCGAGCAGGGCGGGGACGAGTCGGTGCGGCCGGGACATGGCGGTTTTCGCGGGGCGTCGGTGCCGATTCTAGGCACAGGCGCGATGAACGCCGGATGTTGCGGCTGGAACGCCGCGTTGCGAGGATGCGACCGGGGAAGCGGGAAGGGGACGCCATGCGTCGGATCGCGGGCTGGTTGCTGGCGGGATGCCTGGCCATGGGTGCAGCGTCGGCGCGCGTGCCTGAAATCCCGCGTTTCCGCATCGTGGGCAGCGCCCAGGGCCTGCCGGCGAGCGACAACAAGGCGCTGGCCCTGGACCACGAGGGCTACCTGTGGATCGCCACGGCCGACGGCCTCGCCCGGTTCGACGGCATCGGCATGCGCGTCTGGCGCTACGACCCGGACGATCCGCGTGGCCTGCCCGGCAACAACATCCAGGCTTTGCACGTCGATGCCCGCGACCGGGTCTGGTTCGCGATCGAAGGCGGCGGCATCGCCATGCTGGACGCGCCCGACCGCAGGCTGCATCTCTATCGCAAGGCTGAGCATCCGGGGATCGGCAGCGACGAGACCTGGGCCATCACCAGCCGCGGCGACGACCTCTGGTTCGGCACCTACGACGCCGGCGTGCACCGCATGCAGCCGGATGGCCGCATCCAGCGCTGGGCGGCGAAGGATGGACTGCCGTCGGACCTCGTCATCGCGCTCGGATTCGATGGCGCCGGCACGCTGTGGGTCGCCACGGACCAGGGCCTGGGTCGCATCACCGACGGCCGTGCGTCTGCGGTTCCCTTGCCGGGCGTCGAATCGCAACCGCTGGTGTATGCGCTGGCGCCCGATGGCGGCGCGATGTGGGTGGCGACATCGGCCGGCGTGTGGCGGCACGAGGCCGATGGACGCTGGACGCGGCCGGCGTGGTCGTCGATGTTCGAACGCCCCAACGCGATGAAAGCCATCGTGCGCGACGGCGACGGCGAGTGGATCGCCAGCCAGCGCGGCCTGTGGCGGCAACAGGGCGACGCGCCGCCGGTGCCGGTGCAACTCGGGGGACCGGACATCCCGCATTCGATCGAAGCGCTGGTGCGCCAGCCCAACGGCGCGTTGTGGGTCCCGGTGTACGGCGCGGGCATCGGCTACCTGCGTTCGGACTGGCGCCGGCTTGCGCAGTACACGCAGGGCGCCGGGCGGCCTGTCCGGTGGCGTGTATCCGGCGGTCGCGCCGGCGCGCAACGGCGGGGTCTGGCTGGGCGGCTACCAGGGCATCGTCGAACGCCTGGCGCCCGATGGGCGCATCGAACGCCTCGGTGCGGACATCGACGATGCCCTGCGCGGGAAAAAGCTCAACTCCATCGTCGAAGACGGGGCCGGGCGGCTGTGGGCCGGCACCAGCAAGAGCCTGGTTCGCATCGGCGCCGACACCATCGACGAATGGACCTCGGACGACCGCGCGGATCCGGTGCCCGAGGGTCCGATCGAACAACTGCGCATCGCCGCCGACGGCAGCGTGTGGCTGCTCGCCAATGGCGGCGGCGTGCAGCAGCGCGACGCGGCAACCGGCCGCGTGCTGCTCGACCTCCGCGCCGGCGATGCAGACGGCCTCGGCCTGGTCGATGCGGAACAGTTCGATTTCGCGCCCGACGGCACTCCCTGGGTCGCCGATGCGACCGGCATGCGCCGCTTCGATCCACGGGCGCGGCGCTTCCGCGACGAGCCGACGCTGGCCGGCGAACGCGTGTACGGCTTCGCGTTCGACGGCAACGAACAACTGTGGCTGCAACGGCTGGCGGGACTGGAGCATTACCGCCGCGCCGGCAACGGATGGACGCTGGTCGAACGCATCGCGCAGGCACAGGGCGTGCCTGCCATCGGTGCCGCCGGCATGCGCATGGACGTGCGCCATCGCCTGTGGATCAGCACCACGCGCGGCCTGTATTGCTGGGATTCGGTGAAGCGCACCTTGCGCCATTACGGCGCGCAGAGCGGGCTGAGCAGCGAGGAGTTCATTGATCGCGGCATCGCCATCGCCGACGGCGGCCGCCTGCTCGCGGCGGCGACGATGGACGGCTCGGTGGTGCTGGTCGACGCGGCGATGGCGGATGTGCCGGGAACCGTCCCGAGCCTGCGCCTGGATTCGGTGTCCGTGCGCCGCAACGGCGAGTGGCAGCCGTTGCCGCGGGGGCACGAAACGGAATTGCCCTGGGGCGAGCGCGAAATGCGCGTCGACGCGCGCCTGTTGGCCTACGACGATCCCACGTCCAACCGCTACTGGAGCCGGATCGACGGCTACGACCGCGGCTGGATCGCGCAGGGCGCGGACGGTGGCCGCGTCATCGCCGGCCTGCCGCCGGGCGCCTACGTCTTGCGGATGCGCGCGACCGATGCGAACGGCAACGCCGCGCGCGAACAGCGCCTGCAGTTCCGCGTATTGCCCCCATGGTGGCGCACCGCCTGGGCCTACGCCGGTTCCGCGCTGCTCGGCATCCTGCTCATCGCCTGGGCGGCGATCGCCTATCGCCGGCGCCTGCAGCGCCGCAGCGCGTGGCAACTGGCCGAGCACAAGCGCGAACTCGCCGAACAGGCATCGGACGCGAAATCGCGCTTCCTCGCCACGCTCGGGCACGAAGTGCGCACGCCGATGACCGGCGTGCTCGGCATGAGCGAACTGCTGCAATCGGGACCGCTGGACCCGACCCAGCGCGGCCAGGTCGATGCGATCCGCCGCGCCGGCGAACACCTGTTGCGGCTCGTGAACGACGCGCTCGACCTCGCCCGGATCGAAGCCGGGAAATTGCAGCTCGACCCGGTGGATTTCGAGCTGCGCGCCCTCCTCGATGATGTCGGCGCCTTGATGGGGCCGCTGGCCGCGCAGCGCGGTTTGCGATTCGCCACGAGCGTCGATCCTTCCGCGCCGCGACGCCTGCGCGGAGACCGGGGGCGCATCTCGCAGATCCTGCTCAACCTCGTCGGCAACGCCATCAAGTTCACCGAACAGGGCGAAGTCGCGCTCGCGGCGGCATCGTTGTCGCCGCAAGGCATCCGTTTCGAAGTGCGCGACACCGGGCCCGGCCTCAACGAGGAGCAGAAGGCGCGGCTGTTCCGCCGCTTCGAGCAGGCCGAAGGCGCGCGCACCGCGGCGCGTTACGGCGGCAGCGGGCTCGGGCTCGCGATTTCGCAGGAACTGGCCGGGGCGATGGGCGGCCGCATCGATGTCGACAGCACGCCGGGGCAGGGCACGCGCTTCATCGTGGAATTGCCGGTTCCCCCGGCGCAATCGCCGCCGCCCGGAGTCGAATCGCGAATGCCGCGCAATCCGCAATCCACGACCGGCGCGCTGCGACTGCTGCTGGTCGAGGACGATCCCACCGTCGCCGAAGTCGTCGGCGGATTGCTGCGCGCGCAGGGCCATGAAGTGGTGCACGCGCTGCACGGACTCGCCGCGCTGGCGGAAATCGCCGCGACCGATTTCGACCTCGGCCTGCTCGACCTCGACCTGCCGGGCCTCGACGGCCTCGCCCTGGCGCGCGCGCTGCGCGCCAAGGGGTTCGCGAAACCGCTCATCGCGGTGACCGCGCGCGCAGATGCCGAAGCGGAGCCCGCGGCGTCAGCGGCGGGCTTCGATGGTTTCCTGCGCAAGCCGGTGACCGGCGCGATGCTGGCGGNTGCGATTGCGGAGGCGGTTGCACGAGGCTGATGCCCCTCGCCCGCCTTCGGCACCCTCTCCCCCGCATGCGGAGGGAGGGAAAACAATGCGTCAGCGCCTGCTGAATTCGTGCACCGCCTCGACCAATGCGCCGACGTGTTCCGGGTCCATGTCCGGGGACAGGCCATGGCCGAGGTTGAACACATGGCCTTCGCGGGAACCGCCGTTGCCGGCGGCGTAACCGTCCAGCGCGAGTTTCACCTGCGCGCGGATCGCATCGGGATTCCCGTACAGCGTCGCCGGATCGAGGTTGCCCTGCAGCGCGACCTTGCCCTGCACGCGGCGCGCGGCGTCGTCGAGGCCGATGGTCCAGTCCACGCCCACGCCTTCGGCGCCGCTGGACGCGAGTTCCTGCAGGTACGGCGCGTTGCCCTTGCCGAACAGGATCAATGGCGTGTCGCCCCTGTCGAGTTCCTTCGCGATGCGCACGAGGTAGGGCAGGGAGAATTCGCGATACATCGCCGGAGACAGCGCGCCGCCCCAGGTATCGAACACCTGCAGCGCCTGCGCGCCGGCCGCGCGTTGCGCGGCGAGGTAGGCGATCACCGCGTCGGTATTCACCCGCAGCACCCGATGCAGCAACGCCGGTTCGTTCAAGGCCATGGCCTTGATCCTCGGGAAGTTGTCGCTGCCGCCGCCTTCGACCATGTAGCAGGCCAGCGTCCACGGGCTGCCGGAGAAGCCGATCAGCGGCACCTTGCCGTCGAGCTCGCGGCGGATGGTGCGCACCGCGTCCATCACGTAGCGCAGTTCGGTTTCCATGTCCGGAACCGCGAGTTTCGCCACGTCGTCCGCACTGCGGATCGGGCGTTCGAACTTCGGGCCTTCGCCTTCGACGAAATACAGGCCCAGCCCCATCGCGTCCGGCACGGTGAGGATGTCGGAAAACAGGATCGCGGCGTCGAGGTCGAAGCGATGCAGTGGCTGCAGCGTGACCTCGCAGGCGAGTTCGGGAGTCTTCGCCATCGCGAGGAAGCTGCCGGCCCTGGCCCGCGTCGCGCGGTATTCCGGCAGGTAGCGCCCGGCCTGGCGCATCAGCCAGACCGGCGTGCAGTCCACGGGTTCGCGCCGCAGCGCGCGGAGGAGGCGGTCGTTTTTCAGGGGTGTGGGCACGTGGCGTTCTCTGGAAATCGGATTCTTTTGCTCGTCATGGCCGAGCAGGCGGGCATCCAGTGTCTTTCGATCAGAAAAGCCAAGACGCTGGATTATCAGCCATGCGGCTGATTGAGAGCGATTCCCGCTTTCGCGGGAATGACGGTGGTTATTTCGGCGCGTCGACGCCTTGTGCAAACATGAGTTGGAAACCCTTCTTCAGCTGCAGGTCGCGCGCATGTTCCAGCGCGACCAATGCCGAAGCCTGGTCCGGGAACTGCTCGCGCTTGAGCGTGCTGCGACCGCCGATCTGCCCGCTTTCGCGCAGCAGCGACCAGCCGCCGAGCAGGTCGGCTTCCAGTTGCAGCTGGACGAAACGCGGCGATTCGCGGCCGTCGGGGCGTTGTTGCAGCAGCAGGCGCATCCGCGAATTGTACTTCCCGCGACTCCCTCCCCCGCTCGCGGGGAGGGCCAGGGCGGGGGCGACGACGACTAGCGCAACACGTCGAGGATCGCGTTTTCGTCCACCCCCGCCACGACTTCCGCATGCCCAGGCCCGCGCCAGAGCACGAAACGCAGCCCGTTCGCCGTGGCCTTCTTGTCCAGCTTCATCCGTGCGAGCAGTGCCCCGGGGTCGAGTGCGGCCGGGATCGCGACCGGCAATCCGAAGCGTTCGAGCAAGGTCGCGAGCTGGTTCGCATCGGCGGCGGTGGCCATGCCCAGCCGCGTCGAGAGCCGCGCGGCGAGCATCATGCCGACCGCGACCGCCTCGCCGTGGTTGAGCCCGGCATAGGCCTGTCCGGCCTCGATCGCGTGGCCGAAGGTGTGGCCGAAATTCAGCAGCGCGCGTTCGCCGCGCTCGAACGGGTCGCGTTCGACGATCGCGGCCTTGTGCGCGCAGCTGCGGGAAATCGCTTCGGCCAATGCGTTGTCGTCGTTGCCGAGCAGCGCTTCGGCATGCGCATCNAGCCAGTCGAGGAACGCGGCATCGCGGATCGCGCCGTACTTCACCACTTCGGCGAGGCCCGCGTGCAATTCGCGCGGAGGCAGGGTGCGCAGCGCATCCGTGTCGGCCAGCACCGCGACCGGTGGGTGGAANGCGCCAATGAGATTCTTGCCGGCGTCGAGGTCCAGCCCGGTCTTGCCGCCGACCGAGGAATCGACCATCGCCAGCAGGGTGGTCGGCAGCTGCACGCAATCGATGCCGCGCATCCAGCAGGCCGCGGCGAAACCGGCGAGGTCGCCGACCACGCCGCCGCCGAGCGCATAGACGCAGGCATCGCGGGTCGCGCCGAGGCCTGCAAGCGACTGCAGCACGCCTTCGAACTGCGGCAGGCGCTTGGCTTCCTCGCCTGCGGGCAACACGCAGGTATCGATGGCGAGTCCGCCGCGCGAACGCAGGGCATCGACTACCCGCGCGGCGTGGAGCGGGGCGACGTTCGCATCGCTGACCACCAGCGCGTGGCGTCCGCGCAGAGGTGCGAGCAAGGCATCGGCATCATCGAGCAGGCCCGGGCCGATGCGGATCGCGTAGGGCTTGTCGCCGCCGACATCGATGGAAATCGTCATGCCGTCACCGTTGCGCGCTGCCATTGCGCGGCGAGCAATGCGGCCAGGGCGGAAGCGGAGTGCGTGGCGTTGTCGTTGCCGGTATCGAAGCGCAGGTCCGCGATTTCGTCGTACAACGGGCCGCGGATGGCAGCGAGTTCGCGCAAGGCCTGTTCGCGATCCGGGCGCTGCAGCAGCGGGCGGCTGCGGTCGCGGGCGAGGCGCTGCATCTGCGTCGGAACGTCGAGGTGCAGGTGCACGACGAAGCAGCGTTCGCGCAGCAAGCGGCGGTTGTCCGCATCCAGCACCGTGCCGCCGCCGGTGGCGAGCGCGAGTCCGTCGCCAGCAAGCAGTGCCTGCAGGGTCGCGCGTTCGCGGCCGCGGAAGCCGGCTTCGCCCGCGCATTCGAAGATGGTGGGGATGGGNGCGCCGGCGGCGGATTCGACCTCGTGGTCCAGGTCGGCGAAGCGCAGGCCCAGGCGTTCGCCAAGCAACCGCCCGATGGCGCTCTTGCCGGCGCCCATCGGTCCGACCAAGGCGAGGTTGGGGGCGGGATTCATCCTCACGATCTTAACAATCCGTCGCCTAGGCTGGCCGTTCCCGGCAACCGCCGGCCTCGGGAAGGGAACGCCATGTCCGTCGCCAAGATCATCGAACTCAACGCCTCCTCCAAGACCAGCATGGAAGACGCGGTCAAGACCGGCCTGAAGAAGGCCTCGGAAACGGTGAAGAACATCAAGGGCGCGTGGGTCAACGAGATCAAGGTCGTCACCGACGACAACGGCAAGCGTCAACCTGCGCGTGACCTTCGTGGTCAGCTGAGCGGTAGCGGATCCAGCGGCCGCCGCGTCGCGTCCAGGCGCACGTGGCGGTCGGAGATGGCCGGCAGGGTACGCAGCGCCTGCCGGCTGACGCGTTCGAAGAACTGCACGAAGCGCTGCACCTGCGGTTTCGACATCGCCTGCCGATCCGGATTCGCCGC
>JGI24770J26754_10003481_pt1 | contig 10507 bp, 8 predicted proteins | sample LakOneMetagenome_FD_26754 | JGI IMG/M metagenome (IMG submission 26754) | reverse complement strand
AGGGAGAACGTGAGCAGGCCGCCGAGCAGGTGCCCCATCACGACCACGGGCTTGAGCAGCAGGGTCACCGTCCACATGCCGAGCATGGCCTGGAAGATCACCACCGCGAATGCGACGACGGCGACGCGCCATGCCGATGCGCGATCAAGCCGGGCCGCAGCGATCAGCGGCAACAGGATTGCCACTGCCGACAGCGCCGCGGACGCGACATGCACACCCTTGATGTAGAGGAATACGCCGAGCGCCGCAGCGAGCGCTGCCGCCACCAGCATCGCGGCCAATTCGCGGCGGCGCCATACGGCAATCAGCGCGAGGGTCAGCACGAGCATGCCGAGCGTACCGGCGAGCATGCGGTGTACCTGCTCGCGCCAGGCCTTGTGGGTCTCGAACGGGCGATCCGGGAACGCCTCGTTGGCACGCGCGATCTCCTGCTCGTGGCCGGGCCAGGTCGCCTTGCCGTAGCAGGTCGGCCANTCCGGGCACGACAGGCCCGCGTTCGACAGCCGCACGAAGGCACCGAACACGATCACGAGGAACGCGAACANGGTCGCAAACGCGGCAATGCGGGCGGGNGTGAAGAGTTCGCGCATCGTCATCAGCCCTTGATCACGCGCGCAAGGTCCTTGCGCAGCTTGTTGCCGTCGTAGCCGACCGGATAGCGCAGTACGAGAAAACCGTGTGGATCGGCGAACGCGACCGCGACCTCGTCGGCGCCGGCCGGGCGCAGCGCCGCCAGCGCGCCGTCGGCGTCGCGTGCACGCGCCACCGGCTTCATCGTCGCCAGCGCTTCCGCGTCGATGTCACCGAGCACGACGACGCGCACGCGGAAAGCGTTCTGGTTCAAGGTCAGGCGCGCGCGGCGCAGTTCATCGATGCGTTCGAGGCAGGCCCTGGCGCACGACGGTCCGGGCACGGCGAACACCGTCCACGACCAGTCCTCGTCCTTCCACGCAATCGGCTTGCCGTCGTCGCCGACGAAACGCGCGGCGGTCAGGTCCTGCGGCGGTTCGATCAGGGTGCCGTAGTTGCGCGTTCCGGCCGGGCGCCAGCCGAGCGTGTTCAGCACATAGGCGGTCAACAGCGGCGCGGCGAACAGCAGCAGGATGAGGATCAGGCCGAGGCGATTGCGGTTGCGCGGTGTCATCGTGGATTTCCCCTTGCGATCGGCCTTGATCGCCCATTGCGCCGGTGCAGGATCGCAAACGTCGCGACGACGACGGCGGCGAACGTGAACCAGGTGAAGGCATAGCCGTAGTGGCGCTCCGGCGGGAACACCTCGGGCTTCCAGTTGCGCACGAAACCGCGGTTCTCGGAATCGGCCGACACCTGCAGCAGCACGCGCGGATCGAGCCTGCGACCGAGGTCTGTGGCGATCTCGCCGAGGTCGACATAGATCGTCGTCTTCGGCCAGTTCGCCTGCGCGGGCAGTGCATTGCCGCCGAGACGGATGCCGGCGCCCGGCGGCGGAGCGTACAACGCGCGCAGGTGCTGCACGCCGGCCGGCGGTGCCGGAAACTGCGGCGAATCGCCGCGCATGTCGCGCGCCAGGAAGCCTCGGTTGACCAGCAATGCATCGCCGCCCGCGCTCGGCACGAACACGTTGAACAGCATCACCCCGCGCGACCGTCGCGGACCTGGTCGTCGAGCACGTAGGCATGGCCGGGATCGAACGTGCCCTCGACGTCGACCAGCGGCCAGCGCGTCGCATCGGCGGAGTGTCGCGCCTGCGCGAGCTCGACGGGCGCCTGCTCGGCGGCATGCGCGTACGCCGCGAACAGCGCTTCCTTTTCGTGCGCGCGACGCAATTGCCAGCTGCCTAGCAGGACGAAGGCGCCGACACCGACCAGCATCAGGACGATCCCGAATACGTGCGGCCTGCGCCAGCGGTCAGCCATGATGGGCCGGCGCTATAATCGATCGGTCAGCCGGACGTGCGTTCCGGCCGGAAGCGCAAGCCATGCTCGGCACCGTCCTGATCGTCGTGTTCTTCATCGCCATCGTCTACAACCTCGGCGCCGGCCTGTATTTCATGATGACCGACAAGGGCGGCACGGACCGCACGGTGAAGGCGCTGACGCGCCGCATCGCGCTTTCGGTGCTGCTGATCGCGCTGGTCATGCTCGGCATTTGGACCGGCATCATCCGCCCGCACGGGATCGGCTGACGCCGCGCGGGATCGCGGATTGGGGATTGGGGACAGCGAAAAACCCGACGTCGCTCAAGGCCGCTTGTCGAATCCCCGATCCCCAATCCCGGCTCTCAGAGCACGTAGACGAACAGGAACAGCCCGAGCCAGACCACGTCGACGAAGTGCCAGTACCAGGCGACCGCTTCGAAGCCGAAGTGGTGGTCCTTGGTGAAGTGGCCCTTCGCGCAGCGGAACCAGATCACCGTCAGCATGATCGCGCCGAGCGTGACATGCATGCCGTGGAAGCCGGTCAGCATGAAGAACGTGCTGCCGTAGATGCCGCTGCCGAGGGTCAGGCCGTGATGGGTGTAGGCCTCGGCGTATTCGTGCGCCTGATAGCCGAGGAAGATCACGCCGAGCACGACGGTGAGGGCGAGGAAGATCAGCAACTGCCTGCGGTTGCCGGCGCGCAGCGCATGGTGCGCGATCGTGATGGTGACGCCGGACGACAGCAGCAGCAGCGTGTTCAGCAGCGGGATGCCCCACGGCGACAGCGTCGAGAACACGCCGCCGACCGCGCCCGGGCCGTTGGTCGGCCATGCCGCGGAGAAGTTCGGCCACAGGAAATGGTTGGTGAGCGCGCCATGTCCTTCACCGCCGAGCCACGGCACCGACAGCGCACGCGCGTAGAACAGCGCGCCGAAGAACGCGGCGAAGAACATCACTTCGGAGAAGATGAACCAGATCATCCCCATGCGGAACGAGACGTCGACCTGGCTGTTGTACTTGCCGCTGATCGACTCGCGGATGACCGTGCCGAACCAGCCGAACAGCATGAACACGAGGATCGCGATGCCGAGCGCCATGATCGGCTTGCCGATGTCGGCCTCGTTGAGCCAGAGGCCTGCGCCGCCGACGGTGCCGAGCAGGCCGAACGAGCCGATGATCGGCCAGTGGCTGCCGTGGGGGACGTAGTAAGCACCTTGTGTCTGGGCCATGACGGGATCTCGGTCGGTACGATGGATCAGGGTATCAGCCCGCCGCCGGCAGCGGCGAGCCTGTTTCGGAGAGGCGCCTGGTGGCGACCTCGTTCGCGTAGAACGTGTACGACAGGGTCAGCTCGCGCACGTCCCTGGGCAACTGCGGGTCGATGAAGAAGCGCACCGGCATGCGACGNGACTCGCCGGCCTTNAGCACCTGCTCGGTGAAACAGAAGCATTCGGTCTTGTTGAAGTACGACGACGCGGTGCTCGGCGCGATGCTCGGCACCGCATTGCCGACGATCGCCTCGCCACCGGTGTTCGTGGCGTCGAACCAGACTTCGGTCAGCTTGCCCGGATGCACGTCGATGCCGGGCATNTCCGGCGCGAACACCCACGGCAGGCGGCTGTTCACGCTGGCAATGAACTGCACGCGCACGCTGCGGCTGCTGTCCTCGACCAGTCCCGCGGCGCGGCTCTGGTCGACCGCGCCGGCGGCGAGCTTGATGCCGAGCACGTGCTCGCACACCACGCGATACAGCGGCACCATCGCGAAACCGAACAGGAACGCGCACGCGACCACCACCGCTGCCGTCTTCAGCACGCCCCGATTGCGCTGCACGGACGTATTCACCGCCGCAGCACCACTTCGCCGATGGCAACCAGGTAGATCGCGATCGCCACCATGCCGGCGATCAACGCCGTCCGCCGCGCACGTGCGCGGGACAGTGAGCGTTCATCGATTACGGGCTGGCCCTTCATTTCTTCAACTGCGCCTGTTCGAAGCGTGCTGTTCCTCGGGAGTGCGGCCATGGATGGCCGCTTCTTCTGGAACGGCAGTGCACACACCGGCCGCCGAATCCGCGCTCCCTCCATGGAAGCGGCGGTCATGGACGACCGTACAAATCAGTGACTAACGTCGCCATGGGCCAACATGTCGTCGCGGATCACCGGCGGCACCGTGAACGTGTGGTGCGGCGCCGGCGACGGCACCGTCCATTCGAGGCCGTGCGCGCCTTCCCACACCTGGGTGGTCGCGCGGTTCTTCGAGTAGTAGACCGCGTGGATGATCACGCCGACGAAGATCAGCTGGCTGGCACCAAACCAGAAGCCGCCGATCGATGAAATCATGTTGAAGTCGGCAAATGCGACGTTGTAGTCGGGGATGCGGCGCGGCATGCCGGCGAGGCCGAGGAAGTGCTGCGGGAAGAACAGCACGTTGACCGAGATCACGCTCATCCAGAAATGGATCTTGCCCCACTTCTCCGAATACATGTTGCCGCACCACTTCGGCAGCCAGTAGTACACCGAGGCCATGATCGCGAAGATCGCGCCGGTCACCAGCACGTAGTGGAAGTGCGCGACGACGAAATAGGTGTCCTGGTACTGGAAGTCGGCCGGCACGATCGCGCACATCACGCCGGAGAAACCACCGATCGTGAACAGGATGACGAACGCGATCGCGAACAGCATCGGCGTCTCGAACGTCAACGAGCCTTCCCACATGGTGGAAACCCAGTTGAACACCTTCACGCCGGTCGGGATCGCGATCAGCATCGTCGCGTACATGAAGAACAGCTCGCCGCCGAGCGGCATGCCGACCGAGAACATGTGGTGCGCCCAGACGATGAACGAGAGGAACGCGATCGACGCGATCGCATACACCATCGCCTGGTATCCGAAGATCGGCTTGCGGCTGAAGGTCGGGATGATCTCCGACACGATGCCGAACGCCGGCAGGATCATGATGTAGACCTCGGGGTGACCGAAGAACCAGAAGATGTGCTGGAACATCACCGGGTCGCCGCCGCCGGCCGCGTTGAAGAAGCTGGTGCCGAAGAACTTGTCGGTGAGCAGCATGGTGACCGCGCCGGCGAGCACCGGCATCACCGCGATCAGCAGGAACGCGGTGATCAGCCAGCTCCACACGAAGATCGGCATCTTCAGCAGGTCCATGCCGGGCGCGCGCATGTTGAGGATCGTCGCGATGATGTTGATCGCGCCCATGATCGAGCTGATGCCCATCAGGTGCACCGCGAAGATCATGAAGGCGACGTTGCTGCCGCCCTCGAGCGACAGCGGCGGGTACATCGTCCAGCCGCCCTGCGGGCCGCCGCCGGGCATGAAGATCTCGGAGATCAGCAGGAAGAAGGCGAACGGAAGGATCCAGAACGACCAGTTGTTCATGCGCGGCAGCGCCATGTCCGGGCCGCCGATCATGAGCGGGATCATCCAGTTGCCGAGGCCGACGAAGGCCGGCATGACCGCGCCGAAGATCATGATCAGCGCGTGCATCGTGGTCATTTCGTTGAAGAACTCCGGCTGCACGAGCTGCATGCCCGGCTGGAAGAGTTCCGCGCGGATGACCATCGCCATCGAACCGCCGGTGAAGAACATGATCAGCGAGAACACCAGGTACAGCGTACCGATGTCCTTGTGATTGGTCGTGAACAGCCAGCGATGCAGGAAGCCTTGCGGCTTGTGATCGTGGTCGTCGTGGGCGTCGTGATCGATCGCGGGATTGGCAGCAGCCATGATCTGGAACCTCTCTAATCTTCGCTCGCGTTCACGCGTGAACGCACAAATTTCCCGTCAACCTTGCGATGCAGGTGCCGGCGCCGGGGTCGCCTGCGCGGTTGCACCGGCTTTGGCGGCGGCCGCGGCAGCTTGCTGCGCGGCCAGCCATTGTTCAAATTCGGCCTTCGGCAATGCCTTCACGACGATCGGCATGAAGCCGTGGTCCTTGCCGCACAACTCCGCGCATTGGCCGCGGTACGTGCCCGGTTCGTCGATCTTCGTCCAGTTGTCGTTGATGATTCCGGGGATCGCGTCCTGCTTCCAGCCGAGGCTCGGCACCCACCAGGCGTGGATGACGTCGTCGGCGGTGATCACGAAGCGCACCTTGACCCCGACCGGCAGCACCAGCGGCTTGTCGACGTTGAGCAGATAGCTGGAGAAGTCACCGTCCTTGACCGAATGCGGGTCGATGCCCGAATCGAGCTGGCGCGCCTTGTTCGAGTCGGCATCGAGGCTCGACACGAAATTCACGCCGGTCGCCTTGTTGTAGTACTCGACGTACTCGTAACGCCACTTCCACTGGTAGCCGGTGACCTTGATGGTCATGTCCGAATCCTTCGCGTCGGCCATGTCGACCAGCAGCTTGGTCGCCGGCCACGCCATCACGACCAGGATCACGATCGGGACCACGGTCCAGATCGCCTCCATCATCGTGTTGTGGCTCCACTTCGCCGCGACCGCACCCTTTGATTTGCGGAAGCGCACCATCGCCACGATCATCGCGCCAAACACGATGATGCCGATCACGACGCAAACCCAGAAGGCGAGCATGTGCACGCCGTGGATGCGCTGCGAGATCGACGTCACGCCCGGAGTCATGTTGAGCTGCCACGGCTGCGGATTCGCGAACGCGGCGCCGCTCGCCAACGATGCGAGTAGCGCGAACGCGCGGCGGGCGCGCTGGACCCCGGATGAAATCATCGCCATCACCTTTCTGGTTTGCTCGGATGCGCCCCAATGCGCAGTCGCCGCGACGGCCCGACGGGCCCTCGGCCCATGCGCAAAGTCGGGAGCGTAACCCGACAATGATAGTGGAGCGTGCGCGGCAGCGGCAACCTCGCGCCCGCCGGCGGCGCTGCGCGGCTGCGCCAAACTGCCGCAGCCGGCGCCAGCCCGAAGCCGCCATATGCACCTCGCAAGGCCGCCGGCGGCCTTGGCCCCCGCCCGCCGCGTCACTACACTAGCGGGCCCCGCGCCACGGGCCCGTGCGGCGCGCCGTTGCCGAGATCCGCCTTGAGCGAACCGCTGCTGCCCGAACTTCCCCCTGTCGCCGATCCGGTGTGGGCACGCATGACTGCCGCGTGGACCCGCGACGAGGGCGAAGCCGTCGACGAACTGCTCGCCCAGGCCAGCCTGCCGCCGGTCGAGCGCGAGGCGGTGCTGGCGCGCGCCTCCGAACTCGTCGCCGGCGTGCGTGCTCGGGCCAGCAAGCAGAGCGCGGTCGAGTCCTTCATGCGCCAGTACGACCTTTCCAGCGAGGAAGGCGTGCTGCTGATGTGCGTGGCCGAGGCACTGCTGCGCATCCCCGACAAGCTGACCGCGGACAAGCTGATCCGCGACAAGCTCGGCGAGGCGGACTGGAAGAAGCACCTCGGGGGCAGCGATTCGGTGTTCGTCAATGCCTCGACCTGGGGCCTGATGCTGACCGGCCGGCTGGTCAATCTTGCCGACGAGACGCGCCGCGACGTCACCGGCGCGTTCAAGCGTCTGGTCGGTCGCGCCGGCGAGCCGGTGATCCGCCTTGCCGTGCGCCAGGCGATGCGCATCATGGGCCACCAGTTCGTCATGGGCCGCACGATTGAGGAAGCGCTCGACCGCTCCGCGCAGAAGGAGCACGCCGCCTACCGCTATTCCTACGACATGCTCGGCGAATCCGCGCTCACCGGCGCCGATGCCGAGCGCTACCACCGCGCCTACAAGGATGCGATCGACGCACTCGGCCGGCGCGGACCGTTCGACAGCGTGCTCGCTGCGCCGTCGATCTCGGTGAAGCTTTCCGCCCTGCATCCGCGCTACGAAGTCGCCAAGCGCGCGCGCGTGCATGCGGAACTGACGCCGAAGCTGCTCGAACTCGCGCAGCTCGCCAAGGCGAACGGCATCGGCATGACCGTCGATGCCGAAGAATCCGACCGCCTCGAACTTTCGCTCGAAATCATCGGCGCGGTGTTCGAGCACGAATCACTGGCCGGCTGGAATGGTTTCGGCCTTGCGGTGCAGGCGTACCAGAAGCGCTGCCCGTTCGTGATCGACTGGCTCGCCGAGCGCGCGCGCAAGACCGGACGCCGCTGGTGCGTGCGCCTGGTCAAGGGCGCGTATTGGGATTCGGAGATCAAGCGCGCGCAGGAACTCGGCCTCGCCGGGTATCCGGTCTACACGCGCAAGCCGAACACCGACGTGTCCTACCTCGCCTGCGCGAAGCGCCTGTTCGCGGCCGGCTCCGAGTTGATCTACCCGCAGTTCGCGACCCACAACGCGCACACGATCGCGGCGATCCACCACCATGCGCAGCGGCGTCCGTTCGAGTTCCAGCGCCTGCACGGCATGGGCGCCGACCTCTACGCCGGCGTCATCGGCGAAGACCACCTCGACGTGCCGTGCCGCGTCTATGCGCCGGTCGGCAGCCACGAGGACCTGTTGCCGTATCTGGTCCGTCGCCTGCTCGAAAACGGCGCCAACACCTCGTTCGTGAACCGCGTCGTCGACGAGAGCGTGTCGATCCGCGACCTCGTCGCCGACCCTTGCGAAACGGTCCGCGCATTTTCCTCCAAGCCGCACCCGCGCATCGCGCTGCCGGTCGGTCTCTATGGCGACAGCAGGAAGAATTCCATGGGCGTCAACCTCGCCAACGACAACGAACTCAAGGCGCTCGCCGAAGCCGTCAATGCGCCGCGCGCGCCGTGGACCGCCGCACCGCTGGTGCCGGGCGCGACCAGCAACGAAACCGCCCGCAAGGTCACNAGCCCGACCGATCGCCGCCAGGTGATCGGCGAAAGCCGCAACGCCGATGCGGCGACGATCGAGAAAGCACTCGCNAATGGCGTCGCTGCGCAGCCGGAGTGGGATGCGTTGCCGGCGGCGAGCCGCGCGACGATCCTCGAGCACGCGGCCGACCTGCTTGAGCAGCGTCGCGGCGAGTTCATCGCGCTGTGCGTGCGCGAAGCCGGCAAGACGATTCCGGCCGCAATCTCCGAAGTGCGCGAAGCGGCCGACATGTGCCGCTACTACGCGGCGCTCGCACGCAAGCTGTTCGGCCAGCCGGAAACGNTGCCGGGCCCGACCGGCGAATCGAACCAGCTGTTCCTGCGCGGACGCGGCGTGTTCGTCTGCATCAGCCCGTGGAATTTCCCGCTCGCAATCTTCATGGGCCAGGTCGCGGCCGGCCTCGCCGCCGGCAACGCGGTCATCGCCAAGCCGGCCGACCAGACCACCCTCGTCGGCCATGCCGCGGTCAAGCTGCTGCACGAAGCCGGCGTGCCGCCGGCGGTATTGCAGTTCGTNCCGGCCAAGGGCTCGGTGCTCGGCAACACCCTGCTCACGAAACCCGAGGTCGCCGGCGTCTGCTTTACCGGCTCCACCGAAACCGCGTGGACGATCAACCGCACGCTCGCCGCGCGCAACGCACCGATCGCCGCGCTGATCGCCGAAACCGGCGGCCAGAACGCGCTGATCGCCGATTCATCGGCGCTGCCGGAACAGCTGGTCAAGGACGTGCTCGCGTCCGCGTTCGATTCCGCGGGCCAGCGCTGCTCGGCCGCGCGCGTGCTGTTCGTGCAGGAAGACATCGCCGACAAGGTCATCGCGATGCTCAAGGGCGCGATGGACGAACTGGTGGTCGGCGATCCCGCCAAGCTCTCGACCGACGTCGGTCCGGTCATCGACGAACCCTCGCGCACGTTCCTGGTCGAGCACGCCGCGCGCATGGACCGCGAGGCGAAGAAGATCAACGAGGCGAAACTCGCGCCCGGCACCGAGGAAGGCACCTTCTTCGCACCGCGCGCGTACGAAATCCCGGCGCTGTCGCTGTTGACTCAGGAAGTGTTCGGCCCGGTACTGCACGTGCTGCGCTGGAAGGGCAGCGAACTCGACCAGGTCATCGACGCGATCAATGCGACCGGCTTCGGCCTCACGCTCGGCGTGCACAGCCGCATCGACGCGACCATCGAGCATATCGCCAGGCGCGCCAAGGTCGGCAATTGCTACGTCAACCGCAACCAGATCGGCGCCGTCGTCGGCGTGCAGCCGTTCGGCGGCGAAGGCCTCAGCGGCACCGGCCCGAAAGCCGGCGGCCCGCACTACATCGTGCGCTTCGCGACCGAGCGCACNCTGACGATCAACACNACGGCGGCGGGCGGCAATGCGTCGCTGCTTACTTTGGGCGAGTGAGCCGCGCGCGCAGCGTCGATCGATAGNGCTTGATGCAGCATCGCGCGGCAGTTCGGNCGGACGGGGCGCANGCCCCGTATCGGGTCGNTCCGGTCTTCGCGTGCGAACCCTCTGTCCCCAGCTTCAGGACGTGAGCAGGGGCTCGACGATCCGAGCCATGCGACCGTGGCCGGTGGCGCAGGCGCCGGGGCTCAAGATTTCGACATGCTCCAGCTGATCCGCTGACACGCCCGATCCAGCCTGTTGTTTACCGCGATTGTCCGTGCGGACGAACCGATCCATCTTTCCGTATCCGATCGGATACGGAACGACTTGCCGCCGCCATGCCGTTGTTCGGGTTTTCGCCACGCCTTCGCGTACTGGATCGGGAAACACCGCTCCGGAGACGATCATGCGCACCCGCGCCTGCACCAGCCTTGCCGCGCTTCTTCTGCTCACG
>JGI24770J26754_10003477_pt1 | contig 10513 bp, 5 predicted proteins | sample LakOneMetagenome_FD_26754 | JGI IMG/M metagenome (IMG submission 26754) | reverse complement strand
CCGCCGATCCACCGGCATGGCGTGCAGAGCCGCTGGATCGACGTGTTCAGTCGCGGCGCGGCGCCGCTGGACTTCACGGCCTCGAGCGGCGCGCCCTGGCTGAACATCGTCCGTGGTCCCGCCGGGCCGAGCGGGGACGCACGGCTGGAGGTCTCGGTCGACTGGAGCAAGGCGCCGAAGGGCGAGCACCGGGTTCCGGTGAGCATCACAGCCGCCGGCGCAACGACCACGGTCACGGCCGTGATCTCCAATCCGGCGCGAAGGATCGCCAAGGGCGCCTTCGTCGAAGCCGGCGGTGTCGTCGCCATCGAAGCCGAGCACCGCGCCCGCGCGACCTCGGTCGACGGCGTGAGCTGGAAGACCATCCCGAACCTGGGCCGCACCCTGTCGGGGGTGGCGGCCTATCCCACGACGGCGGCGTCCAGCGCGCCCGGTCAGGGCCCCGCGCTGGAGTATCTGATCGATTTCGAAAAGGCCGGCCCGACCGACCTGACCGTGTTCGTCTCGCCCAGTCTCGACTTCCGGGGCGACAAGGGCCTGCGCTACGCCGTCTCCATCGACGCGGCGCCGCCCGTGACGGTGAACATCATTCCCGACCCATCCGAGAAGGCCTGGAACAAGGCGGTGGCCGACAATGTCCGCGCCCTGACCACCCGCCTGGAAATCCCCTCGGCCGGCGCGCACCGCGTCAGGCTGTGGCGAGTGGATCCGGGCGTGGTCTTCCAGCGGCTGGTGCTGTCGCGCGGGCCCCTGGGCGGCAGCTATCTGGGACCGGTGGAAAGTCCGCGGCGCTAGGTCCAGAAAGCCTCGATCGCGGAAAATTCTCCTATCCGTCTTCGGGGGCGGAACGGTTCAGCTTGTTGCGCGTATAGCGGGTCGGCGCCGCGCCCTATAGCCACGCGACGCCGAGTGCAGGGGCGGGGGCCAATTCACGATGAGCGACGCTGATTTGTCCGTGCGCGAGGCGCGCCGTCTGGCCGCCCTGCATCACTATCAGGTGCTCGACACCCCTCGGGAAGCGGCCTTTGACGAGATCGCGCTGCTGGCGGCGCAGATCTGCGGCACGCCGATCGGCGTGGTGAACCTGGTCGGTGACGGGCGGCAGTTTTTCAAGGCCGAGGTCGGGCTGGGCGTGCGCGAGACGCCGCTGGCGACCTCGTTCTGCGCCCGGGCGATCCTGGAAGAGGATTTCCTGCTGGTGCCCGACGCCACGCTCGATCTCCGGTTCGAGGGCAATCCGCTGGTGACCGGCGAGCCGGGCCTGCGGTTCTACGCCGGAGCCCTGCTGAAGACGCCGGACGGCCTGCCGATCGGCACCCTGTGCGTGCTGGATACGCAGCCCCGGGCGCTGACGCCGTTGCAGCAGAGCGCGCTGCAGATCCTGGCCCGTCAGGTGATGAGCCAGCTGGACCTGCGCCTGGCCCTGCGCCAGCGCGACGAGGACGCGCGGCAGTATCGCACCCTGTTCGACTCGATGGACGAGGGGTTCTGCATCATCGAGTTCTTTGACGGTCCGCATGGGCCACTCAGCGACTACACCCACATCGACGCCAACGCCGCCTTTGCGCGTCATGCCGGCTTTCCCGATGTGGTGGGCAAGACGCTGCGCGAGATTGTGGGCGAGGAGGCCGACAGCTGGGCCGAACGCTACGGCGCGGTGCTTCGTACGGGAGAGCCGATCCGGTTCGAGCAGGACCTGGTGGCCACGGACCGGCGCCTGTCGCTGTCGGCCTTCCGCATCGAACCGCCCAGCCGCCGGCAGGTGGCGGTGCTGTTCCAGGACATCACCGAGCGCCGCCGGGCCGAGCTGGCCCTGCGCCAGCTGAACGAGACCCTGGAAAGCCGTGTCGCCGCGGCCCTGGCCGAGCGCCGGGTTCTGGCCGATGTCGTCGAGGGCACGAACGCCTTCGTCCAGGTGGTCGACAGGGACTTCCGCTGGCTGGCGATCAATGGCGCATCGGCGCGTGAGTTCGAGCGGATCTTCGGCGTCACGCCGAGGGTCGGCGACAGCATGCTGGACCTGCTGGCCGGCCAGCCGGAAAATCTGGCGCAGGTTCGCGCCGTCTGGGCTCGCGCCCTGGCCGGGGAGGAGTTTGTCGAGATCGCCGAGTTCGGCGACCCCAGTCTCGACCGTCGCGCCTATGAGCTGCGGTTCGGCGTGCTGCGCGACGACCAGGGCGTCCAGACCGGCGCCTATCAGTTCGTCTATGACGTCTCCGAGCGCCTGCGCGAACAGGCGCGGCTGCGCGACACCGAAGAGGCGTTGCGCCAGGCCCAGAAGATGGAAGCCGTCGGCCAGCTGACCGGCGGTCTGGCCCATGACTTCAACAACCTGCTGTCGGGCATATCGGGCTCGTTCGAGATGATCGGCGCCCGGCTCTCGCAGGGGCGCGCCCACGAAGTCGAGAAGTACATTTCCGCCGGCCAGGGCGCGGCGCGGCGCGCGGCGGCCCTGACCCACCGCCTGCTGGCCTTTTCCCGCCGCCAGACCCTGTCGCCAAAGCCCGTGGTCATCAACCGGCTGATGGTCGAGCTGGTCGAAATGGTCCGGCGCACCGTGGGCCCCTCGATCGCGGTGGAGACGGTCACGGCCAGCGGCCTGTGGCCCGCCCTGGTCGACGCCAACCAGCTCGAGAACGCCATCCTGAACCTGTGCATCAACGCGCGCGACGCGATGCCCGACGGCGGTCGCATCACCATCGAGACCGGCAACAAGTGGCTGGACCGGCGCGCGGCCAGCGAGCATGGCCTCGAGCCCGGCCAGTACGTCACCGTCTGCGTCAGCGACACCGGCGTGGGCATCGAGAAGGCCCTGCTGGACCGGGTGTTCGACCCGTTCTTCACCACCAAGCCCATCGGCGAGGGCACGGGGCTGGGCCTGTCGATGGTCTATGGCTTCGCCCGCCAGTCGCACGGTCATGTGCGCCTCTATTCCGAGGTCGGGCAGGGGACGATGGTCTGTATCTACCTGCCCCGGCACTTCGGCGAGGAAGAGGTCGCCACCCACGAAGAGGCCCAGCGCGCTTCCCAGGCCGGCGCGGGCGAGACCGTGCTGGTCGTCGACGACGAGCCGACCGTTCGCATGCTGATCGTCGACGCCCTGGAGGAGCTTGGCTATGCCTGCGCCGAAGCCGCCGACGGACCGGCGGGCCTGAAGGTGCTGCAGTCCGGCGCCAAGATCGACCTGCTGATCACCGACGTCGGCCTGCCGGGCGGCCTGAACGGCCGACAGGTCGCCGACGCGGCGCGGGTGCTGCGGCCCGACCTCAAGGTGCTGTTCATCACCGGCTATGCCGAGAACGCCGTGCTGAACCACGGCCACATCCAGCCCGGCATGGAGGTGCTGACCAAGCCCTTCGCGGTCGCCGACCTGGCCGGGCGCGTGGACCGGATGCTGCGGGGCGGGTAGGGGGGTGAGGTGCCGGGACCTGTCTGCGCCTACAGCGTTGGCATGGCTCTGAGCGTGAGGCTAGACGCACCGGTTCGAGCTAGGGCGCCGATTTTGCGATTTCCGTGAGACTTGTGAAGCATCCGACCAGTCGTTCCAGTAGCCGCTCATAAATTGCGACCAAGTCAGACTCTTTGGGAATGCCTAAACGGTTCGTCACCTTCTCGAGGGTTTTCTCGGCACTCTCCGTGGAGCTGAGATGTGAGTACGCAACCCGTAGATCATAAAGAACGTAGAGCGGACTCATGATCGACGGCACGTCAAAGGTCCCCGCCGCTGCCCAAACCTCGATGACCCCTTGGAGGCGCTTGATGCTACCTAGGTCCTTGGGGTCAACGCCCAAGCGTTTGAGCAAAACTCCTAGGGCCCCGTTGTCGAAGGATTCCAAGTAAATTTTATTGAGCGTGTCGGCGACATGCCGACGTTCCTTTTCGGTATCGACCACGGGCGCGTTGAAGGTCATCGATAGATCGACGACCTCCTTGTCCAGATGAGCGATCTTCAGGCCTGCACGCTTGAACACCGCATCAATGAACTCAGATCGAGCCTTGAAAAGCTCATCCTCAGGCGGCTGATCGGTGAATTTGCATTCGATTTGGCCGTCGTAGAATTCACTCCCGATGGAGTGGTCTGAGGGTATGTTTTCCGAGCAAAGGTAATACTGCTCATTCTTGGGCAGCTTCGCAATGTCGCCGAGCCACATGACCACGCGGCCATGCTTGTTGATGCCGAAGGCGATGTAGCTATCTCCCGTGTCGATGTCGCCATAGGTACGTGATGCGAAGCGCACTGTGTATTTCGGGTGCGTGTCATACTTGAGAAGCACTTCCCGATTGAAGAACACTGGGTTCAAGAACCCCTCGCTCCATTCGCGATACAGGCCCGGAATATAGAGATAATCATCGGGGTCGTACTGAAATGGAACGTCAGTAAAATCGAACGTCCTAGTTGATTTTCTGCGAGTCACCTTGACTGAAGTGATCCCGTTCTCAGAAGCTTGACGGTGTTTCTCGATGATCGCAAACCGGGAAAGGTCCGGGAGATAGTTCTTATCACAGGCCTCGCAGCGCAGTACGGGCAGCCCGTCTATGCGGACATGGATTCCGGAAAGCTCCTCGTCGAAGAGGGTGTAGGCGAGATCAAGGTGAAGTCCGCAATCATCGCAATAGATTCTTTGGATGTGACCTGACGGCGGGAAAACGTCTCCGATGGTCTTCACTTAGTGTACATCGCCGCCCTAGTAGGGCCGCTCCCTTGCGACAAGGCGAGGAGCGCAACTAAAGCTAACGAGCGTGTCCGCAGCATCATCCCCTAGATCGCCACCCGCTTGGCGATGGCGTTGCGCCGCGCGCTGGTCTCCTGCTGCGCGCGCTGGACGGCCTCGGTTTCCGTGGCGTGCAGCAGGTGTTCGATCACCCGCTCCAGGTGGTCGCGCATCGCCTGTCGCGCGGCGGCGGGGTCGCGGGCCTTCAGGGCCTCGAACACGCGGCGGTGCTCGTTGATGCGGGGCTCCAGGCCCATGCCGCGGGCGCGGGCCAGGATGTTGCGGGCCAGGGGCGAGCGGTTGCGCCAGTCCCAGAGGTTCTCGATGGTGGCGATGATCGCGCCGTTGCCGGTGGCCCGGGCGATGATCATGTGGAACTCGCGGTCGGCGTCCTCGCCGGCGATCTCGTCTTCCTCGTGCATGCGCACCATCAGCACCTCCAGCTGGGCCAGCTGGTCATCGTCGATGCTGGTGGCGGCCAGAGCCGCGGCCTCGCCCTCGAACAGGCGGCGGGCTTCGATCAGCTCGAAGGCGCCGATCTCGAAGTCGATCTCGGAGGTCGGGGCCGAGGGGCGCACATTGCCCGTGACATAGATGCCCAGGCCATGGCGGGCCTCGATCATGCCCAGCATTTCCAGGGCGATCATGGCTTCGCGGAGGGTGGGGCGGCTGACCCCGAACTGTTCGGCCAGTTCCCGTTCGGTCGGCAGGCGGTCGCCAAGCTTGTACTGCCCGGCCTCGATGGCCTCGGCCACGGTGTCGGCGATACGGCGGTAGAGCTTGACGTTATCGGCCATGGACGGTGCTTTTAGTCTCGGGTGGCGCGGGCGCCGGTTCAGATCGGTTTCACCTCAAGTATCACGCAGATTCTCGTCCTTCGCTCGCCTTTTCACCGGCAGTTTTCCTGACCGGTCACCAGTCGTGCATCGAGCCGTCCTCGCGGCGGGCCACGGGCAGGTAGGCGCGCTTGTACGGATGGCCGGCGGCGAGGGTCTCGTCGATATCGACGCCCAGCCCAGGGGCCTCGCCGGGGTGCAGCATGCCATCGTCGAACGTGTAGGCGTGCGGGAACACCGCGTCGGTCTCCGGCGTGTGGCGCATATATTCCTGGACGCCGAAATTGGGGATCGACAGGTCGAAGTGCAGGGCCGCGGCCATGCTGATCGGTGACAGGTCGGTGGCGCCGTGGCAGCCGGTGCGGACGCTGTGCATGTCGGCGAAGCTGGCGATCTTGCGCAGGTGGGTGATGCCGCCGGCATGCACCACGGTGGCGCGGATATAGTCGATCAGCTGTTCCTGGATCAGCTGCTTGCAGTCCCAGATCGCATTGAACACCTCGCCCACGGCCAGGGGCGTGGTGGTGTGCTGGCGCACCAGGCGGAAATTGTCCTGGTTCTCGGCCGGGGTGCAGTCTTCCATCCAGAACAGGCGATAGGGCTCAAGATCCTTGCCCAGGCGGCCGGCCTCGATCGGGGTCAGGCGGTGGTGGACGTCATGCAGCAGGTGGACGTCCCAGCCCAGGCGCTCGCGGGCGGCCTTGAACAGCTCGGGCGCGACGCGCAGGTACTTCTCGGTCGACCACAGGGTTTCCTTGGGCAGGTCGCTGTCGGCCGGTTCGTAGAAGAACTTGTCCTTGGAGACGCCATAGGTTCCCTTCACGCCGGGCACGCCCGACTGCAGGCGGATGGCCTTGTAGCCCTGGGCCGCATAGTCGGCGGCGTTGTTGAGGGTCTCTTCGATGGTCTCGCCGTTGGCGTGGCCATAGACCATCACGCCCGAACGGCAGGCCCCGCCCAGCAGCTGATAGACCGGCAGCCCCGCGACCTTGCCCTTGATGTCCCACAGCGCCATGTCGACGGCGGCGATGGCCGACATCGTCACCGGTCCCCGACGCCAGTAGGCGCCCTTGTACAGGTACTGCCAGATGTCCTCGATGCTGTGGGCGTCGCGGCCGATCAGGCAGGGAATGACGTGCTCGGTCAGATAGGCCTCGACCGCCAGCTCGCGGCCGTTCAGCGTGGCGTCGCCGACGCCATAGGTCCCGTCCTCGGTCACGATCTTCAGCGTGACGAAGTTGCGCCCCGGGCAGGTCACGATGGTCTTGGCGGCGATGATCTTGGACATGGGACTTTCGGGAAGCTTTCGGGACGCGGTCGGGAGGGCGACCAGGATCGGTGACCGGCGCGAGGCGCCGACGGCGTCCAGGTTTTCCTCCCTGACATCGGTTTAGCCTCGGCGGGTGGGTTGTCAACCCAATGGTCAGACCACTACATGTTCGTTGTCTCGACCTCCACGGCCGCACCCTGGGCTGGAGTTTCAAAAACACCGCTCTCCCAGGCGTTGGCCCGGAAGGACGGAAGAAAAAGTCTGGGAGTGAACGATGCGCCTGCCGACCCTTCTCGCGGCCCTGATCGCCAATTTCGCCTTCGGGTCCGCCGCCAGGGCCGAGGACGGCCACGATCTTTGGCTGCGCTATCGCCCGGTCGAGGCCGCGACCCGCGCGCCCTACACCGCCGCGGCGGCGGCCATCGCGCCGGTGGCCCAGACTCCCACCCTGTCGATCGCCCGGACGGAGCTTGAGCGCGGTCTTTCCGGACTCCTGGGGACTGCGCCCGCCCTCGCCGAGGCCGGCAGCCGCGACGGCGTCGTCCTGATCGGCACTCCGGATAGCTCGCCCGCCATCGCGCGCCTGGCCCTGCCGCTGAAGGCCGCTGGCGACGAGGGTTATCTGATCCGCACCGTCAGCCTCGACGGCAAGTCCACCACGGTGATTGCCGCCAACCGCGACATCGGCGTGCTGTACGGCGTGTTCCGCTATCTGAGCCTGATCCAGACCCGCCAGCCCTTGGATAGCCTGACCCTAGCCTCAGCGCCGAAGGTCAAGCTGCGGATGCTGAACCACTGGGACAATCTGGATCGCACGGTCGAGCGCGGCTATGCGGGCCAGTCGATCTGGGACTGGTGGAAGCTGCCCGACTACGCCGATCCCCGCTACGCCGACTATGCCCGCGCCAACGCCTCGCTGGGGATCAACGGCACGGTTCTGAATAACGTCAACGCCAAGTCCGTCAGCCTGACCGCTCCCTGGATCGCCAAGGCCGGCGCCCTGGCCGACGTGTTCCGGCCCTATGGCATCAGGGTCTATCTGACGGCCCGCTTCTCCTCGCCCATCGAGATCGGCGGCCTGAAGACCGCCGATCCGCGCGACCCGGCCGTGAAGGCGTTCTGGAAGGCTAAGGCCGACGAGATCTACAAGGTCATTCCCGACTTCGGCGGCTTCCTGGTGAAGGCCAATTCCGAGGGGCAGCCCGGTCCGCAGGACTATGGCGCGACCCATGTGGACGGCGCCAACATGCTGGCCGACGCTATCGGATCGCGCGGGGTCGTGATCTGGCGGGCCTTCGTCTATTCGCACGAACAGCCCGATGATCGCGCCAAGCAGGGCTATTCGGAGTTCAAGCCGTTCGACGGCCAGTTCCGCGACAATGTGGTGATCCAGGTCAAGAACGGGGCCATCGACTTCCAGCCGCGCGAGCCCTTCCACCCGCTGTTCGGGGCCATGCCGAAGTCAAACCTCGGCATGGAGTTCCAGATCACCAAGGAATATCTCGGCTTCGCCACGCACCTGGCCTATCTGGGCCCGATGTACGAGGAGACCCTCAAGGCCGACACCCTGGCCAGGGGCAAGGGCTCGACGGTCGCCAGGGTGATCGACGGCTCGCTGGACGGCCGCAAGCTGACCGTGATGGCCGGGGTCGCCAATATCGGCGTGGACCGCAACTGGAGCGGCTCGCACTTCGATCAGGCCAACTGGTACGTCTTTGGCCGCCTGGCCTGGGATCCCGAGGCCTCGACCCGCGACATCGCCGCCGACTGGGCCAGGATGACCTTCTCCAACGACAAGCGCTTCGTCGAGCCCGTGGTCGGGATGATGATGGGCTCGCGCGAGACCGTGGTCGACTACATGACGCCGCTGGGCCTGCATCACCAGATGGGCCGCAGCCACCACTATGGTCCGGGCCCGTGGGTCAGCGGCGGCGAGCGCGCCGACTGGACCAGCGTCTACTACGCCAAGGCCGGGACCGACGGCATCGGCTTTGACCGCACGGCCTCGGGCAGCAACGCCGTGGCGCAATATGCCCCGCCCGTGGGGGCCTGCTTCGCTGACGTGAAGTGCGTCGACGAGAAGGACCTGCTGTGGTTCCACCACCTGTCGTGGGACTACAGGCTGAAGTCGGGCCAGACCCTGTGGGATGGCCTGGTCACCCGCTATTCGCGCGGCGTGGCCGGCGTGGACGCCATGGGTGAGACCTGGGCCGACATGGCCCCCTATGTCGACCCCGAGCGCCACGGGCAGGTGGCCGCGTTCCTGAAGATCCAGCGCAATGAGGCTCAGTGGTGGCGCGATGCGTCTGTGGCCTGGTTCCAGACCTTCTCGCAGCGGCCCCTGCCGGCAGGCGAAAAGCCGCCGCCGCTGTCGCTGGAGGCCTATCAGGGGCTCAGCTTCCCCTTCGCGCCCGGAATCTAGCGTTCAAAGGGGGCAAAGGGCCCGTTCCCGCGATAAATTTTTTTAGCGGAAATGCCCAGATTGAGTATTGATTCATGCCCCGAGCGAGCGGTGGTTTGGGAGTGGTTCTCCCTAATCAGGCAACAGAAGTGTGACTTTCCGCACATTGTTGCAATTTTGAAAAATACGTCGACGTTTGCACTATTGAAAAAATCCAAGGAAAATTCCGCCAATACATTTGTATAAACCGACGTTATTTGACCCGTGTTCAGATTTGAATGAGTACAGAAAATTAGAAACATGAGATTTTAATTTTGAATTCACCATCATTTGCGCCGTTATACCAATAGTCCACTCACGGTTTCAGGCAAACTTCAAAGTATCGGTGAACGCGTATTGGGGTTGTTAATCTCGCGTTAGCCATTTTTTTCGAGCTTGGTGTGACGAAATGTAACAGTTCCAGAATTGAGTACGGGTGGGGGCTCGTAGAACGATGTGGTTTCGGGAGAAGACCCGAGCAGGACGCGCCGAGGGCCGGCGCCTGCGGGAGCTTGAAGGGCTAGCGGCCGCTATGGAGCGATCGCAGGCCATGATCGAGTTCCGTCTCAATGGGACCGTCATCCGCGCCAGCACGCCCTTCCTGGGACTGACAGGCTATGCGCCCGCCGAGATCATCGGCTGCCCGCACAGCTTGTTTGTGTCGGAGGATGAGGCTGACAGCGCTGCCTACCGCGACTTCTGGCGCGCTCTGGGCCGCGGGGAATCGATCACCCGCAAGGTGCGCTGGTTCGGCAAGGACAGGACCTCCTTCCAGGCCCTCGCCGCCTATGGTCCGATCGTCAACGGGGCGGGGAAGGTCTCCCGCATTGTTCTGTTCATCACCGACCTGACGGATATTCACGCCGAGCAGAGCCGCCCGCGCAGCCCCACGGCGCGCATCGCCGAGCAGGACGAGGTGATTGCTGTCCTGTCAGGCCAGTTCAAGGCGCTGGCGCAGGGCGATCTGTCGACGCGGATCACGGTCCCGTTCGACTCGTCCTACGGCTATGTGAAGGACGAATTCAACGCGGCGCTGGAGGGTCTGGGTCAGACGATGAGCGCGATTTCGGACGCGGCCGGCAGTCTGGGGGTGTCGTCGGACGCCGTGGCCCGCGTCTCGCAGGATCTGTCGCGCCGCACGGACCGGCAGGCGTCGTATCTGGTGGAGGCGCGGACCTCTCTGGCCAAGCTTTCGCTTGCGGCGGCGCGCGGGGCCGAGACCGCCCGCCAGGCGTCGACAGTCACCGCCGATACC
>JGI24770J26754_10003476_pt1 | contig 10516 bp, 9 predicted proteins | sample LakOneMetagenome_FD_26754 | JGI IMG/M metagenome (IMG submission 26754) | reverse complement strand
GGAGTCGCCATGAATGCACCTGTCACTACGTCCAATGCGGTTGAGCCGCGTCTGACCTCGCTTTCGCACGGCGGTGGCTGTGGCTGCAAGATTGCACCCGGCGTGCTCTCGGAAATTCTCAAGAACAGTGCGGGCCTGTTGCCGAAGGAATTGCTGGTCGGTATCGAAACGGCGGACGATGCTGCGGTGTACAAACTGAACGACACACAGGCGTTGATCGCGACGACCGATTTCTTCATGCCCATCGTCGACGATCCGTTCGAGTTTGGCCGCATTGCTGCGACCAACGCCATCAGCGACGTTTACGCGATGGGCGGCACCCCGATCATGGCGCTGGCGCTGGTCGGCATGCCGATCAACGTGCTGTCGATTGAAACCATCGGCAAAGTCATCAAGGGCGGCCAAAGTGTTGCCACCGCCGCGGGTATTCCTATTGCGGGTGGCCACACCATCGATTCAGTCGAAGCGATCTACGGCCTCGTCGTCATGGGCCTGGTGCATCCGGACAAGGTCAAGAAGAACGCCGACGCAAAAGTGGGTGACGTGCTGATTCTCGGTAAGCCCATCGGCGTTGGCGTGCTCTCCGCTGCGCTCAAAAAGGAAAAACTCTCGGCATCGGGCTACGCCGCGATGATTGAGAACACCACCAAACTCAACAAACCGGGCGCCGCGCTCGCGAACATGGACGGCGTTCACGCGTTGACCGACATCACGGGCTTCGGCCTAGCGGGCCACACGCTGGAGCTCGCACGCGGTGCGAAGGTCACCTGCGTGATCGACTGGGACAAAGTGCCCATGATCGAAGGCGTGCAGGCGCTGGCCACGGAAGGCTTCATCACCGGCGCTTCAGGTCGCAACTGGGGCGGCTACGGCCACGATGTGGATTTGCCATCGGGCTTCAGCGACGTCAACAAGGCGTTGCTCACTGACCCGCAAACGTCGGGCGGACTGCTCGTGTCCTGCGCGCCGGAAGTGGTGGCAGAAGTGCTCGACCTGTTCAAGCGTGAAGGGTTTGGTAATGCGGCGGTGATTGGGCGGGTTGAGGCGGGCGCTGGACGGCTGGTGATTGCCTAGCAGCAATGACAAACGAGCAACTCGCCGCTCATCTAGAAGCCCAGGAGAAGCGTCTCCTGAGCGTCGATACGCGGAGCATCGTGGAAACAATTGATATTCTGCTTGCCGATGACTTTTTGGAGATCGGTGCGTCCGGGGCTGTATACGACAAGGCGAAAATTCGCCGCCTGCTTCCTTTGGAAACACCAACGCAACGTACGCTGAGTCACTTTTCGCTGCTCTGTCGCGAGAACGATACTGCCGTGGTGATTTACCGAGTGGTTCGCGAAGCAGAAGATTTGCCACCAGCCGAAACCGCGCGATCCTCGGTATGGGTGTTTCGCGACAAGCGCTGGCAGATGCGATATCACCAGGGGACGTGGTCCCCGACGCCCACATAATTGACTTGACGCGGACGTCAACCACCCGCTACGCAGTGCCAAGGAGCCAAACACATGAGCACATTCAAAGCCTATCTAACCGCCCAAGAAGGCAAAACCTCAAAGACCGAACTCGTCGATTTTTCGACCGATCAGCTGGATGCGGGTGAGGTGCTGATCAACGTTGATTATTCGACGGTGAACTACAAGGATGCGCTGTCGGCGACTGGTGCTGGGCGCATCATCCGGCGCTTTCCGTGCATTGGCGGCATTGATCTGTCGGGCACGGTGGCGTCATCGACCGACGCCGCGTTCAAACCCGGTGACAAGGTGATCGCACATTCGTATGACGTGGGTGTAGCGCATCACGGCGGTTACGCGCAGAAGGCGCGCATGCCTGCTTCGTGGCTGGTGCCGATTCCTTCTGGCATGAGCACGTATGACGCGATGACCTATGGCACTGCGGGTTTCACGGCGGCGCAGGCAGTGCATCGNATGCAGCANGACGGCCTGCATCCGGCGATGGGTCCAGTGCTGGTCAATGGCGCCACGGGCGGCGTCGGCATGGTGGCGATCGAAATTCTGGCGAAGCTGGGCTACGACGTTGTCGCTGTGACCGGCAAGGAAAAGGATTCCGAACTTCTCAAATCGATTGGCGCGAAGGACGTGCTCATTCGCGGGCGGTTCGAGATGACGGAAAAACCGCTGGGTCCGGAGACCTATGCCGGCGCGGTGGATAACCTCGGCGGCGAGCAGTTGTCGTGGCTCACGCGCATGATGAAAGTCGGCGGCACGATTGCCAGCATTGGCCTCGCGCAGGGCTGGGAAGTGAAGACCACGGTGATGCCGTTCATCCTTCGCGGCGTTTCGCTGCTTGGCATCGACAGCGTGAATTGCCCGATGCCGTTGCGGCGCGAGTTGTGGGGCAAGCTGGCGAATGAATGGAAATGCGACAAGCTTTCATCGCATTGCCGCACCGTCTCGTTTGAAGAGCTGCCGTCAGTGTTCGATGCGTACGTGAAGGGCGCGGTGACTGGGCGCACGGTGGTGAAGGTCAATTAGACGCTGCCATGCTCTCGGTCTGGTTGCCCGCTCGAAAAGTGCGTGCCGCTAGAGCGGCGGGAATAGCGGCGTTACTGGCATCGAGGACTGTATTTTCGGATCCGGCGGAGCCCCTCAAGAACCACTACAACGATCCCTTCGTTCAGGTCACGAACGGCATCACCGCCTGCCCGCAGCCGCGCGGCCCGTTCATGACGGTGAAAGAAGCGCAGGCTGAAGCGCATCCGCGCATCGAGCGCGGGACGACCTGTTTCATGTCGGGCAAGTGCAGCGAGCCGAACGCCTATCGCTACGACGCGCGCATCGCGGCTGCCGCGCAGGCGGCGATCGCGACGGCGTTGAAGCAAAATCCATCGCTTGCGCAATCGAGCGTTTGGCTCACCGTGCAGCGCAGGTTTGTCTTCGTGCACGGTTGCGTCGCGCGGCGCGGCGACATGGCGAAATGGGAGCGGATTTTGAAAGCGGTGCCGGAGGTGGAATACGTTGGTGTCGATCTCGCCGTTAGCGCGCGGGCAGAGGACTTCCGCCGCGTTCCGTATCCCGTCATGCCGCGCTGATTGCGGTAACGGCACATTCAGCTTTTTGCTGCAATCTCCATTCGATATGGGCTAATGGCAGGAAAAGCCATAAGTCGACTATTAATTAAATGGGGCGGTTACCCCTATGCAATAAAGGTCTCAGCGAAAAGCTGAATAGCTACGCAGGCTGCCGGGCAGTCGCCACAACGCGCGCAAGCGCTTCAAATTTGCTGTCACCGAGGACGTGTCGCGCGAGNCCAAANGCGCGCGAAACGGCGACCGCNCTGACGCGTCGATGGGTGCCCGTGCGGTCACGTTCCTGGCCAAAGCCCGAGCGTGTGTTGCCGGCAATTTGTACGACGCCACGCGCACTGATGCGCGATTCCAGCCAGCCGAGCGCGTGGCGGATCGCCGGCTCGATGTCGCGACGCATGTCCGCCGTTGCCGCATGGTCGAAGTAGCGCAACAGATAGACCAGCGCCTCCGCCTGAAAGCTCGCGTCAAAGCCACCACGTTCGATGAAATAACCACTCTTGTGCTGCCGCTTGAGTCCTTCGCGAATCGTGTCTTCACCCGCGAGCGCGAGGCCCGGCTCGCCCACCACACGACCGGTCGCGGCGAGCGCGTAGCCGGTAAGCATGAAGCGCGATGCATAACCGTCGAGCTGCGCTGCCCCCGCCTGAGCGTTACGCGCATCCGCGAGCCAGCGCGCCGCGCGCTCAAGGCCGGGACGGATGGCGCTGATGCGTGAGGAAAAGTTGCGCGCGTAGCCGCTGGTTTCGAGCAGCCACACTGAATGTGCCGTCGCTGCCACGAAGTAGCTCGCGCTCAGGTAGTTGTCCTTGCACGGGAAACTGCCATCCTGTGATTGCTGCGCGAAGCCCCATTCAATGGCACGCAGGCCGGCATCTATGAGATCGTTGCGGTTGCGGTTGACACCAGCGCCGATTACGGTGTCCGCGAAGCGCTGCTCTTCGATATACCACTCGCCGTTCTTGCGCGCGCCGGCTTCCCAGCCGCGGTTGACGCCCATCGCGCCACTCTTTTCGACTTGCTGTAGCAACGTATCGGCATTGCGATAGAAGGTATCGGTCAGCAACGCACTTCGCTCAAACGAGGCGTCAAGCCCGGCACCGGCGGCACGCCACTCGCGTGTTGACGGGATCGCCATCGGCGGCAGTGGCCTGCTGGCGCTGGTCGCCGGAGCGGAGTAGTCAACGCCCCGGGCGGGTGGCGAACCCGCGCATCCCGCCAGAGCCAAGGCTCCCGCGAGTCCCAGCAACACCGGAAAACAGACAGCCCTTTGCGCCAGAAGCAGACGACCCATTGCCAACGCGCTCAGGATTTGGAAGAGACCTTATTGTCGGCTTTCTTCGATTTCTTGTCAGCGGACTTTTTCTTTGACGCCTTCGCCTTGCCAGCTTTTGCCTTGGCGCTCGCCGCCTTCTTCTCTTTCGCTTCCTTCGCCTTTGCCGCAGCGTTCGCCTTGCGTGCCGCCGCGCGCTCCTGCGCTTCGAGTTTTTCGCGATCACTCAATCGCTTGTTGAGGTCATTCGCGTCCTTGCGCATCTGGTCATTGGCTTGCCTGGCGGCAGCTTTCTGCTCAGGCGTGTCCTGGGTGGGAGCGACCACCTTCGCGGCTGGGCACGGCTTGTCGCTATAGACGGTCTTGCCGTCCTGATCGCAGCGGAACGCGTTCTGTGCCAAAGCGTTGCCGGCGCATAGCGCGAGCCCGACAGTAACAATAGTCACTAGGCGCAACTTCATCAACCTTCCCTCTCGATATCCCGGTATCCGGTTAGTCCCCGTATTTTGCCGCGCAGAAGACCGCGCCGTCATTGACCCAGTCTGGTGTGAGCGTGGTGCGAGCCAGCAGGTCCTCGTTGATATAGCGGTGGTTCACGGTGGTTTTGTTGAATAAGCGGATCACTTTCACCGTATCGGGTGCACACACTGCTGCGGTACTTCCCGGCAAGCCTTTGGTGACGACCTCCTGCGCTCGCATGACGTAGCCCTCGTCGGTCGCCCACGGCTGTCCGCGCAGCAACGCGCAATCGCCTGGAAGCGTGCTGTAGAAATGGGTATTGAGTGTGCTGCCGTTGTTGGCCCAGAAGCGGCACATTTCGGCGCCAAGNGGTGCATCCAGCCGGTGTGTGGCAAAGCGCTGGCTGGTGCGCTGCCATAGCGCCGGAAACGAGTCCAGTGATGCAATTTCTTCAGGTCGGCCGGTCATGAAATATTTCTTTGCNGCNGGCGCGTAGTACTCGACAACCTCAAGCTCNTCACGCGAGCCCCAGGCCAGTGTCTTGCGAATTTTTACGCGGTCATCGGAACCGCCCGGTATTTCCGTAATGGCATTGAACGCGACGCGATCAGCCTGATCGCGCGACAGGTGCGCCTTGAGAAACGCAAACGTCCAGCCAAACACTTCCGCTGCGTCCTGCACGCGAAATCCGTGCTCCATGCCTTCGATCGTGACGAAATACTTCGAACCGCTCAACGCGTCGATCATCTGGGACGTGCGGCTGATCGGCGCCACAATGTCGGCGGTGCCGCCGATGCCGAGGTAAGGCACGCGTACGCTGCGGACGCCACCGTTGCTGTCTCCGAACGCTGGAAGGAACGGCTGGCCGGAGTAGGGCACGTAACCAACAATCGCCTTGTAACGATTGTCGCGAACGATCACGCGCTCTGCTCCGCCCCAGCTCGCAGTGATTTTGGCGCCCTGTACCAGCATCATCGCCATACCGCCGAGTGACGCGCCGAACCCAGCGATCTGATCCTGGTCAATGGTATTTGCGTATTCCGGTCTGCCCAGAAAGTAGTCCAGGCCCTGTTTGAGGCCAAGTGGNCGGATCGCCTCCATCTCGGCGATTTCGGCATACTTTGTCAGCACGTAGAAGTAGTCGCTGACATCATCAATGTGAATGCGTGAATAGCGGGCATCAGCATGAAACGGCGCGAAGACCACATAGCCTTCCGCCGCGAGCCGCGCCATGACCTGAACGTAATCGTCGCCCAGTGGCGAGCCCGCGAGGCCGTGACTCATCACCAGCAGGGGCCATTTACCGCCGGTCAGTTCGGGGTTTGCAGCAATGATCGGTGCGTCCGCGCCNCGCTGCATTTTCGGGACCNTGACGCCGGAGGGCAGGACATAGTCCGAACGCGTGTTGCTTGCTGTCGTCGGATAGCAGGCGATAGCCGCATATGGCAACTGGTTGCCGCCCTGTTTTCCGAAAACGTCATTTTCTGAGGCCGTCGGCACCCGCACTGGATAGGTCAGCGCGTTAGCCGGACTGACGAAAAGTTCGGTGACGTAGTGCGAGCCGTCGGCCAGCGGATTGCCTTCCCAATAGTCCGAGGCGGCCGCGCCTGCTGCGATGCGGGAAAAGTCCTGCTCGACGTTGCTGCAGCCCACGGGATACTTGCCTGATACCGATGGGATGATGCCGCCGCTGGCATGCGCGGCAAGACTTAGCCCCGCGAGAGCCAGAACGACGAACCGGGAACCGGAGCGCATGAGATGCAAAAGATGGGTATTCATGGCTTAAGTGTTAACGATCGCACATTCGATGTCTGTCGGTCAATGCCTACGCCATGCGTCAGACCATCGACATCTATCAACGTTCAAACCGCCGTTTCGATGACGCGGGGCTTTGCGTTCGCGTCGAGTTCGAGCGCCGGCACGGGCGCTCGTGATGCCCGCTAAGTCCGCCTCGCTCGCGCGATCTGGCTCGCGAGCATCGGTAACGCGATCAACCCACCAAGTCCGAACATTGGCAGGCCGGGCGCAATCATCACCAGCGCCGCCGCAATGGCGAGGGCGCGCTCCCATCCTTTCATCTCGACAAGCATGAACCGTGACAAGGCTGCGGCAAGCAGCAGAATGCTGAAGATACAGGCCACGAAAACAACCGCAAACGCGCTCCAGGTAAAGCCCTTGGTGACCAGCAGCAGCGCCGGCGAGAACACNAAGACNAACGGCACCAGCGCCTTGCCGAGNCCAAGACGGAAGGCCGTGTTGCCGGTCTTGAACGGATCNGAGTTAGCCATACCCGCCGCCGCATAGGCCGCGAGCGCGACTGGCGGCGTAATGTCCGCGAGTACGCCGTAATAGAAAACGAAGAAGTGCGCGACGATCGGCTCCACGCCCATCTGCACAAGTGCGGGNGCGGCGACAGTGACCATGATGATGTAGTTTGCCGTGGTCGGAATTCCGCAGCCCATGAGAATGCAGACAAAGCCGGTCATGAACAGCGCGCACAGCAGCATCAGCGCCTGCTTGCTGATCAGCCAGACCGGCAGAATGGTGGTGAAGAAATCAGCCATCGAACCGGAGGCCGCGTTTACGATGTAGCTCACTTTGAACCCGACACCGGTCAGCGTGACCACGCCGATGACGAGACCAACCGTGCCTGCTGCGGCACCAACGGCGAGCGCATATTTCGCACCGGTCGAAAATGCATCGATCAACTCCACTCGCGTGAATCGCGCCGGTAGATTGAGCATTCTGAGCAGTCCCACGAACACCACTGCCGCGACGGCAAACAGCACCACGCCGTAACTTTCGAGCTGGCCTGAAATGACCAGTGCCAGCACCGCGTGCAAAGCCAGCATGATGCCGAGGCCAGCCGCAGAGTTGCCTTTCTCACTGGTTGTCATGCCGACGATGATGCAGCTCGTAATACCGGCGAATGCCGAAACGTACGGCGTAAAGCCGCTCATCAGCGTCCCAACCAGCAGCACCAGCGGAATCAGCGTGGGCCAGCGCTTGCAGAAACTCTCTTTCACGCTTGGCAGTTCTTCTACTGTCAAGCCCCGCAAGCCGGTGCGCTTGGCTTCAAAGTGCACTTGCCAGAACACGCCAAAGAAATGCATGAAGGCGGGCACGATTGCGGCCATGACAATGGTCGAATAAGGCAGGCCGAGAAACTCGATCATCAGGAAAGCTGCTGCACCCATGATCGGCGGCGTGATCTGTCCGCCGGTCGACGCGGCCGCCTCAACCGCTCCAGCAAAGTGACGCGGATAGCCAACGCGAATCATCGCGGGTATCGTGAGCGATCCAACCGTTACGGCGTTTGCGACTGACGACCCGGACAGCATGCCAAACATCGCCGAGCCGAATACGCTGACCTTGGCCGGGCCACCCGCGTACTTGCCGGCAACCGACGAGGCGACATCGAGGAACAGTTGGCCGAGACCGATGCGCGTAGCGAGCACGCCGAACAGCACAAAGTGAAAGACGTAGGTCGCGACAACGCCGACTGCTATGCCGTATACGCCCTGGCTGGTCAGGTACTGGTGATTGACGACCTGCGACCACGTCGCCCCCGCATGCTTGAGCAGTCCCGGAAACGACTGGCCGAACATTGCGTACAGCATGAACGAGATCGCGATGATGGGCAGCGGCCAGCCCATTGCGCGGCGTGTTGCTTCGAGCAGCAGCACGATGAGGATCGTGCCCATCACCACGTCGATCGTGTCCGGGTTGCCGATGCGAAAGGCGAGGTCGTCGAAGACGTAGGGGATGTAGAGCGCGGACACGACAGCCATGAGTGCGAAAACCCAGTCGTAGAGCGGCAACCCGAACGGGTGATGCCAGCTCGGCGCCTGTTGTACGCCTTCCTTTTTGTTGAAGGCAAAGACGAGGAAGATCAGTCCGAGTACAAACGACAGGTGCACGCCGCGATGCGTCGCTTCGCGCAATAGTCCGAATCCGGCGGTGTAATAGTGAAATGCGGAGAGCGCAATCAGCAGGAACGTAACCGTCTTGAGCGCGATGTTCGCCATCGGCCGAAAGCGCATCTCGCTGTCGTACTTTGTTTCCAGTTCGGCAACTGCTTTTTCGTCGATGATGAGTGTGCTCATGGGTACCTTGAAATGAAAAGGGCCAGTGTGCTGGCCCTTTTTTGTACTCGTTAAGTAACGGTCGTGCCGCGTTGGCTATTTCAGCAGTCCGACTTCCTTGTAGAACTTCTCCGAGCCCGGATGCAGCGGAATGCCTGCGCCGGCGATTGCGCCGGCGCGCACGATGGCCTTGCCCTTGGCATGTCCGGCGTCCAGTGCCTTACGTGTGTTGTCATTCCACAGTGCTTTGGTGATGTTGTAGACGAGTATCGTGTCCTGCTTGGCGCTGGTCACCCATTGCGCGCCGACAGCCAGTGTTTTCACGGCGCCGACGCCTTTGTAAGTGTCCGCAGGAATGGTGTCGACCGCGTAGAAGCCGAATTGCTTCACGAGTTTGTCCGCCTCGGGGCCACTGATCGACAGGATGTCGATGCCGCCGGTTGCAGCGAGCTCGGCAATGGCACCGGCCGGATAACCACCGACGAAGAAGAACGCGTCAAGCGAGTTGTCCTTGAGCTTTTCGCCCGCCGCGTTTGGTTTCAGGAATTCGGGCTTGATGTCTTTCTCGGTCACGCCGTATGCAGCGAGAATCGCGCGGGCGTTGACGATGGTGCCGGAGCCCGGTTCATCAAGCGAGACGCGTTTGCCTTTGAGATCCGCGATCGTCTTGATATTGGCCGCTTTGCGCGCGACCAGATGGAAGCTTTCGGGATAGAGATTGGCAATCAGGCGCAGGTCGGTGACCTTTGGCTTGCCTTCGAAGGTGCCTGTGCCGGTGTAGGCCCAGTACGCGACGTCGGCCTGCGAGAAGCCGGATTCCGCGCCGCCGCCCTGAATCGCGTTCACGTTGGCGACCGAACCGTTGGATGCAACGGCGCTGGCCACAAGGCCCGGCACGGTTGGTTGCGAAATGGCATTCGCAATCAGCCCGCCGATCGGGTAGTAGGTGCCGGCCGTGCCGCCGGTATTGATCCGGAAGAAGCTTTGCGCCGAGGCGGTGGCAGCGAGCGCCAGTCCTGCGGTCGCCAGGAGCGCCGTGAGAAGGGTACGTTTCATCGTCAGGTCCTTAAAGTCTGGTCGCGCGCCAACCGCGCGTATTGAACCTGATTCTAGTGACGTGAGCTGTCGGCGCTATGCGGGTTTTGCATACACGTCTCGCGCGTTTTTTGCGTGCCGCTTCTGGCAGCGGATCAACGATCGCGACCGGGTATCAGCTCAGATCAAGCTCGTCGCACGCAAATGCAATTGAAAAGGCGTCGGCCCCGACGTTGAGCCCACCGGTGATGCTCATGGTGGAAAGAACCAGTTCGGTGCCGTAAGCGAGGCAGGTCTGCTGCAACTCGCGCATCGAGGTCATCGTCCGCACGTCTTCCAGATTGCCGGCGTAGCTGATGCAGACAGTCCGCGCGGCCAGGCCGCGCTTGACGTGCCGTTCGGCGATGTAGATGATGCGATCCAGTGCCTCCTGATGACCGCGAACCTTCAGCGCCGGTGCGGTGACGCCGCCGTGCGCGTGCACGATCGGTTTGATGTCCATTGCCTGCGCAACGTTGTAGGACAGCCAGGACAGCGACTTGTCACCCTTTTCGCGGGCACGTTTGTACAGATAGAAGAGATCTTTCGGCACCACAAACGTGTGCACCTTGCCGCGCA
>JGI24770J26754_10003472_pt1 | contig 10520 bp, 7 predicted proteins | sample LakOneMetagenome_FD_26754 | JGI IMG/M metagenome (IMG submission 26754) | reverse complement strand
TTTAACATTTCGACCGCGTCGATGTTCGTCGCCGCCGCTGCCGGCGCCCGCGTCGCCAAGCATGGCGGGCGCAGCGTGTCCTCGTCGTCCGGCAGTGCCGACGTGCTCGAGTCGCTCGGCGCCAACATCAACCTCAAGCCCGAGCAGATCGCGCAATCGATCGCGCAGACGGGCATCGGCTTCATGTTCGCGCCCAACCACCATGCGGCCATGAAGCATGCGGCACCGGTGCGCCGTGAACTGGGCGTGCGCACGATCTTCAATATCCTCGGGCCGCTGACCAATCCAGCCGGTGCACCCAACATTCTCATGGGTGTGTTCCACCCCGACCTGGTCGGCATCCAGGTACGCGTGCTGCAGCGCCTCGGTGCCCAGCATGCGGTGGTCGTATGGGGGCGCGACAATATGGATGAAGTGTCGCTGGGCGCCGCCACCATGGTCGGAGAACTGGTCAACGGCGAAATCCGCGAATACGAAATCCACCCCGAAGACTTCGGCCTGCAGATGATCGCCAGCCGCAATCTCAAGGTCGCCGACTCGGTCGAATCGAAGGCCAAGATGATGGAAGCGCTCAACGGCGAACCGGGCGCGGCGTACGACATCGTGGCGCTCAATGCGGGTACCGCGCTGTATGCGGCCGGCGTGGTCGGCTCGATCGAAGACGGCCTGAAAAAGGCGCGCTCGGTCATCGAATCGGGCGCTGCCAGGGCAAAACTGCAGCAATTCGTCGACGTGACCCAGCAACTCGGTCAGTAACGTCGCCCTCGCGCAGGCGAGGACGATGTGTGGAGGACTCACGATGTTCGGCATTCACGACTTACCGCTTTTCGTCATCTCCGGGCTGCTGCTCAATATCATGCCGGGGCCCGACTCGCTGCTGATCATGACGCGCAGCGCCACGCAAGGCTGGCGCGCCGGGGTAGCGGCCGTGATGGGCATCTGTACGGGGACCATGGTGCACGTGATGGCAGCGGCGCTCGGGCTGTCGGCGATTCTGTCCACTTCCGCCGCGGCGTTCATGGTCGTCAAGTACGTCGGCGCAGCCTATATCCTGTACATGGCGATCGCTCTGTTGCGCAGCAAGCGGCTGGACACGGCAACGGCCATCGTCGTCCCGCCCCTGCCTTACCGCCACATCTTCGCGCAGGGTTTGCTGACCAATGTACTCAATCCGAAAGTGGCGCTGTTCTTTCTGGCGTTCGTACCGCAGTTTATCGATGCGGGCGCCGTCAACAAGCCGCTGGCGTTCGTCATCCTGGGCTGCATCTTCAACTTCAACGGCATGCTGTGGTCCGCCGGCCTGGCGCTGTTTACCGGCATGGCAAGCGCGCGCCTGAAGGTGTCGCCCGCCGCCTCCCTGTGGCTCAAACGCGTCACCGGCGGCCTGTTCGTCTGGCTCGGCATCAAGCTGGCCCTCTCCAAACAACATTGAATCGAACCCTATGTCCGACATTCTCAACAAGATCCTGGCCGTCAAGGCCGACGAAGTCGCCGCCGCGAAGAAGCACCGCGACCTGGCCAGCCTGCGGCGCGATGTGGAAGCCGACGCAGAAGGACGGCGCGCGATCCGCGGCTTCGAGGCGAGCCTGCGCCGTCACATCGCCGCTGGCAACGCCGGCGTGATTGCCGAAGTCAAGAAGGCCTCGCCGTCGAAAGGCATCCTGCGCGCAGACTTCCGGCCGGCCAATATCGCCGAGAGCTATGCCCGCCACGGCGCGGCCTGCCTGTCGGTGCTGACCGATGTCCAGTTCTTCCAGGGCGACACCACTTACCTGCAGCAGGCGCGCGCCGCGTGCGAGATCCCGGTGCTGCGCAAGGACTTCATGATCGACATGTACCAGATCTACGAAGCGCGCGCGATGGGTGCCGATGCGATCCTGCTGATCGTCTCCGCGCTCGACCATGGCCTGATGGCGGAACTGGAAGCCTGCGCCCTGGAGCTGGGCATGGACGTGCTGGTGGAAGTGCACGACGGCGACGAACTGACCGCCGCGCTCAAACTGAAAACGCCGCTGGTCGGCATCAACAACCGCAATCTGCGCACCTTCGAAGTCTCCCTCGACGTGACGCTGGGCCTGCTGGCGCGCATTCCGAAGGAAAAACTGGTGGTGACCGAATCGGGCATTTTGGCCCCGGCCGACGTGCGGCGCATGCGCGACGCCGATGTGCACGCGTTCCTGGTGGGCGAAGCCTTCATGCGGGCGCCGGAACCCGGCGTCGAACTGCAACGCCTGTTCAGCTGACGCACGGCGCGCGCCGGGTCAGGCGCTGGGGCGGCCGCTCTTCTTCTTGCGGTCGTCGGTGAGGGTGAGCGTGATGCCGGGCACCCGGTCGCCCAGCAGCTTGACGCGGAAGTGCATCAACTCGTCGCGGCGGAAGGCGTGCACGTCGACCGTCTCGCCCACCTTGTAGCGGGCCAGCAAGCCATCCACGCTGGCCGGCGCACCATTCACGCGCAAGCCATCGATCGCCACCAGCACGTCGCCCGCCGACAGGCCGGCGCGATGCGCAGCACCGCCTTCGTGCACTTGCGTGAGCTTGATGTCATTTCCGTCGCGACCGAGGCCGGCGTCGAACGATGGCTTGCTGCCGCGCCGCTCGTCTTCCAGCTTGACTCCGAACGGCGCGTACAAGCGGGCCAGGGGCAGCTCCACCGTGCCGCGCACATAGCGCTCGAACATCGGCTTGAGCTTCATGCCGCTCACTTCGTCGAACAGGGCTTCGACGTCGGCTTCGGTCACGCCGCGCCCGCCACCGTCGTAGAAATCGCGGCCAAAGCGCTGCCACAGCGCCAGCATGACATCGTCAAGCGACTTCTTGCCGCCGGTCTTGGCGCGGATGGTCAGGTCGAACGCCAGCGCGATCAGCGAGCCCTTGCCGTAGTAGCTGACGATCGCGTTCGGCGCATTCTCATCCTGCCGATAGTACTTGCCCCAGGCATCGAAACTGGAATCGGCCACGCTCTGCTTGGTGCGCCCGCTGCCGCGCAACACACCGGCGATGGTTTTGCCGAGCAGCTTGAGGTAAGCCGCTTCCCCGATGATCCCGCTGCGCACCAGCATGAGATCGTCGTAATAGCTGGTAAAGCCCTCGAACAGCCATAGCAGCGGCGTGTAGGTCTCGCTCTGCAAGTCGTACGGCGCGAACACCGCCGGCTTGATCCGTTTGACATTCCAGGTGTGGAAGTACTCGTGACTGCACAGTCCCAGAAACTTGAGGTAGCCTTCGCTAATGTCGGCGTTCTTGGACGATGCCGTGGTCGGCAGATCGGCGCGGGCGCAAATGAGCGCCGTCGACGCGCGGTGTTCCAGACCGCCGTAGCCGTCGCCCACCGCCAGGGTCAGGAACACGTAGCGGTCCATCGGCGCGCGCTTGGTACGCGGCTCGAAGAACGCGATCTGGGTTTCGCAGATCGCTTTCAGATCGGTCTGCAGGCGCGCCATGTCCAGATTGGGCACGCGGCCGGAAATGACGATGTCGTGAGCGACGCCATGGGCTTTGAAGCTGGCCAGCGCAAAGTCGCCCATCTCGACCGGATGGTCGATCAGCGCATCGTAATCGGGCGCGCGATAGGTGCCGAAGCCGTAGCGTTTGGCGCCCAGTTCGGGCAGCGAGGTGGCCACGCGCCAGGTCTTGGCGGCGGGATCGGCCGGACGGCGGATGTCGACATGATGCGGCAGCGCTTCCTGGCCAACCACGCGCAGGCACACGCTGGTACCGTTGAAAAAGCCGTGCGTCTGGTCCAGGTGAGCCGCGCGTACCGACAGATCCCAGGCATACACCTCGTAGACCACGGTGAGCACGCCGTCGACCGGCGCGGCGCGCCAGGAATGCTTGTCCAGTTTCGTCAGCGCCACCGGGCTGCCTTGCGCATGGGCGCCGATCCGGACGATATTGCGCGAGAATTCGCGAATCATGTAACTGCCGGGGATCCACGCGGGCAGGGCAAATTCCTGTCCCTCGGGTGCCGGCGACGCCACTTCGATGCTCACCTCGAACAGGTGCGCTGCCAGGTCGCGGGGATCGATCGTGTAGTGGATCGCGGCCTGCTTGTCGGCCTGTTTTTTTGTCATGGTCTTTTTCATCGTGATTCGCCTTGTTCGTCCACCGCGAGTGTACCGTTTTTATGCAGATCCGAGGGGGTATCGATGTCGCGCAGGACGCCCGCATCATCCACGGCGACCAGCGTCACCGGCTCCGACGCGAGCAAGGCGCGCGCGCCCTGGTCGCCCCGCAGCGCCAGCAGGGCCTGTAAATACCCTGCACCGAACGCCACCGGATTGCCGCGCCGTCCCTGGAACACGGGAGCGGCAATGCCGGCACCGCTGGCCAGCGCCTGCCCGAGCGCGGCGATGGTCGATGGCGCCACGTAGGGCATGTCGCCCAGGCCGATGATCCAGCCGTCGGCCGGCCCGGGGCAGCGCAGCCCGTGCGCCAGCGAGGCGGCCATGCCGCTGGCGGCATCGGCGCATACGCTCACCTCGCAACCTGCGTCGCGCAGCACGTCGGCCACCGCCCCATCGGCGGGGACAACGGCAATCACGCGTGGCAGGACGGCGCGCATGGCGCGTGCGCTGGCAGCGACGACGAGGTCGCCGTCAGGCAGGATGGCGAGCAGCTTGTTGCTGTGCCCAGTGGGGTCGAAGCGTTGGCCGCGGCCTGCGCAGAGCAGCACGCCGATCAGATTCATCGATGGCTGCTCAGGCAGGCTTATTTGATGGTCTTGAACTTCGCTTCGAGGCCGGCGGTATCGACCGCGCCGGGAATGCGCGTCCCGTCGGTAAAGAAGATCGATGGCGTGCCGGTGATGCCGAATTTCTGGCCCAGCGCCGCGATCTTGTCGTTCGGCGTTTCGCAGTTCGCCGGCGCCGGTGGCGCCATCTTCCCTTCGACCATCCATTCATCCCAGGCCTTGTTACGGTCGGCCGAGCACCAGATGGCGCGCGACTTTTCAGCCGAATCCTCGGACAGGATGTTGAGCATGAAGGTGTAGACGGTGACGTTGTCGATTTCCTGGAGCGTCGTCTTGCGGAATTTTTTGCAGTAGCCGCAGTTCGGATCTTCGAAAATCGCGATCACGCGCTTGCCGTCGCCCTTGACGGTCTTGAGCGCACTCTCGAGGGGCAAGTCCGAGAACTTGATCCGGTTGATCACGTCGAGGCGCGCCTTGGTCAGGTTCTCGCGGGTACGCGTATTGAATACCTGGCCCAGGAACAGAAATTCGCCGGTCTTGTCCGCATAAATGATGTTGCCATCGGCGACGATTTCATACAGGCCCGAATACGGCGACAGCTTGATCGACGTGATCTTGGCGCCATCGCCCAGGCGCGGCTCGACCATTTTTCGCAGATTCGCTTCGACCGTGCCTTCGGCGGCAGTGCAGGATACGACCGCGCAAGCGAGGGCCAACAATGCGAATTTCGTTTTCAACATGACTTCTCCAGAAAATGCAGCAGCAATTATTTGCCCATCGCGTGCGACATGAGGCGACGCTTGAGCATGGGTAATTTATCGAGCAAGTTTAATCCCAAATTGCGGACCACGCGTACCGGCTCGAGGTTGGTGGAAAACAGGCGCGCCAGGCCATCGGTTGCCACTTGCATCAGCAAGATGTCTTCCTTGCGCGCGCGCGCATAGCGGGCCAGCACGCGCTCGTCGCCGACGCTGCGCTGTTCTTCCCGGCCCGCCACGGCGGCGAGCAGGTCGGCCACGTCGGCAAAGCCCAGATTCATGCCATGACCGGCAAGCGGATGCACCACGTGGGCCGCATCGCCCACCAGCGCCACGCGCGGGGCGGTAATGGCGTGCGGGCGGATCAGCGCCAGCGGCAGTGCCTTGACCACTTCCGGCTGCAGGGGGCGCAGGGTGCCGAGCTTGTCGTCCGCCAGCACCGAAAGGCGCACGGCCAGTTCGCCGAGCGACTCGTTCATGATCGTGTCGGCCAGGTCATCGGGGGCCGACCAGACCAGCGACACGCGCTCGCCCGGCAGCGGCAGCAGCGCGACGATGCCTTCGCTGCCGGTGAACCACTGGAAAGCGGCGCCGTGGTGCGGCTTGTCGCAGGCGAAGTTGGTCACGATGGCACGCTGATGATAGGAGCGGTAATCGATGCCGATGTCGCACTGGCCGCGCACCCACGACTGGCCGCCGTCGGCGCCGACAACCAGCGCCGCGCGAATGCTGGCGCCGCCCTCGAGCGACACGGTGGCACCGTTGTCGTCCGCGGACAGGCTGAGCGCGCGGGCGCTGACAACCTGCACCTTGGGTGCGAACTGCAGGGCCGCATCGAGCGCCTGGTTCAGATTGCGGTCTTCCACGATCCAGGCTAGGGCGCCGACGTGGGCGCCGAAGGCATCGAAGGCCAGCGCGCCCGCCTGGGCGCCGTCACCGTTGACGACCATGGTGTCGACCGGCGCGACCCGGTCCGCCTTGAGCGCACCCCACACCTTGAGCGAGGACAGCAGCGTGTGCGCGGTATGGTTGAGCGCATAGACGCGCGCATCCCAGCCGTCGGCGGCGCCCGGTTCGGCGGGCGCGCCGGACGGCGGAACCAGCACCGTCACCCGGTGCCCGGCCTGGGCGAAACCCAGCGCGGCGGTTTTAGCGATTGCGCCGTTGCCAACAATGCAAATGTCGGTCTCGCTGGCTGCCTGGGTGGTCTTTGTGCTTGTCATGCGAAGCATTATAACGGCAACAAACAACACCGTTTCTGACTGAATTTGGCCATTTTTCCAGAAAAGTTGTCACTCGGCCTTGCAAAGGTCGGGGCCGATGTCTATAATCATGCCTCTTGGCCTGGTAGCTCAGTTGGTAGAGCAGAGGATTGAAAATCCTTGTGTCGGTGGTTCGATTCCGCCCCGGGCCACCAAGAATTAGTAGGAATATCAAAGGCTTACACGCTACGGCATGTAGGCCTTTTTTGTTTCCTGCGTCAGAAATCGCTTTCATGTAACCACCGTGTAACCCGCTGGGGCGAATGGCTTTCCTTACCTATCTACGCGCAGCGACCTATTTATTCTCCTTTGTTGAACGCCAGGGCCCAACTTTTCGAGCACACGGCCCCGTCATAACGTAACGCCTCTATTCCCTCAATGACAATGCGCCTACTGGGCTTCGTATGTACTGGTACAATCAAATTGTGGCATTAAAAGCAATTTTTCAACCGAAAGAGGATCTATAGATGAATACCAAAACCACCCACCTGTTCTTGGCATTGTTGCTGGCTGTTGGCTCCGTTCAAGCGCAGTCCGTATCGATCAACGGCGGTAATATTCGCGTCGATGCATCTTCATCTAGCAAAGTAACGGCGACTGTAAAAGGTGCTAAGGGTTCAGCTACAAAAAAAAGCAACGTCATCTCCGCAGACGATTCTGGCGATGACAGTGAAAGCGATAACGTTACTGTTGGGAGCGGCGTTTCCTTAGGCAATGGCGGGAGCACGGTCAATTCAGGTGGGGGGTATAGCGAAGATGGGAAACGGCGTAAAGAGTACGTTAATTCGGATTTGTCTGGGCAGAACTTGAGCCGCAGGAGTTACGCTGGAGCGTCATTTACGAACGTTGAGGCAGTTGGCACCAATTTTGGCGGTGCCAATCTTACGAAAGCCGTCTTCACCAACGTTGATTTGTCAAAAGCTGATCTACGCGGAGCAAACCTGTCCGGAGCTAAGATGACTAACGTCGTTTGGAGCGGCGCACTGTTTGACGGCGCAACATGGGTGGACGGGCGTCGATGCGGGCCAGGTTCGATCGGAAAATGCAAGTGATCTGCTCCGCCTCCAACTAATCTGTACTAGCTCAAACTTGACCTGACAGGATTTGTCAGATCAAATCAAGCTCAGACCTCATTGGCCGAGTTCGGCCAAGACCGGACGTAGCGCGAACATCTAAGGAGCGGCGATGGCCATATGGCAGTATGATCTGTTCGTCATTGGTGACGGGGACGCTCGTCCAATTCTCAGAGGGGACGGTTGGGATATTCCTTCACTGTCTGCCGCATCGACGCTAAAGGCACAACAAGCCTTGTCGGGCTCGATGGGCCATCCATGGTTGATGATGGATGACTGGGTGGTTTTCGGAAGCGAACAGGGCACTCGCATTGACCTTATGTTCGATGGGCCCAATGAGGTAGAGATTCGCATTCGTCTTGACGCATCGGCTACTGAGCGAGAACTTCATGCTGTTTGCGCCTTTGCAAGCGGGTTCGGAGGCAGGCTCTTTGATCCGACAACGAGTGAATTTCTGCAACCGGAGCTGGCTTTGGTCGCTTCTGCCCTCGCTCATTCTCGTGCAGCAGCTTTTGCTCACTCTCCGCGTTCTTTTCTGTCGAAGCTGGAAACGAACTCTTGAACAACAACGGGGCATCTGCCGCGATCGGGCTGTCCACCCCAACCGTCGAGTAAAATCGGCAGGGATCGGCCAGGAGCAGTCGTTGACTTTCCAGGGTGGCGATGCGATGCCGTATTGCTGAATTACTCATTGGGATGACCAAGCTAATGTTTTTTTTGCCCTTGATATTATTTTGGATCGGCGCTGTCATCTCTTGGGTTACCTATTCGCGGGTAATGCGCCGAGAAAGCGAAATACGACAAGTATCACCAGAATACGCCACTCAATTATTTTGCACCACCTTTGTCTCCGTGCTTCTTAGCAGAGGGCATTTGCGGATAACAACGTTACTGTTCATGTCGCCCCCGACTGCGTTGGAGAACATGCTGCTTCCAATGCGAAGAATGATGGGTGTGTCGATTTTCTTTTCACTTATTGGATTAAGTTTGTTCTGGGTGACGACTTGAGGTCGGCCACAACAGGCAGTAGTCGGCCAATACCGGACATTCAGATAACGTCAGTGGCTTGAGTCGAACAGGCGTCCCCCGTCGCTGGCCCGGAGCGCCTTGCACGCACATGTGCCAACGAGACACCATAATGTGGCGAGGAGCTGCTAAATTGACTCAGTCCCGCGCGATTCGCGCGAGAGCACTGAACAGGTTCTCGATCGGCTCGGGTTTGTGCAGCAAGAACCCTTGCGCGTAGTCGATACCTATCTCACGCACGCGCCCCAGCACTTCAGGCCGGTCCACAAACTCGGCTACGGTCTTGACCCCCACCACCCGGGCCACGTCAACGAAACAGCGCACAGCGGCGGCGTCAAGTGGGTCGTCAATCACGTCGCGGATGAAGCTGCCGTCGATTTTCAGCAGATCGACCTTGAGAGTCTTCAGGTAGCCGAACGACGAAGCCCCGGCCCCGAAGTCGTCGAGCGCCACCCTGGCCCCGAGAGCGCGGACCTGTTCGATGAAGATCACAGCGTCAGCCATGTTGGTGACGGCGGCGGTCTCCGTGATCTCCAGGCAGATGCGGCGGCAGACCGCGCTGCCGGCTTCGGTCAACGCGGCGATGGCATGCCGGTGAAACGCCCGGTCGCCCACCGACTGCCCTGACAGGTTGATGCACAGCGTGTCGAGAGCATTTATATCTGGCATGGCCTGGATCTGCTGCACTGCGCGCTTGAGTACCCAGCGATCGATGCGCGTGGCCATGTGGAAACGCTCTGCAGCCGGGAGGAAGGCCCCCGGAGGGATCAAGCTGTCATCGCTGTCCAGCAGACGAATCAGCGCTTCCGCATGCAGGCCAGTGGAGCCGTCGCCAAGGGCTTCGATGCACTGCGCATAGAGCACAAACCGGTCTTCATCGAGCGCCTGCTCCAACCGTGTGGCCCACTGCATTTCGCCATGGCGTGTACGCATGGCTTGGTCGGTGTCGAACCAGGCATGTACGCGGTTGCGGCCCGCCTCCTTGGCGGCGTAGCACGACGTGTCTGCCGCCTGCATGGCGGCAGCCGTGTTGGCCCAGCGGCGGTCCACCGGCACCAGGCCGATGCTGGTGCCGATCCGGAAGCGCCGGTCTTCGTGCACGAACCTAAACTCCTCCATGCGGTCGCAGATCTGCTGTGCCACGCGCTGGGCCTGGTCGGCGGGGCAGTGCTCAAGGATAACCGCAAATTCGTCGCCCCCCAGGCGGGCCAGCGTGTCGCGCGCACGCACGGCTTCGCGCAGCAGCTTGGCCACCTGCTGCAGGAGCTGGTCGCCCACCGAATGTCCGCAGGCGTCGTTTACGAGCTTGAACTGGTCTAGGTCGATATACAGCATGGCATGCTCGCTGCGGTCCGCGTGTGCCTTGTCCAGAGTGCGGCGCAACCGGGTCTCAAACTCGGCCCGGTTGACCAGCCCCGTGAGGGCGTCGTGCGTGGCGCGGTAGCTCATCTCGCCGGACAGGCGCCGCTGCTCGGTCACGTCGTGAAAGACCAGCACGACGCCGAGCACATCGCCACTCCGGTTGCGGATCGGTGCAGCGGAATCCTCGATGCCGAACTCATCGCCATTGCGCGAGATGAGCACCGTGTCATTGGCCAGGCCCACGATCGTGCCCTGTGCCAGGCAGGTGGCCACAGGGTTCTCTGTGGGATGGCGAGTCTCTTCGTTGACGATGTGAAAGACCTGGGTCAGTGGTCGCCCGAGTGCT
>JGI24770J26754_10003471_pt1 | contig 10520 bp, 4 predicted proteins | sample LakOneMetagenome_FD_26754 | JGI IMG/M metagenome (IMG submission 26754) | reverse complement strand
CGCCTGTGGGGCCGTAACGCGACCGGTATGGCCGAGGCGGACCGCACCCGCCGCAACCCCCGCTATCTTGCGGACTGCGAATTTCCGCCGACGCTGGTGGCGACGGGCGATCTCGACGCGGCGTTGCGCGATGCCGAAGACATCGTGGTCGCCACGCCGAGCCACGCGCTGCGNGCAACCGTTGAAATGCTCAAGCCAAAGCTGAATGCGGGGCAGGGGCTGGTCATCGCCTGCAAGGGTTTCGAGCCCGGCAGCGGCAAGCTATCGCATGAGGTCGTCGCCGAGGTGCTGGACTCTGGTCATCCGTATGCCGTGCTGTCCGGTCCGACCTTCGCCACTGAACTGGGGCGTGGTCTGCCGACCGCTGTAATCATTGCGTCGACTGATGCCGCGTTTGCCGAGCGCGTCGCGCACCGGCTGAACGGTGGCGGCTTCCGTGCCTATACCGGCAGCGATGTGATTGGCGTCGAGATCGGCGGTGCCGCCAAGAACGTAATCGCCATCGCGGCGGGCGCATCGGACGGACTCGGATTCGGCGCCAACGCGCGCAGCCTGCTCATTACACGTGGCCTCGCCGAAATTCGCCGGCTGGGTGAAAAGATGGGCGCCAAGACAGAAACGCTGATGGGACTGGCCGGCCTCGGCGATCTGGTGCTGACCTGCACCGATAACCAGTCGCGCAACCGTCGCGTCGGGCTGCTGCTGGCGAGCGGAAAAACACTGGCAGAAGCCACTCACGAAATCCAGCAGGTGGTTGAAGGCATCAAGGCCGCACCCGAGGTGCACCGGCTGGCACAGCGCTATGGTGTTGCGATGCCCATTACAGAGGTGGCCTGCGCCGTGATCGAAGGACGGATGACGCCGCGCGAAGCCTTTTCGACGCTGGCATCGCGCTCAGTGCGGGCGGAGGCGAAATGACCGCAGCGTGGAAGGCGCTCGAAACGCAGCACATTGCAATGCGAGGCTTCCGGATGGCGGACGAGTTCGCGCGCGATCCTTCGCGGGCGAAGACCCTNTCGCTTGAGGCGGCAGGACTTTTTCTCGATTACTCGAAAAATCTGGTTACGGCGGAGACGGTGCNGTTGCTCGTGGCGCTGGCACGTGAGCGAGGTGTTGAAGCCCGTCGCGATGCGATGATGGCAGGTGAACGCATCAACTCGACCGAGCATCGCGCCGTGCTGCACATGGCGCTTCGCAATCCCTCGGATAGTGCACGTCGATATTTGCTTGACGGTGTCGATGTCGGCCCGGACGTTCAGCGCGAACTGGCGCATGTACGCGCATTCGTGGCACGCGTGCGCGATGGGCTTTGGCGTGGGCGCACAGGGCGCGCGATTACTGATGTGGTGAACATAGGCATCGGCGGCTCTGATCTCGGCCCGCAGATGGTGTGCGAGGCTTTGCGGCCATTTGCGAATGCCGATTTGCGGACGCACTTTGTCTCCAACGTCGACGGCGCCGGGCTAACACGCGTACTTTCCAGGGTGAATGCCGAGACCACGCTGTTCATCGTTGCCTCGAAAGTGTTCAACACGCAGGAAACACTGATGAACGCCCGCAGTGCGCGCGACTGGTTCATTGCGCAGGGTGGGACGGCGGCAGAGGTTGCGCAGCACTTCGTGGCCGTCTCGACCAATGCCGAAGCAGTGCGCGCATTTGGCATCGACGCTGCGAACATGTTCCAGTTCTGGGACTGGGTTGGCGGGCGCTACTCGCTATGGTCTGCGATTGGCTTGTCTATCGCACTGGCGATTGGTATGGACGGCTTTGAGCAATTACTGGCGGGCGCGCATGCAATGGACGAGCATTTCGCCACCGCGCCACTTGAATCAAATATGCCCGTGTTGCTCGCGCTGATCGGCGTTTGGAACGCCAATTTTTGCGGTGCCGGCAGCCAATGTGTCGCGCCCTACGCGCAAGACTTGCATCGTTTGCCAGCGTATTTGCAACAGCTCGAAATGGAAAGCAACGGCAAATCAATAGATCGCGATGGCAACACGCTGTTGTCGTCAAGCTGCCCGGTGATCTGGGGTGAGCCTGGTACCAATGGCCAGCATGCTTTTTTCCAGTTGCTGCATCAGGGCACAAGCGTGATTCCCGTCGATTTCATCGCGGCGATCACGAGCGAAGATTCATTGCCTGATCATCATCGTGTGCTGCTTGCCAATTGCATCGCGCAATCGGAAGCNCTGATGGTCGGCAAAACGGCTGTGCAGGTGCGCGAGGAATTGCGCGCGCAGGGATTGGACAGCGCGGCGATTGAAGCGCTGGCACCGCACAAGGTGTTTGCTGGAAATCGCCCGAGCAACACCATTTTGATGGACNGGTTGTCTCCGTTTTCACTGGGTGCGCTGATCGCGCTTTTTGAGCACAAGGTGTTCACCCAGGGGGTGATCTGGGGCATCAATTCGTTTGACCAGTGGGGCGTGGAACTGGGCAAACAGCTCGCGAAGACGATTGATGCCGAACTCAAGAGTGGCGCAGTGTCGGACGCGCATGACGGGTCGACGAAAGCCTTGATGCAGCGAGTAATTTTGTAGGAGCGGCTCCGCCGCAACACAATCAACCAGCTCGTCACTTGTCCTGCCAACGCCCCGCAATATTTTTCAGCAACTGATTGATCGCTGCCAGCTCGCGATTGCGCACAGAAAGCACACTCTGTTCACTGGATAACACGGTGGATTGTGCAGTTACCACATTCAAATAGCTGACGGTGCCTGCTCGATATTGCTCCGTCACGATTTCCAGCGTCCGCTGTGCGAGCTGCAGCACTTCGCGCTGCAATTGACCTTCCGCACGTAGCTGATCCGCAACCACCAGGTTGTCCTCGACTTCCTGCAAAGCGGTCAGCACCAGTTGCCGGTACGCGGCCGTGGCGGCATCGGCTGCAGCTCGTGCCTGGTCGCTCGCTGCACGGCGGGCGCCGCCATCAAAAATCGTCTGTGCCAATGCCGACCCGAGCGACCAATAGAGGCTTGATGCGTTGAGCAGATTGCTCAAACTGGAGCCTCGAAAACCGCCGGAGGCAGACAAGCTGAGCGCCGGAAAGAACGCTGCGTCGGCAACACCAATCTGTGAGTACGCCGCAGCCACACGACGTTCGGCAGCCGCGATGTCGGGCCGACGCTCCAGTAGCGTTGCCGGCAGCAGCATGGGCACTCCGGGCGATTCAGGCAGCACGGCGGTACGCGCGATCATCAACGCGGACGGCGGCTGCCCAAGCAGTACGGCAACGGCATGCTCAAGCTGCGCACGTTGCGTCTGGGCCTCGATGATTTGTGCCTGTGCGCCTTTGAGTTGCGTTTGCGCCTGCAGCACGTCCGTCCGCGCAACCACGCCCGCGTTGTAGCGCGTTTGTGTGAGATCCAGAGAGCGCTGGTATCCGGCAACGCTACGTTCAAGGAGGCTTGCCTGTGCCTCGGCGGAGCGCATCGAGAGATAAGTCTGCACGAGCGTTGCCTGCGCCGACAATCGTGCTGCAGCAAGGTCATCAAGACTTGCCTGATACCTGGCCTCAGCACCGGAGGTCGCCTGCGAGAGGCGACCCCACAGGTCAATTTCCCAGCTGGCAGTGGCGCCCAGCGACAAACTCGTGCTGGTGCTGCGTTGTCCGGTGCTGCCCGCGGGCGCGCCACTGCGCGACGCCGATGGATTGGCAGACAGTACCGGCAGCTCAGCGGCACGACTGGCGCTGATGGCCGCTCGCGCGGCAGCGACCTGTGCCACAGCGGCTTTCAGGTTCTCGTTACCGATGACGAGACGCGCCTGCAGATCGTCAAGAACTGGGTCGTTATAGAGCTGCCACCAGGCGTCCGGCACCGGGGTGGTTGTGGCGGAGGTGGCGGCTGCACGCTTCCACAAACCGTCCTCCTTGAACTGTGTCGGGGCTGGTGCAAGCGCAGGCGGTTCTACGCGCGTGGACGCGCATGCGCTGAGCAGCAAAATCAGGGTCAGGAGCGTGATTCTTGGGAAGAGGGTGCGAAGCATGGGCAAATTCACGGAGTAGGTACGGTGGCATGCACGTTGGGTGTGCCCGGAAAATTCGTTTCTGCGGAGGCAGTGACGCGTTTCTTGCGCCGCCGCAGCCGATCCATGCAGACAAAAACTACCGGTGTGGTGTAGAGCGTCAGGAGTTGGCTTAGTACCAGGCCACCAACGATGGCGATACCCAATGGTTGTCGCATTTCAGCGCCATCACCGGTGCCAAGTGCCAATGGAATAGCACCGAAAATCGCAGCCATCGTGGTCATCAGGATCGGCCGGACGCGCAACTGGCAGGCGCGATAAATCGCGGCACCTGCGCTGATGCTGGACACGCGTTGGCGTGCAATGGCGAAGTCGATCATCATGATCGCATTCTTCTTGACGATCCCTATCAGCAGCACCACGCCAATCAGCGCGATGATGGTGAACTGCGTGTTGAACAGCATCAAGGCCAGTAGCGCACCGACGCCCGCGGACGGCAGCGTGGAGAGAATGGTGATCGGGTGAATCAGACTTTCGTAGAGCATGCCCAGCACCAGAAAGATGGTCACGACCGCGGCGAGGATGAGCAGCGGCTGGCTGCTAAGGGACGACTGAAAGGCGTTTGCCGTACCCTGAAAACTGCCACGTACCGACACTGGCACGCCGAGCGCCGCAATCGCATTGTTTATTGCATCGGTTGCCTGCGACAGCGATACGCCTTCCGGTAGATTGAAGCTGACGGTGGTGGCCGGTGTTCCGCTCTGGTGATTGACCGACAGTGGCGCCAATGTCGTGTCCACTCGCGCAAAAGCTGACAACGGCACTTGTGCCCCGCTGCGCGAGGTGACGTAGAGATTTTTCAATGCTTCTGCGCTTTGCAGATACTCCGGNGCCAACTCCATGACGACGCGATACTGGTTGAGGGCGTTGTAAATCACGCCCACTTGACGCTGGCCAAACGCGTTGTTGAGCGTTGTGTCGATCATGCTCATGGTCACGCCGAGTCGTGCCGCCGCGTCACGGTCCACGGTAACTGACGTTTGCACGCCGCGATCCTGCTGATCGCTATCGACGTCCACCAGCTCAGGTAACTGGCTCAGCGCTTGCCGGATGCGCGGCTCCCACGCGCGCAGGTCGGTCAGCTCATCGGCCTGCAAGGTGTATTGATACTGTGCGTTTGACTGGCGTCCACCAATGCGAATGTCCTGCACCGGCACCAGGAACAGGTTCGCACCTGGTTCGTGGTTCAGCTTCGCCCGCAAGCGGCCAACCACCTGGTCTGCAGACATCTTGCGTTCATCCAGCGGTTTAAGCGAAATGAACATATTGGCGCTGTTGCGTTGCCCGCCCCCTGTGAAGCCTGTCACGTTTTCGACCGCCGGATCGGCTTTGACAATCGCCATGAAGCTGTCGAGTTTCTTCTGCATTGATTGGAACGAACTGCCCTGGTCGGCACGTACGCCACCGATCAGGCGGCCGGTATCCTGTTGTGGAAAGAATCCCTTCGGAATCACGCGGTACAGGTAAACGTTGAGGCCAATCACCGCCGCCAGAGCCAGGAGCGCCACAGGTTGATGTCGCAACGTCCAGCGCAGGGATGAACGATAGCCGAGTTGCACACCGCTCTGTACGGATGCCAGAACAGCGATCACCGCCGTTGCAAAGCGGCCACGCTTCCTGTGTACCGCCGTAGTTCGCAGCAACACCGCCGCCATCATGGGCGTCGTGGTGAGTGACACCACCATTGACACCAGAATCGCCACTGACAGCACCATCGCGAATTCGCGGAACAGCCGACCAACAATGCCGCCCATGAAAAGGATAGGAATAAACGCGGCGATCAGCGAGAGACTGATGGAGATAACCGTGAATCCGATTTCCCTGGCGCCCGCGAGGGCAGCTTCAAGCGGTTTTTTTCCGCGTTCCAGGTGGCGCGTGATGTTTTCCAGCACAACGATGGCGTCGTCGACGACAAAGCCGGTTGCGACGGTCATTGCCATCAGCGAGAGGTTGTCGATGCTGTACCCGAGCAGGTACATCACGCCAAAAGTTCCGGCCAGCGACAGTGGTACCGCGACACTCGGTATCAGGGCGGCCCTGGCACTGCGCAGAAAAGCGTAGACCACCACGATGACCAGTCCGATCGAAATCAGCAGCGCCCGTTCGACTTCACGAATTGAAGCGCGGATTGTCGGTGTGCGATCAACCACGACGTCAAGATTGATGGCAGCCGGGATCGATGCGCGCAACTGCGGCAGCAGCGCGCGCACACGATCAACGGCTTCGATGATGTTGGCGCCCGGCGCTTTGTTGAGGATCAGCAACACGGCGGGTTTGCCGTTGGACGTGCCGTAGTTGCGCGTATCCTGCACCGAATCGATGACCTGCGCGACGTCCTGTACTCGTACCGCAGCCCCATTTTTGTAGCTCAGGACGATGGGGCCATATTCGGCGGCCGTACGGGCCTGATCGTTGGCGCCAATCTGCCAGTAGCGGCCGCCTTCTTCGAGTGAGCCCTTTGGTCGATTTGCGTTGGTTGCGACCAGCGCGACGCGTACCGCGTCCAGCGAGATGCCGTTGGCCGCGAGACGATTTGGATCGAGCTCGACGCGCACGGCGGGCAACGCGCCGCCGCCAATACTGACCTGACCAATGCCATCTACTTGCGACAGTCGCTGCGCAAGCACGGTGGACGCCGCGTCATACATCTGGCCGCGCGTCAGCGTGTCCGAGGTCAAGGAGAGAATGAGGACCGGTGCGTCGGCAGGATTGACCTTGCGGTACTGCGGATTGCTGGGCAAACCGGTCGGCAAGAGTGCTCGCGCCGCGTTGATCGCCGCCTGCACGTCGCGTGCCGCACCGTCGATGTCGCGATTGAGATCAAATTGCAGCGTGATTCGCGTGTTGCCGAGCGAGGAGGAAGACGTAATTTCGTTGACCCCAGCGATGCTGCCGAGCGCTCGTTCGAGCGGCGTAGCGACCGTCGCTGCCATGGTGTCAGGACTTGCGCCCGGCAGTGACGCCGACACCGAGATCACGGGAAAATCTACCTGTGGCAGTGGCGCGATCGGCAACAGGAAAAACGCAATGACCCCGGCCAGCGCGATGCCGAACGACACCAGTGTCGTTGCGACAGGACGGGCAATGAACGGGGCGGAAATGTTCATGGCTTGCGCGAAGCCTCGACGGCAACTGGCGCCAGGTGTGGTGCCGGCGTCGCGCCGTCGTTGCCTTTGAATCGATTTGCCAGACTGTCAAAACCAAGATAAATAACCGGTGTGGTGAACAGCGTCAGCAATTGGCTCACGATCAATCCACCCACCATCACCACCCCTAGCGGATGACGCAACTCGCTGCCTACACCCGTGCCCAGCATCAGCGGCAGTGCACCCAGCAACGCCGCCATCGTGGTCATGAGAATTGGCCGGAAGCGCAGCAGGCAGGCCTGATGGATGGCTTCGCGTGCAGCGAGTCCCTGCTCGCGTTGCGCTTCCAGCGCAAAGTCGATCATCATGATGGCGTTCTTTTTGACGATACCTATCAGCAACACAATGCCGATGATGGCAATCACGCCAAGGTCCAGCTTGAACACCAGCAGCGCGAGGAGCGCGCCGACGCCAGCGGATGGCAGCGTCGAGAGAATGGTGAGCGGATGAATGTAGCTCTCGTAGAGCACGCCAAGTACGATGTACATGGTGATGACTGCCGCGATGATCAGCAGCAGGGTGTTGGTGAGGGATGCCTGGAACGCGAGCGCCGCTCCCTGAAAACTGGTTTCAATGCTAGGCGAGAGATTCAGCGCCTTTTCCTCAGCCTTGATCGCTTCCACCGCTTCGCCGAGCGATACACCCGGCGGCAAGTTGAACGAGATGGTTACCGCCGGAAACTGTGCCATGTGATTGATGGCAAGCGGAGCCGAGCGCTCCGTTACCCGCGCAAGCGAGGACAGTGGCACCTGCACACCACCAGTGCCGGGCACGTAAAGGCTATTGAGTCCCTGCATACCGAGCTTGAATCGTGGCTCGACCTCGAGCACCACGCGGTACTGGTTTGACTGCGTGAAGATGGTCGAAATCAGACGTTGACCGAACGCGTTATACAGCGCGGCGTCAATCGCTGCCACGGTGACGCCGAAGCGTCCCGCCGCGTCGCGATCAATATCGACATAGGCCTGCAGGCCTTCGTTTTGCAGGTCGCTGGCCACATCCATTACTTGTGGAATCGCACGCAGGCGGGTTTGCAGATCAGCAGCGGCGGTGGATAGCTCGGCCATGTCTGGCGAGCTCAGCGTGAACTGATATTGCGTCTTGGAAATGCGATCTTCAATCGTCAGGTCCTGCACCGGTTGCATGAAAACCGAGATTCCTGGAAGGTCGTGCGTTACATCCGACAATCGTCGAATCACGTCAGTGGCGGAAATGTTGCCGTCGCCGCGCTGTTTTAGTGGTTTCAGGCTGATCAGCATGCGTCCAACGTTCAAGGTCGGGTTCGCGCCGTCAACACCGATGAACGACGAAATGCTCTCGACCGCAGGGTCCTTGAGAATCGCTGCAGCCAGCTTTTGTTGATGTTCCGACATCGCCGCAAAAGAGGTGGATTGCGACGCCTCGGTGATTGCCTGAATCGCGCCAGTATCCTGCACCGGAAAAAATCCCTTTGGCACCCAGATGTAGAGCAGCACCGTCAGCACCAGCGTTCCAGCAAATACCAGCAGCGTTATTGCCTGACGATCGAGTACCCATGTCAGCATGCGACCGTACTGCGCAATCGTGTTGTCAAACGCGCGACCGACCCAACGATAGATCGGGCCGTGACTTTCCTCTGGCGTGTGCTTGAGCAGGCGTGCGCACATCATGGGCGTGAGTGTGAGCGACACAAACGCCGAAATCAGGATTGCTACTGCCAGCGAAATAGCAAATTCGTGAAACAGGCGACCCACCACGTCGCCCATGAATAGCAGCGGAATGAGTACGGCAATCAAAGACACAGTCAGCGAAATGATGGTGAAGCCGATCTGCTTCGAACCCTTGAGTGCCGCCGCCATCGGGGACTCACCGGCCTCAACATAGCGCGCAATATTTTCAATCATCACGATGGCGTCGTCGACGACGAAGCCTGTGGAAATAGTGAGCGCCATCAACGTCAGGTTGTTGATCGAAAACCCTGCGAGATACATCACTCCAAAAGTACCGACCAGCGATAGTGGTACTGCGACGCTTGGAATCAGCGTCGCAGAAACACTGCGCAGGAACACGAAGATCACCATCACGACCAGCGCGATGGAGAGCATCAGTTCAAACTCGACNTCCTCGACCGANGCGCGAATGGTCACAGTGCGATCACTGAGCACTTTNACGTCAATGGATGCTGGCAAAGTTGCCTGGAGCTGGGGCAGCAGCGCCTTGACACGATTGACGGTTTCGATGACGTTGGCACCCGGTTGCCGCTGCACGTTGAGGATCACACCCGGTGTGGTGTCTGCCCATGCCGCGAGACGCAGGTTCTCTGCGTCGTCAACGATTTGAGCGACGTCTTTCAAGCGAATGGGATTGCCGTTTTTGTAGGCGATTACGAGATTGTTGTATTCGGCGGCTGTCTTCAGTTGATCGTTGGCATCAATCGTGGACGCCCGCGCTGCGCCGTCAAAGCTGCCTTTGGCCTGATTGACGTTGGCGCTGCCGATGGCCGTGCGCACATCTTCGAGCGACAGTCCAAGCGTTGCCAGAGCACCCGGATTGGCCTGAATACGCACCGCTGGACGACGTCCACCCGCGATACTGACCAACCCCACGCCTGGCGCCTGCGAGATCTTTTGCGCCAGCCGGCTTTCGACGAGATCATGCACACGAATTACCGGCAATGACGGCGAAGTCACCGCGATGGTCATGATGGGCGCGTCAGCCGGGTTGACCTTGCTGTAAGTCGGTGGCATCGGCAAATCGCTGGGCAGCAAATTACTGCCTGCGTTGATCGCAGCCTGCACTTCCTGCTCTGCGACGTCGAGCGAAAGCGACAGCGAAAAACGCAGCGTGATGACCGATGCGCCGCCGGAACTCGAAGACGACATTTGCGCCAGCCCCGGCATCTGGCCGAACTGACGTTCGAGCGGTGCGGTAACGCTGGACGCGATGACGTCCGGGCTGGCACCGGGATACAGCGCTGTAACCTGAATGGTCGGGTAGTCGACCTCAGGCAGCGCGGAAAGCGGCAGCAACCGATAGGCGAGCAGACCGGCGAGCAATATCGCGACCATCAATAGTGAGGTGGCGACTGGGCGCTCGATAAATATGCGTGATGGATTCATTCTGATGCCTGCCTTGCTTGATGCAGCACTCAGTTTGGCGGGCCGCCGCCTTCGGCTTGTCGCTTGGCCCGCTCTTCACGTCGTTTCTGAATCCACGCCGCGCGCTCGTCCGGCGTCATCGCCCTGAGTTTTTCCTGCACGTCAGGCGGCAGCCGATCCATCCACGCCGGGCGATCACCCGCTGCTGCGGCGCCAGCCGCTGGCGGGCTAGCCGGCGCTGGCGCCGTGGCCGCTGGTGCGGGTGTGGCGG
>JGI24770J26754_10003465_pt1 | contig 10530 bp, 10 predicted proteins | sample LakOneMetagenome_FD_26754 | JGI IMG/M metagenome (IMG submission 26754) | reverse complement strand
GGTGGTGGCGATGACGCGGCTTCGGACGGTGCTGAACGGGCCGGCGAGGCGGCACCGGAGCCGGCGGCGCGACGGCCGGATCAGACGCGATCGGGCTGACGTGCACGGCTCCGGACGGCACGTTCGGCGCATCGCCAGCGCCGCGCAGGGCGACCAGCAACAGCGGGATCAGCGCCGCCACTGCCGCCAGTCGCAGGACGTTGGCCCAGCGGACACGGGCGAGAAGCGGGATGCTCATGCCCCGGAGAGGGTCGCGGCCGGCGAAACCCGCCCCCCTGCGGCCGCCGATTGGTTCGTCACCGGACCTTCTGCCAGTGACCGCTATAGTTTGCGGCCGCCTACCGGCTCTCTTTTTATGCCCACATCTGCCATCGCATACGACCTGACCCTCCTGCTGGACACCGCTGCCGATGAGGCACAGCGGGCGAAGGTTCTGGAAGAGGTCAAGAAGATCATCGCCGCAGCCGGCGCCGAAGTGGCCTCGAACCACGACTGGGGCACGCGGCGCACCGCGTTCGAGATCAAGCACAAGAGCGAGGCCGAGATGCACCTCGTGCAGTTCGTCGGCAACTCGCAGCTGCCCGCGCAGCTGAGCCACACGCTCCGCATCACCGACGGCATCGTCCGCTTCCGCATCATCCGCCGCCCCAAGGGCCCGGGTGCGGTGCCGGACATCGGCGCTATGCCGCAGCCGGCCGGCGCATCTGCGCCGCTGGAAGCTGCGCCCGCGGTTGAACGGCTCTAGCCGAGCCCGAAGATGCGCTTGGCGTTGCCCTCGGTAAAGAGGGCGTGCGTCTCCGCGTCCAGCCCCAACTCGTCGAGCCCTTCGAGCGCCGCGGCCGGCTGGATCATCGGGTAGTTGCTGCCCCACAGCACCTTGTGGCGCCCACTCGCGCTCTGCAGGTAGCGGATCAGCTCGGGCGGGTAGCGCTTCGGCGTGTAGGCGGAGGTGTCGATGTGGACGTTTTCGTGCTTGCGGGCGACGGCCACCATCTCCTCGGTCCACGGATAGCCGATGTGGCCGCCGACGATCGTCAGTTCCGGGAAGTCGATCGCGACCTGATCGATGTACGGAATCGGCCGCCCGACCTCTGACGGACGGAGCGGACCGGTGTGCCCGACCTGCGTGCAGACCGGCACGCCCAGCTCGACGCACGCGGCGTACAACGGGTAGTAGCGGCGATCGGTCGGTGCCGCCTCCCACAGCCACGGCAGAATGCGGAGGCCCTTGAAGCCGTCCTCGCTGACGCGGCGCCCCAACTCGCGCACCGCTTCCATCGGCTTGGCGAGGTTGACGGCGGCCAGGCCGACGAACCGGTCGGGGTGCTCACGCACCCAGCCGGCAACCTCGTCGTTGCTGATCGTCGCACCGGTCGGCCCGTGCCAGGCGCTCAGCGTCGCCTGCGTGACGCCGGCGGCATCCATCTGCGCCACCGTGAGGGTGATCGGCAGCTCGTCGGTCGGCATCGTGCCACCCGTCCATCGCTGCAGTGAGGCGAACATCTCCTGGCCGAGAAACCGCAGAGTCGGATGCTGCATCCACGCGTCGATCGCCATCACAAGAGTCTCCCAGGTCTGTCAGAACTGGTGACGCTGCGCCGACTCTGCGCCAATCCCTACGCAAATTGCAGGAATGAGCTGCATGCCCTCCGTCGGCCTGCTTAGACTCGCGTCAAATCTCGAAAAAGGATGGAACTCGTGGCCGCCACGAACATCAACCGCGTCGTCTTGACCGGCAATCTCACCGCTGACCCAGAGCTCCGCTCGCTGCCATCAGGCACGTCGGTCTGCAAGCTCCGCGTCGCTTCCAACACGCGCCGCAAGAACAGCGCGACGCAGGAGTGGGAGGACAAGCCCAACTACTTCGACGTGACCGTCTGGGGTGCCCAGGGCGAGAACGCCGCGCGCTACCTGACCAAGGGTCGCCCGGTCGCGATCGACGGCCGCCTCGAGTGGCGCGAGTGGGACGAGAAGGACCAGAACGGTGGTCTGACCGGCCGTAAGCGCCAGTCGATCGACATCATCGCCGACACGGTGCAGTTCCTCGGTGGCCGCGATGACGCCGCTCCGGGCCAGGCCGGCGGCTTCCAGGCACGCAGTGACGTGCCGGTCGACACCAGTGACTTCGGTGCCCCCGCTGCACCGCAGCCCGTCGCCGCAGGCAACGCGGCGCCCGCCGCACCGGCGCCTGCGCCGGTTGCCGAAGACGACATCCCGTTTTAGCTCAGGACCAAGAGCGCCGGCGCCGTCCGACGGCACCGGCGCTGCCTGATCCCGATCCGCCCAGCGGATCGATTGTCGATCTCCTCGCCGACGACGCTCGGATCGAGGAGGTGACGCTGGTCGGAGCAGTGGCGGCCGGGTCTGCTGCGCGCGGCGCGACGATCTCCGGTGCTGTCGTCAAGGGCGTGCAGCTCGCCGGTGCCCAGGTTGACGGATTGCACCTCAAGGACTGCGTCGTGCACGGCGCAGATTTCGCCAACACGCGCCTTCGCGACGCCATGCTCGAGCGCTGCGTCCTGACCGATTGCCGGATGACCGGCGCCGACCTCAGCAACTCGCGGCTGCGCGACGTCCGGTTCGAGAACTGCATGCTGGACATGACGAACTTCGCCGAGGCACGAATCGAGCGGACCGTGTTCGGCGGCTCGGCCCTACGCGAGGCCATCCTCGAACAGGTGCAACTCCGGGACGTCGCCATTGATTGCTGCGATCTGACCGGTGCCTCGTTCGGTCAGGCGCGCTGCGAGCGCGTCGACGTGACCGGCACACGACTGACGGGTGTACGGGCCCTGACCGATCTCAAAGGCTGCCGGATCGCCCTGCCCGACGTGGTGGACGGAGCGGTCCAACTCGCGGCAGCGCTGGGGATCGCCGTCCTCGAAGAGGAGTAATGCTCGCTGTGGCACAATGTGGCGTTCATGCCTGACGCAATTCTGCTCAAAGACGTCGAAAACGTCGGTCGCCGTGGTGATGTCGTTGACGTCTCCAAGGGCTACCTGCGCAACTTCCTGCTGCCGCGCAACCTCGCGCAGCCGGCGACCAAGGGTGCTCTGGCAGAGGCCGAGCGTCTGCAGGAGATCACGCGCAAGGCCGACGCGGTGCGCCGTAAAGAGGCTGCCGAGCACGCCGAGCAGCTGGGGCGCACCGTCCTGACACTGCCGCACAAGGCCGGCGAGGACGGCCGCCTCTACGGCGCCGTCACCAACGCCGAGATCGCCGATGCGATCAAGGAAGCACGCGGCTTCGAGGTCGACAAGCGCAAAGTGCATCTGGGCGAGCCGATCAAGCACACCGGCACGTACCAGATCGACGTGGACCTGGCCGACGGCGTCCGCGCCTCGGTGAAGGTCCTCGTCACTGAATCCTGATGGATTCAGTGATTGAGACCGGAACCGAGGTTTCCTCGTCACCGAGGGCTAGGCCCGCGAGCGCTCCTGCGCACGGCTGATCCTGGTCGCACTGCTGGTGATCGGCGCGGCTTCTGTCGCGCGGTGGGTCCTGCACGGCCCCGTCAACAGCGACTCGCTCGCCGAGGCGGTTGCCATCGAGGCAGGGTCGCTCTCCTCCGGCTCCGGGTGCACGTTCGTCAAGAAGTCACAGACGTGGGTTTGCGAGATTCCATCCCGCGAGGGCAGCGGCTCGGTCACCTACGAGCTCACGATGAAGGACGACAGCTCGTGCTTTGACGGCGTCAAGGTTGCCAGCGAAAGCGAGCCGCCCGAGGACGAGCCGAAGACCATCAGCGGCTGCGTGCACCTCTGGCAGTGGTCGCTCCTGTAGGACGACGCCACACCCGGCACACACCGGGGAGCCCACCGAACTCGACCCAACCCATCTTCTACTTGCTCTTGCCGCAGTCGAAGTCTGTTTATAGTTCGGCCCATGCCGCATTTCCGGAGTGTCCTCGCAGCAATCCTGATCTCCGTTGCGGCNCCCGCCGTCGCTTCGGCCGACCGGCTGGTCACGCCACCCGTGTCACCGCCGACGTTCCTGACTACCGGGTCAGAACTCGTTGCGTTCAACGGCTACGTGTACTTCGCCGCCAACGACGGCGTTGTCGGCAACGAGCTGTGGCGCACCGACGGTACTGCCGCCGGCACCACGCTGGTTGCAGACCTCCGATCTGACTCCCCGTTGGCGAGCAGCAACCCGCGCCAGTTCACGGTGGTCGGTAACCGCATGTTCTTGGTCGCGACGACCGCGGTGAGCTCGTACGCCGTGTTTACGATCGACGGGACCGGGACACCGCAGGCGACGAGCGTCACCGGTGGCGTCGCTGGCTCGCAGTCGACGGGCGGCTCGATGGTCGGCTCCGTCAACGGCCTGGGCCTCCTGAACCACTACGACGGCCAAACCAACAAGCTCTACGGCCTGGGTGCCAGTGGGTCAGTGTTCACCCCGATCTACGCGGGCGCGGACACGGCCGGCACCGACGTGGCGACGGTCGGCGGCTTCGCCTACTACGCGCAGACGAACGCCGGCATCGGCAACAGCGCCTATGAGCCCTTTCGGACGAACGGCGTCACCACGGCCGTCGTCAAGGACATCGTCCCCGGCGTCAACGGCAGCCAACCCGGCGATTTCCATGCCACGAGCAATCGGGCGTACTTCGTCGCCGATGATGGTGCCCACGGGCGCGAGCTGTGGGTCACGGACGGTACGAGCGACGGCACGCAGATCGTGCACGAACATCATCCGCTGAGCACGGCGACGTCCTTCGGTACTCCTGACCAGTGGGCGGTCAACGGTGACGTCCTCTACTACCTGCCCAACGATCCGACCACGGGACAAGAGGTCTGGCGCACGCAGGGCACGGACGCGACGACGCGGGTCGTCAAGGACATCACGCCGGGTGTCGGCGGCCAAGGGGTCAAGATCTTCCCGTTCAAGGACGGCTTCGGGATGTTGCGTGGATCAGACATCTGGGTCTCCGACGGTACGGAGGCGGGCACGACGCTCTTGGCCACGGTCGACGGTGACGGCTACGGCCCGATGTACCCCCAGACCATCGGATCGCGCTTCTACTTCCGCGGTGGCTACTCGCCGTTCGGAAGCCCGCTCTGGCGTTCTGACGGCACCGCCGCTGGCACGTTCGCCCTCACCGCCGGTCCGTTCGATGGCAACGCTTCCGCGACCCCCGACATCGGGCCCCCGGTTCCGCTGGGGGACAAGATCATCTTCACGGCTCGCTACAAGCACCCTGCCGGTGACCCGGTACCGACCGATGCCCGCCGGATCTACGTTGTCGACACCGCGCAAGCCGACGAGACACGCGCCGCCACGGTGGCACCGTCGATCTCTGGTAGCCCGACCGTCAATTCGAAGCTGACGGGCGACAAGGGCAGCTGGACGCTGGAGCCCAACAAGTACGTGTACGCGTGGTTGCGCAACGGCACGGTGATTCCCAATGCGACGTCCACGGAACACACGGTCGGCCCCGCGGACGCCGGGGCGCAGCTCACCTTCCGCGTGACCGCCTCCGGCATCGGTGGGCCCAATGAGGTCAGTGCCACCAGCGCACCCGTCTCCATCGGAGGGTCGCAAGGGGGGCAGAGCTCCACACCGAACACGCCGAGCACATCGAGCACACCGAGCACACCGGCTAAGCCGGTCACACCGGCGCTCGTCGTCAGCAAGAAGGCCAAACTGTCCGGCACGGCCCGGGTTGGAAAGACGGTCAAGCTGACACTGCCGAAGCTCAAGCAGACCAAGGTGAAGCTCACGTTCAGCTGGTACGCCAATGGCAAGGTCATCAAGAAGCAGACGAAGTCGTCGCTCAAACTCACGAAGCGGCTGAAGGGCAAGCGGATCACGGTCAAGATCACGCTGAAGAAGACTGGCTACAAGACGCTGACGATCACGCTCGGGCCGACCGCGAAGGTCAAGAGCGCGTAGCGGCCCGCGCGAGGCCGACCGCGCTCTTCCGGCACACTTTCAGCGGAGCTTGCAGCAACATCCGATGCAGAGCGGGTGACCCTCGCGCTAGCTTGGTCGGACCGTGACGCTCGCGCCCGATATGCCCCCGCGGATCGCTCCGCCGACGAGCGTCGGCCAGGCGCCGCCGCACTCGATCGAGGCTGAGCAATCCGTACTCGGCGCGCTATTGCTCTCCGATGACGTCCTGCATTACCACTACGTGATCGAGGTCGGCCTGCGGGCCGAGGACTTCTATCGCGAGAAGCACCGTCTGATCTACGAGTCGATCCAGGCGCTGTTCGATGAGTCCGAACCGATCGATGTCGTCACCGTCACCGAGCACCTGAAGTCGCGCGGCAAGCTCGACCTCGTCGGCGGCGGCACCGAGGTCGACGCGCTGACGGCGGCGGTTCCCGCCGTCGGCAACCTGCGCCGCTACGCGCAGATCGTGCACGACCAGGCACTGCTGCGGCGGGTGCTGCACGCCACGTACGACATCCAGGCGTCGATCGTCAACCACGAGGCGATGGCCGACGAGATCGTTGAGCACGCCGAGAAGGCGATGCTCGAGGTCGCCCGCGACGACCGCCAGAAGGACTTCCGCGGCGTCGGCGACGTGCTGCAGGACGAGATGGACCGCTGGCACAAGCTGTCGGAGTCCGGCCAGCAGCTGACCGGGACCCGCTCGGGCTTCTCCGACCTTGACGACATCACCGGCGGCTTCCAGCCCGGCAACATGATCATCCTCGCCGCGCGCCCGTCGATGGGCAAGTCCGCGCTCGTTGCCAACTTCGCCGAGAACGTCGCGCTGCACGCCGAGGACCCCAAGCCGGTCGCGATGTTCAGCCTCGAGATGTCGGAATCGGAGCTCGCCCAGCGCTTCATCGCGTCGAACGCCGCGATCAAGGGCGACGACCTGCGCAAGGGGCGGCTCAAGGACCCGAAGAAGTGGTCCCGCGTGCTGGAGTCCGCCAACCGCTACTCGCGGGCGCCGCTCTATGTCGACGACAGCTCGGACATCGGCATGCTCGAGGTCCGCGCCAAGGCGCGCCGTCTGCACCAGAACACGATGGCCGAATACGGCGGCCTCGGCCTGATCATCATCGACTACCTGCAGCTGCTACGCACCGACTCGCGCGTTGATAACCGCGTGCAGGCGATCGGTGAGATCTCCCGTGGCCTGAAGATCCTTGCCCGCGAGCTGAAGGTGCCGGTGCTCGCGCTGTCCCAGCTGTCGCGTGGTGTCGAGTCGCGCACCGACAAGCGGCCGATGCTCTCGGACCTCCGTGAATCCGGCCAGATCGAGCAGGACGCTGACCTCGTGATGTTCATCTACCGCGACGAGTACTACCACGAGAACTCTGACCGCCAGGGCGAGGCCGACCTGATCATCTCCAAGCACCGCAACGGCGGTCTCGGCGATGTGCGGCTGACCTTCCAGGGTGAGTACCCGCGCTTCCTCGGCTTCCAGGGCGCACCATGAGTCAGGACCGCGTCTGCCCGCTCGGCCGCTGTGACGGCACGGGCTTCATCGTCGATGAGGAGACGCGCACCTCGTCCTACTGCGCCTGCCATGCCCAGCTGGTGGCGCAGAACCGCACGCGCGGGCTGCAGTCGGTGATCCCGCGCCGTTACCGCAACCTCTCCTTCGACCGCCCACCGATCACCACGATCCGGCCGCAGATCGCCTCCGCCGTGCGCGCCTACATCCGCAAGCTCGATGACGAGCTGGAAGCCGGCAACGGGTTGTGGCTGTTCGGCCCGGTCGGCACCGGCAAGACGTCACTCGCGATGCTGGTCTCCGAGGCCGCCCTCACGCAGGGCAAGACCGTGGCGATCTACTCGCTGCCGCGCCTCCTGGCCGAGATCCGGACGACCTTCGACGATGACGCAGCATCGTCCTACACCGAGCTGCTCGATCGCCTGACCTCCGTCGACCTGCTGCACATCGATGACGTCGGCGCCGAGAAGACCAGCCCCTGGGTGCTGGAGCAGCTCTACGCGCTGATCAACACGCGCTACGAAGAGGAGCGCGCGGTGATCATCACGACGAACCTGGAACGTGACGCGCTGGCCGAGCAGATCGGTGAACGCACGGTCTCGCGCCTCGAGGAGATGTGCACCGTGCTGCCGGTCGGCGGTCAGGACCTGCGGCGGCAGGAGTTCGGTGGGGCAGATGACGCACCGGCGCCGGCCGCCGTCTCGCTAGCCGAGGAGCTCGGCATCATCGGCGATGAGGGCAGGCCGCTCCGCTGGGAGCTGTAGCGCTGTCTAGACTGCGGCGGACATGCCAGGCACGGTGATTGTCGGCGCCCAGTGGGGCGACGAAGGCAAAGGAAAGGTGATCGACCTGCTCGCTGAGCGGGCCGAGGTCGTGATCCGTTTTCAGGGTGGCAACAACGCCGGTCACACGATCGTTCACGACGGCGAGACGTGGAAGTTCCACCTGATCCCGTCCGGCATCCTCTACCCCGGCTGTGTCTGCATCATCGGCAATGGCGTGGTCGTCGACCCGGCCGTGCTGTGCGATGAGATCGACGGCCTGCGCGCCCGCGGCGTCGACGTCTCGAACCTCAAGATCTCGGCCAACGCGCACGTGATCATGCCGTACCACCTGATGCTCGACACCGAGGGCGAGCAGCGGCTCGGCAAGAACCTGATCGGCACGACCAAGCGCGGCATCGGCCCGGCCTACGCCGACAAGGCCGCCCGCGTCGGCATCCGCATGCAGGACCTGCTCGACGAGCGGATCCTGAAGAAGAAGATCACCGCCGCGCTGGAGCCCAAACGCCTGTCATTGCGGCCGTTCGAGAAGGACATCGACCTGCAGGCGATGACCGAGCAGTACCTGACCTTCGGCCACCGGCTCGAGCAGCACATCGCCGACGGCCAGTCGCTCGTCTGGGGCGCGCTCGACGAGAACAAGCACGTGCTGTTCGAGGGTGCCCAGGGCGCGCTGCTGGACATCGACCACGGCACCTATCCCTTCGTCACCTCATCGAACCCGATCGCCGGTGGTGCCACCACCGGCGCCGGCGTCGGCCCACGCGACATCGACGAGGTCTGGGGCGTGACCAAGGCCTACGCGACGCGCGTCGGCTCCGGCCCGTTCCCCTCCGAGCTGCACGACGAGGTCGGTGAGGAGATTCGCCAGAAGGGCGGCGAGTTCGGGACCACGACCGGTCGCCCGCGCCGCACCGGCTGGCTCGACGTGGTGGCCCTGCGCTACGCCGCGCGCCTCAACTCCCTGAGCGCGCTCGCGGTCACGAAGCTCGACGTGTTGAGCGGCTTCGACGAGATCTGCGTCTGCACCGCGTACACCAGCAGCAAGGACGAGGACTTCCGGACGGAGATCTTCCCCTACCACCAGTCGGTGCTGCACCGGGCGGTCGGCGAGTACGTCTCGCTGCCCGGCTGGAGCGAGGACCTCACGGCCGTGCGCCGCTGGGATGAGCTGCCGCAGGCTGCGCAGGACTACCTCGCGTACGTCGAGGACGCCGTCGGCGTGCCGATCGTGATGGCCGGTGTCGGCCCGGGCCGCGATCAGATCATCTGGTCACCGAAGGCCTCGGACTCCGAGATGGCCGGCGCCGTGATGGCCGGCGCAACCGCCTAGCGATGCGGATCACCGCCAAAGTCGACTATGCCGTGCGCGTCTGCGCCGAGCTCGCCGCCGCCGATCCCGGCGAGCCGGTCAAGGGCGAGGCGCTGGCGACGGCCCAGGACGTGCCGCTGAACTTCCTCTGGTCGATCCTCGGTGAGCTGCGCAAGGCCGGCATCGTCCGCACGCAGCGCGGCGCCCATGGCGGCTACCACCTCGCGCAGCCCGCGTCGGAGATCACCGTCGCCGACGTGATCCGGGCGGTGGAGGGGCCAATGGCCACGGTGCGCGGTGAATCGCCCGAGCAGGTGGAGTACCGCGGTTCGGCCGAGTCACTGCGGCAGGTCTGGATCGCCGTCCGTGCCAGCCTGCGAGCGGTCGCCGAGCATGTCACGCTCGAGCAGATCGCCGCGGGCAAGCTGCCCGCGCACGTCACGGCGCTGACAGATGATCCTGACGCGTGGTTGCGTCGGTAACGAGCGGTAGCCCGCCGCCCTCGCGCACATAGAGGATGTCGCCCTCGGCGATCTCCAGCTCACTGGCCTCACCACGGGTGATCTGCGCGACCAGGGCCTCGCCGGCGTCGGAACTGAGCTCGACCCGGACCTCGAAACCGAGGTGCACCACCCGGTTGACCAGAACCTCGCGCGTCTCAGCATCGGACTCGGCAACGAGGTGCAGATCATGCGGGCGCACGAGCCGGTCACCGAGCACCGTGACCGGACCGAGGAAGCCCATCACGAACTGATCACGGGGGGCGTCGTAGAGCTCGCGTGGCTCACCGACCTGGAGGATCCGCCCATCACGCATCACCGCGATCTGATCGGCGACGGACATCGCCTCCTCCTGATCGTGCGTGACGAGCACGGTCGTGACGTGCAGCTCGTCGTGGAGACGACGCAGCCACTCGCGCAGCTCACTGCGGACGTTGGCGTCCAGGGCCCCGAACGGCTCGTCGAGCAGCAGCACGTTGGGCTGCACGGCGAGCGCGCGCGCCAGCGCCATCCGCT
>JGI24770J26754_10003463_pt1 | contig 10535 bp, 9 predicted proteins | sample LakOneMetagenome_FD_26754 | JGI IMG/M metagenome (IMG submission 26754) | reverse complement strand
CTGCAACGTGCGGTCGAGCTCGGCGAGCCAGGCCTGCACGATGTCGCTGGGCGATTCGGGAATGTCGGGTGATTCGGCTGATTCAGGCATATTCACTCCTTTGTGGGCGCTGATCGTGATCCGCCCGGGCGACAACGGTACGATGGCCCCGTCGCGCAGATTCGAGCGTGTTCTTTCACCAGTACATGGCCTCGAGGGTTACATAGGCGTTACACCTTCGATCGGCTGGCATCCGTCGTGACACGAAGGAGACAGCGAAATGGCACTGCCGTCAGCGATGCCGCCAGATCTGCGGTTCTCTTCGCCCCTGGAATACGAGCGGATGCTGCGGGCCGCCCACGAGAAGACGCTGGCCGGCCTTCCCCAGCCCGGCATCTCCCCCGCCGTTCAGCAATCGTGGCAACGATCGCTGGCCGCCGGGATCAATCCCGACGCGCATCTGCCGCGGCACCTGCACGAGGTGAGCGAGATCGTGACCCTGCGGCGGGCGCACATCCTGCAGGCGGTGATGCCGGCTTTAAGCGAGCTGCTCGCCGACGAGAGCGCCGACGGGCACCATCTGCTCGTGATGACCGATGCCGCCGGCGAGGTGCTCTGGCGGGTGGGCAGCGCGAGCGTGCTGCGCCGCGCCGAGACCCTCGAGTTCGTGGAGGGCGCTGACTGGTCGGAGACCGGCATCGGCACGAACGCCATCAGCGAAGCCGTGGTCACCGGACGCACCGCGCAGTTGTTCTCAGCCGAGCATCTGGTGCGCACTCACCACGAATGGGTGTGCACAGCCTCGCCTATCCGCGATCCGGCCACCGGGCTTGTCGTGGGGGTGCTCAACGTGTCCGGCCCGCTCAACACCGTTTCCGTGGACACGGTGCGCATGGTCAAGGTCGGGGTGCGACTCGCCGAGGAGCTGCTGCGCTCGCTTCCACCCACGGCACGCCCTCGGGTTCTGGGCCTGCCCGGCCTCATCTCACTCGAATTGCTCGGCGGCTCACCGTCGGTGACCGGCGCCGATGGACAGCGGATGCCGCTGTCGCTGCGCCGCGCGGAGATCCTGGCCCTGCTCGACTCGCGGCCACGGGGTTTCACCGCGGACGAGCTTGCCTATGAGGTGCACGGCGAGACCGGCTCCGCCGCCACGATTCGGATCGAGATGCATCGCATCCGGTTAATCCTGGGCAGCCTGCTGGAGTCGGGCCCCTACCGGCTGGCACCGGCGGCGCGCGGAGCGTCTGATGTGGGCCGGGTGCTGCGGCTGGTGCGCGAGGGCCAGGTCTCGGCGGCGCTGGATGCCTACATCGGACCGCTGCTCGAGCGCTCGACGGCGCGCGCGATCGAGCCGCTGCGGGCGGAACTCACTGCCGCGGTCGGTTCCCTGGTGCGGGTGAGCGGCAGCGCCGACCTGATCAGGCGTTGGTGCGCCACGGAGATGGGCTGCGGGGACGTGGCGGCCGTGCGGGAGCTCGGCCGGCTGACCGGGCTCGCCGACCCGGGTTATCTCGCGCTGCGTGCCCGGCTCGAGCGCCTCGATCGCGAGGCCGGCGCCTGACCGTTTAGCTCTCGGCCGCCCAGGCGTAGCGGCGCTGCGGACGCCCGGTCTGGCCATACCGCAGCGCCACGGTGGCCTGACCAGTGCCCGCGAAATACTCCAGGTACTTGCGCGCCACCACGCGTGACATGCCCAGCGCCTCGCCGCACTCCGACGCAGCCAGGTCCGGTGAGCTCGCCCGCAGCGCCGTCTCGATGAGCGCGCCGGTCTCCTTGCTGAGCCCTTTCGGCAGCTCGACGACGCGTACGGATGCCGCTCCCCCGGCCGAGCCGAGCGCACGGTCGAGATCGGCCTGGCTGAGCGCCCCCGGTCGGGCGAGCAGGTCCCGTCGTTCGGCGTATCCCGCGAGTCGGCTCTGCAGCTCGCTGATCTTGAACGGCTTGAGCAGGTAGCTCACGACGCCGCCCTGCAGCGCTGCGGTCACGATGTCGGCTTCGCGCGCCGCGCTCAGCACGAGGAAGTCAACGGCAGGCCCCGCCGACCGGGCGCGACGAATTACGTCGAGCCCGGTCATGTCGGGCAGGTACATGTCAAGCAGCACGAGTTGCGGTGCGAGCTCTCGGATCAGTTCGAGCGCCTGCGTGCCCGAGTGCGCCACGCCCACCACTCGGTACCCCCGCAGCTGCTGCACGATGCGCTCGTGTGCCCGCGCCACCATGAAGTCGTCATCAACGACGAGCACATCACACACGGGCGGCCTCCTCCTGTACGGTTTCTCGCAGGGCGGTCACCGGCAGCAGGGCCTCGAATACCGCGCCGGCTCCCTCGACGTTGCGGTAGGTCACCTCTCCGCCGCGGCGGGTGGCCACCAGCCGCACGATCGCGAGCCCGTAGCCGTGGGTCGAACCGCTCGCGGACGTTGCCTTCGACGTGATCCCCAACTCGAACACCCGCTCGAGCAGGGCCGTGTCGATGCCGGGTCCGGTGTCGCTCACCGTCACGCGCACCCGTCCCGGCTCGCCGATCCTGTGCATGCCGTTCGTGGCAGACGTCCCCGGCGGGTGGTCTCCCGCCCGCCCGTCACCGAGCATGGCGGCATCCGTCGTCTCGTCAAGCGCACGCACGTCAACCGCGACCACGCGCACGGCNGCTCCGGTCACGGCGTCGAGGGCGTTGTCGACGAGGTTGCCGAGCACGGTCACCAGGTCCACCGACAGTTCCGCGTCGACCCGGGGCAGCGCCGAAGCATCGCTCAGGTGCAATTCGGCGCCGCGCTCCCGGGCGAGGGAGGTCTTCGCGATGATGAGCGCGGCGACGGCTGGCTCCTGCACCCGGGTGAGCACCTCGCTGTCGAGTTGCGACCGGTCGCGGCTCACCGAGTCGATGTACTCCACGGCCGCGTCGGTGTCGCCGAGCTGCATGAGCATCGAGATGGTGTGCAGCCGGTTCGCGAACTCGTGCGTCTGCGCGCGCAGGGTATCGGTGGCCTGCCGACTGCTGCCGAGGTCGTGCTGCAGGGCGACGAGTTCGGTGCGGTCGCGGAGAGTCGTCACGACCTCCGGGCGGGCGCGCGGCGGATGGATCGTGGTCTGGTTGAGCACGAGCAGCATGCCGTTGTTCACGAGCACCGTGTCGCGATCGGAACCCTGTGAGCGCAGCGTGCGCACAGCATCGGCATCGAGGCCCACCCGTTCGATCGGCATGCCCTCGGCACCGACCGGCAGCCCGAGCAGGGCCCGGGCGCTGTCGTTGGCGAGGGTGATGATGCCTTCGGCGTCGACCGCAATCATGCCCTCCCGAATGCCGTGGATCATCGCGTCGCGGTGCTCCACCAGCCGCCCGATCTGCTCGGGTTCCAGGCCGAGCGTCTGCCGCTTCACCCGGGCCGCGAGCAATAGTGACCCGACGGTGCCGAGCACGCCGGCGACGCCGAGATAGGTCAGCAGGTTCGGGGCCGCGGATGCGAGCAGCCCCGTGAGCGAGGGAACCTGACGCCCAGCGATGATCGTTCCGACTACAGCGCCGTCGTCGCTCAGCACGGGAACCTGTCCGACGACATGGTCGACTCCGCCCAGGGCTACCTGGCCGGCCCACGCCCCGTCAGACGGTTTCTCTTCCAGCTGCAGGGTGGTGCGCAGCAGCCTCGGGTCGGCGGGTGAGGCGAGCACGCGTCCCGCGGCATCCGTCACGATGAGCTCATCGACACCGGTCGTGGTGCGCAGCGACTCGACCGGCCCGACGAGCTGCTGCGCCAGCACGTCCGTGGCGAGCTGGCTGCGCAGCAGCGGATTGGCCGCCGTGTATTCGGCGACGGCGAGCATACGCCGCACGGCACCGTTGGTGAACGTCGTGCGGGACTGCTCGAACGAGATGGCCGTGACGGCCACGAGCACGATGGCAATCAGCACCAGTTGGAAGAGCAGCAGCTGCCGGGTGAGGCTGAGGCGGGCGCGCGGGGGCGCTGTCACATTCACGTGCCCTCCAGTCGGCCGACGGTGGCCTAAAAAAATTGTGCCTCACAATTGATCAGGAACGAAATGGAACGCAAGCTACACAACGTTCCCTAACACCACAAGTTGTGTCGGATGCGGCCGCCCGCTCACGATGAATCTGTACAGCGATGAGGCTGTCACCCAATCAAAGAGGATTGCAATGAGCACACCCACAGCACCGCGGCGTCTCCTCGGCACCGCCCTTCTCGCATCCACGCTCGTGATCGCGCTCAGCGCCTGCGGCGTGACGAGCGCCGCGAACACGGCCGCGACCGACGATGGACCCCTGAAAACCCTGCAGGTCATGGTGCCCAACGCTCCGGGCAGCGGATACGACGTGACCGGCCGCGCCGCCGTCAAGGTGATGGACGAAATCGGCACCGCCACCGGCACCGAGGTCACCAACTTGGCCGGCGCCGGCGGAACCGTGGGCCTCGCGCGCACCCTCACCGAAAAGGGCAATGCCAACTTCCTGCTCATGATGGGCCTCGGCGTCGTGGGGGCCGCGTACACGAACGAGGGCGACGCCAAGGTGGCCGACGCCACCCCCATCGCCCGCCTGATCGAAGAGGCCGGGGCGATCTTCGTTCCCGCCGATTCTCCGTACCAAACCCTCGACGACATGATCGCGGCTTGGAAGGTCGACCCCGCAGCCTTCGCCGTGGGCGGCGGCTCCTCGCCCGGTGGTCCAGACCACCTGCTCCCCATGCAGCTGGCGGATGCCGTGGGCATCGACCCGACAACGGTCAACTTCATCTCCTACGACGGCGGCGGCGAGCTGCTACCGGCCATCCTCGGCGGCAAGCTGCAGTTCGCGGCGTCCGGCTACGGCGAGTTCCTCGAGCAGGTCAAGTCCGGCGATCTGCGCGTGCTGGCCGTCACGAGCGAGGAACGCGTTCCGGTTCTCGACGCCCCGACGCTGAACGAGCAGGGCGTGGACCTGGTCTTCACCAACTGGCGCGGCATCCTCGCCGCTCCCGGCCTGACCGACGCCGAGATCGCGCGTCTCGTCGACGCCGTCACCGCCATGCATGACAGTGCCCAGTGGGCCGCCGTTCTTGAAGCCAACGGCTGGACCGACGCCTTCCTCACCGGAGACGACTTCGGCACCTTCCTCACCGAGCAGGACGACCGCGTCGCCACGACCCTGAAGACACTGGGCCTGATATGAGCACCGGCACCGTGGGCTCCCCCGGCTCTGTCACCAGCGCCGGAGTGCCCGCAGCGGCAACTCCGGCAGCGAGCCGGGTGCCCGCGGTGCTGCGAGGCCGCTCCGAACTCGGCGTCGCCGCCCTGCTCGCCGTGCTGGCGATCGTGATCGGCGTCGACACCGCGAACATCCGCGAAACGGCCATAAACGCCGGCGTGATGGGACCTCGGGTGGTCCCCACGATCGTCGCAGTCGCCCTGAGCCTCTGCGCGATCGCCCTCACCGTGAGCGTGCTGCGCGGCGGCCGAGCGGACTCCGAAGAGGGCGAGGACATCGACCTCACCCTGCCCGCACACTGGCCCACCGTGTTCGGCCTGGCCGGAGTGATTTTGGCCTATGCCCTCACCCTCGACTTCCTCGGCTTCGTCGTGGCGAGCGCGCTGCTGTTCTACGGCTCCGCGCTGCTCCTGGGCTCGAGGCGCCACATTCTATCGCTCGTGATCGGCTCCCTGCTCGCCGTGGGCGTGTTCTACGGCTTCGTGCTCGGGCTCGGCATTCCGCTGCCGGCCGGCCTGCTGACAGGAATTCTGTAGTGGACAACCTCTCTCTTCTGATGGCCGGGTTCGCCAACGCGCTGACCCTGCAGAACCTGCTGTTCGCCCTGATCGGGGTGCTGCTCGGCACCGCCGTGGGCGTGCTCCCCGGCATCGGCCCGGCAATGACCGTGGCCCTACTCCTCCCCCTCACCTATGCCCTCGACGTGACCGGTTCGCTCATCATGTTCGCTGGCATCTACTACGGGGGCATGTACGGCGGGTCGACGACCTCGATCCTGCTCAACACCCCCGGCGAGTCGTCCTCGGTGGTCACCGCGCTTGAGGGCAACAAGATGGCCAAGGCCGGTCGGGGCGCCCAGGCCCTCGCCACCGCGGCGATCGGTTCCTTCGTGGCCGGCACGATCGCCACCGCCGGCATCGTCTTCGTGGCTCCCTTCGTGGTGGCGATCGCGATCAGCCTCGGCGCCCCCTCGTACTTCGCCATGATGGTCTTTGCTTTCGTCGCGGTCAGCACCGTGCTCGGTGCCAGCCGCATCCGCGGGCTGTCGTCGCTCTTCATCGGGCTCGCCATCGGCCTCGTCGGCATGGACGTCACCACCGGGCAGCCGCGCCTCACGTTTGGGCAGCCACTGCTCTCGGGCGGCATCGACGTGGTCGTCATCGCCGTCGCCCTCTTCGCGGTGGGCGAGGCCCTCTGGATTGCCGCGCACCTGCGGCACGGCAAGCAGGCCACCATCCCCGTGGGCGTGCCCTGGATGGGCAAGGACGACTGGAAGCGCAGTTGGAAGCCGTGGCTGCGCGGAACCGTGATCGGTTTCCCGTTCGGCGCCATCCCGGCCGGCGGCGCGGAGATCCCCACGTTCCTCTCCTACGTCGCCGAGAAGAAGCTCTCCAAACATCCCGAGGAATTCGGTCACGGTGCCATCGAGGGTGTGGCCGGGCCCGAGGCCGCGAACAACGCGTCCGCTGCCGGCACCCTCGTGCCACTGCTCACGCTTGGCCTGCCCACCACGGCGACCGCGGCCGTGATGATCGCCGCGTTCAACCAGTACGGCATCCACCCCGGGCCGCTGCTGTTCACGACCGAGCCGCTGCTGGTGTGGACGCTCATTGCCAGCCTGTTCATCGGTAACACGCTGCTGCTCGCGCTCAACCTGCCGCTCGCGCCGATGTGGGCGAAACTGCTGCGCATCCCCCGTCCCTACCTTTACGCGGGCATCCTGTTCTTCGCCACCCTGGGCGCCTACGCCGTGGGACTGCAGGCCTTCAACATTGTTCTGCTGCTGCTGATCGGCGCCCTCGGCTACATGGCCCGCCGCTTCGGTTTCCCGGTGCTGCCCATCATCGTCGGCGCGATCCTCGGCCCGGAGATGGAACGCCAGCTACGCCGCTCACTGCAGATCAGCGCCGGAGACCCGGTCGCCCTCGTCAGCGAACCACTCGCCGTCGTGGTCTACGTGGTCATCGCCCTGTACTTGGTGGTGCCACCGATCGTGAAGCGGATCCGCGGCCGGAACAGCCCCGGATCCGGCCCGGCCGCCCCAATCCCCGCGGAAACGACCACGCCGGAACCCGTCCGCTAACGAGCCGCCGGCCGGCTTCCTGCGCATAACTCCGGCAGTCTGCCGCCTCGGCTCTGCCGAGGCCCGTGTTTGCGCAGTTCCGAAACACGGCCGCCACAGCGTGCAGGAGCTATGCCGATTGGGGTTCAGGCATCCGCTAGCGGGCGTTGTAGACGTCGGTGCCGAACCGGGACAGCCCGGGAGCGCCGGCCAAGCCGAGGTATGGCAGCGAGAACGTGTCCTCGATGCTCGCGAGCAGGCTGTAGTGGTTATAAGGCGTATCCGAGGTGGTGCCACCGGCGGTGAACGGCGAGATCACCAGCGCTCCGACCCGGCCGCCGCCGAGGCCGTCGATGCCGGGCAGCGCGGCGTTCGGTCCCTGCGGCGTCCCGCAGCAGGCGCTCGAATCAGCCTTCGGGCTGTCACTCTCGTCGAAGGTGATCACGAGCAGCCCGTCCGCGCGGAAGGCCGGCGACGAGGTGATCAGGGGAACCCACTGCTTCAGCCAGGCGTCAGCGCTGACCAGCCCACCGGGTTCACCGTCGACGCAGGGCGCATCGTGGCCGTCGTGGCACAGGTTCGGGGTGATCATCGAGAGGTTCGGGGTGCTGGCGACAGCGCCGAGGTCACTCCTCAGCACCTCAAGGTCGACCACGCTTTGGGCGCACGCGGGCGAAGCCGAGATGCCGGCGAAGTACACAAAAGGATTATGCTTCACCGCATACTGGTCGCCGACCCGGGCGCGCTGCGTGTCGTCGACGGCACCGGGCAGCGGATGCCGACACGGCGTGCCCATGTCTTCCTGGTAGCCCTTCCAGGTCAGGCCGGCCTCGGTGAGCTGCCCGGCCACGGTGGGAACATTCGCCGGGTACACGCAGCCCTCGCCGACAGCCTGATCGAGCTCGGATGTTCCGGTCTGCTCGAAGGCGGTGAACTGCGGGCAGTCAGCCTGGGTCTGCCGGTTCGGGCCCTGGCCGGAGATCTGGGCGATGTAGTTGGGCAGCGAGTGATGCGCGACGCCGAAGTAGTGGGAGAGCAGCACGCCCTGGTCGCGCAGGGTGCCGGACAGGTACGGAGCAGGCGAGTCCGCGCCCCAGGTGTTGTCATAGCCCTTGTTCTCCAGGTTGATCACGAAAAGGTGCCGCGCCCCCGAGTCGACGCGTCCCGAAGCAACCGGCGACACCCGGTCAGCCCCCGCTGTGAGCGGGCCCGCGAATTGCCAGAGGGCGGCCCCGACAATCACTGCCACCACTGCGACGCCCGCGAGCCAGCGTCGGGCGCGTCGCCCATGGGCTGAATCCGGTGCGATTGTCATCTGAATATCATGCGCCAAGCGCAGGCGTTTGTCGTCATTCGCGATGGCCAGGTGGCCGGAATGGGGGTGACGATCATGCGCGGCGTCCCCGCCGGCGCCCGAACCGGGCGAACCGGACACCCTGACAACCGGACACTCGGGCTTTCCTCGCGTGCGGCGCGGCACGCTCGCGGCACAATGGAACGGAGACAGTACTGCCCCCCGATCACACCAGGAGAATGACGATGACCACTGAAGACACTCACGTCGCCACAGGCCCCGACGCCGTGCCCGCCCCGGTGCCTGAAGGCAGCATCGTCGTGGGGCACGACGGTTCTGACTGCTCCGATCACGCCCTCACCGAGGCACTCGAACTCGCCGCAGAGCTGAAAGCGCCCGTCGTGGTCGTGCGCACCTGGACCATCGACACCGCACCCCGGCCCACCGACTGGGAATTCGGCTACGTCTCGTCCTTCGCCGAATATGCCGCCTCCGTGGAAGCCAGCCTGCGCAAGGACGTCGCGCCGCTCGCGGCCGCATTCCCCGCCGTGTCCGTGGGCTACCGTGTGGCGCATTCCGGTGCCGCGAAGGGCCTGATCGAGATCTCCCATTTTGCGCGGATGCTCGTGGTCGGCTCCCGCGGTCACGGTGGCTTCACCGGCATGCTGCTCGGTTCCGTCAGCGACCAGTGCGTGCGCCACTCGTCCTGCCCGGTGCTTGTGGTGCGACCCCGCCGGTAGCGACCCCGCAGGCAGCGACCCCGCCGACCCGGGACGCGCGGCGGCGCTCCCGCCTCTCGCATCAACCAGGTTCGGATCAACCTTTTTCGGCGCCCTCGGTGGTGTTGGTGAGGCGTTTCTGGAACACGAAGAACATGATGGCGATCGGGATTGTCATCAGCACCGCGGCGGCCATCTTGAGCGGGAATTCGTTGCCCGAACCGAGCTGGCCGGAGAACAACGATGCGATACCGGTGGTGAGGGTGTTCGTCTCGGGGCTCTGCCGGGACACGATGAAGTGCCCGAACTCGTTCCACGAACCCTGAAAGCTGAGGATGAACAGAGTGACCAAGGCAGGACGGGCCATCGGCAGCACGATGGTCCAGAAGGTGCGGAACACACCGGCGCCGTCGAGTCGCGCCGCCTCTTCAACCCCGGCCGGGATCGATTCGAAGAACTGCTTCATGATGAAGATGCCGGCGGCGTCAACGAGCAACGGCACGATCATGCCGGCATAGCTGTCATACATGCCGAACTGCCGCAGAATCAGGAAGCGCGGGATCAACAACACCACGCCCGGTACGGCCATCACGGCTATCAGGGAGGCGAAGATCACCCCGCGGCCGCGGAACCGCAGTCGGCTCANNGCATACCCGGCGAGGGAGTCGAAGAAGACCCGNCCNAGGGTGATCGTGATGGTGACGAAGACGGTGTTCAGAGCCCACAGCGGCAGCGGGACGTCGGTGAACAACCGCTCGAAAGAGGCGAAAGACCAGACCTGCGGGATCAAGCGGAGCGGGTCGTTCGTGGCCTCGTCATCGGTCTTGAAGGCGGATGAGAGGGTGATCAGAAACGGATAGATGTACACGAGGGCCAACACGCTGAGCATCACGTAGGTGGTGCCGGCTCCGGTGCGCAACCGCCAGCTGACGGATCTCTTGCGCCGCGGCGGCGGCGGCGCGGGCGTCGTCTCTGCGGCCGGTCGAGCGGGGGCCTGGGGCACGGTCACAGCGGTCATGCGCCTTCTCCTGACTGATTAGAGGGGGAACGTCCGCTGGACGATGCCCGGGCCGAAGCGGATGCCCCGGTGGTCGATGCGCCGTCGCGATCGGCTGCGATTGCACGGGCGAGCGCACGGCTGGGCTTGCCGCGGTGCTTCCTGTCCCGCAACACGACCCGCTGCAGCACGGTCAGCAGGATGATGATCGCGAACAGGATGAACGAGATCGCGGCACCCTGTCCCCAATTCAGCTGTTTGAACGAGGTGTCATACGCCAG
>JGI24770J26754_10003462_pt1 | contig 10536 bp, 6 predicted proteins | sample LakOneMetagenome_FD_26754 | JGI IMG/M metagenome (IMG submission 26754) | reverse complement strand
ACTTTTGATTTTTAAGCATTGGATAAAAACTGAAATGATTCCGTACTGCCTACAGGCCACCTTCTTCATTTCGTTCGTTTGCTCCGTCCCCTCCGATGCACTCACTCATTCAGTCGGTAGCCTTCCGGCATTCAACATCCTGCTTCGATTGCCCCAACGGCAGCATCCCGGGGCCACCCACTAATCCAGACCAGGAAGCTGCGGGCCATCGCTTCTTTTCCTACCGCACAAAGCCCACGCTTCGCCGGTAAATAGGTGTTCGTCATTCGTCGTCAGCAAGCAATCATGCCAAACCATTGCAGCAGCAGCAATAAATCTTTTTATAAACTTTTATGGTATTGCTGCACCTGCAATGCCCTTCGGGTGCTCCGCTTCGCTACGCAGTTTGTCATGCTGCTTGCAGTTCCTCCTCATTCCTCACGGCAGCTACTGTGTCCTTCACGCCACTTCGTTCATTTCTTCCTTCGTTCCGCTTCATTACACCACGTTCGCAGCTAAACCATTTGCTCCAAGGCAGGGCATCCNAAGCCACACACAAAGCAATACACATGGGAATGCACCTGCCTTTCCGCAAGCCATCCCTACAATACTCACTGGGTTTCATTCCGCTTCACTACGTCATTCATTCACTTCAGTAGCGTTCAGTCCACCCGCTGCCCTCTTTTCTTTTGCTCGCCGGCAGCCCCACTTAAGGCTGCGTTCACCTTGCGGCTGCTAATTGCTCATGTCGTACCTCCATTTCGCAAAGCATCGCTAAGGTTCACTTGCATAGTTCAGCCGCCTCCGTACCCTGACGGGAAATTTACTCCGGCGGCTTCCTATGGAGCTGGCATCGCCATTCGTTCCTCATGGCTTTACTGCCAGCCCCTTTGTGGGGGCTCGCTGTCCGCCTCCGTTCATTCGTTCCTCATTCTCTCCGGCGGCCATCTAACGGCTCGCCAACACCTCAGTGCCGACAAGTGTGCGGCACGGCTATGCTTCTTTTTTGCCGCAGGCGCTTTTACCGGCAGGCTTGACACATTTTGCTATCGCTTCTAAGAAACCATTACTGATCTATGTATAAATTTAGCCGGTGCATCTTTAGTACATGTCCGAACTGTAACAAACCGGCACATTAACCGGATCTTCCTTTTTTCAAATTTGATTTCTGGCAATTGCCCTGCATTCATCTTTTAGTTTTTTCAAAGGCATGAAGGGTTCTGGATTATATGTCCAGTTAAGAATTGGCCCGTATTTCTTAATAAGATTTATTTCAATTGTTGAATCGGCAGTAGGGCAGTAGTGAAAAGCAATTTCAAGATTATGGTTTATCCATTCAACTATCGCTTTTGTATTTTCTTTGTTGAATTTGTAATTGTTCTGATTTTTTTTACCTGCAAGGCTCCCAGGTTCCGGCCTATACCCTAATACAGCACCCATACTTCTGAAAAATGTTGCAGGGTTTCTATGTTGGAGTTCCTGCAAATACAGTCTTTTTAAAAGAGAACCGCTTGCTATCCCGATGTAAAGAAGGTTAGTCTTCCTTCTTATTAACTCATTGTGAAATACCGGAGGTAGTTTTTTTGTATTGGTAATCCAGATAGAATAATATCCTTCCCTGCTTTCTATTGTGTTCCCATTTGTTATCGGTTGAAGGATTCTCTTTCCTTTTATTAATGTCTTTTCTAATTCCTGAAATGTCATACACTAAAGTTATTTCTAAAGAATCAAAAAAGTGCAGCAAGTTAGTCGGCTGGCACAGCCCCTTGCTTTAAAAAAAACAAGGAACTACGGCATAAACACAGCCCAGCCGCACAAAGCCATCATTTATTCCGTTCCTCCTTGTTTTTTTAGCCACGCCGCCTGATGTAGATGCTTTCTTTTTTTTCCTTTTTTCTTTTAAAATAAATTTTATTACAATGAAAAATGCAAATCACTTCTTCGGCTCTCACAACGGTTCAGAAAATTTCTTTTGCCACAAACCTTCTTTGATTCTTTACACGGATGGTGTGAAGGAGTTAGCAGATGGCTGCGGTGCTTACTGGCTGATTGATTTAATCATAAGCCACCAATGCCACAAGGATATTAACCTTGAACGCTTCCAGGTGTGGGATTTAAAAAGAGTAAAAGACAATGCCTTTACAATTCTTGCAACAGATGGGAACCATAACAAAGTAATAAGTCAGGAAATTCCTTTCAGTGATTTCCCTTATGATCTTGCAACGCTTTGGCTGGTGGATAGCTGTTTGATGTTACCAAGTGAATACTGAAAAAAAATAAGCGGGCAGCAATGTCCGCTTATTTACATCCTTCACGACCTGTTGAATGATACAGCTTTTGCCAATGTTTTTTTTATTCAGCAAAAATAGCTNCGGCAGCCCACCGCACAGCCCTGACAAAAAAAACCAAAAGACTACGGCATAAACACAGACCCGACACACAGCCCCATCTTTTATTCCGTTTCCTTTTGGTTTTTTTATCTGCCTTCGCTGAGAGATGCTTATAAAAATTCACAGTTATGCAAAAGCAGCTTCGTATCATCACCAGTCGCAGTTTGGCAGTTTGTCCATTCAGCAGTTCTTTATTTCCGGTTCCATCAGTTCCGCAAGTAGTTTTCAGCAGGCATTTTCGCCGCCACCGTCTTCATTACCGTCCGTTAATTGGCTGTTCAGTTTATCAGCTTGCCTGCGGTTGGTATCTGTGGTGCTTTCCATCAGGTCGCCGTCAGCTTTGTGCATTGCCCTTTTAAGGGTAGTGCAAAAGAAAAGCCCCCGGTAATTTCCGGGGGCCATTTCTGAACTGAAGAATGAACAAAGATGTTCAAGTAATTTCAAAAATTAGCTCAGAATAAATTTACTACTGAGGTAATGAAATCCAAAATTCCGCTTAACATGGCTTTTAATTTAATTGTTATAAAAATTGTTTGCTTTAGTTGACTCGATAAAATATTTCACGAATACATTTATCATACACTGACTTTTACAGGCCGGACACTTTCACCAATGACAGCGGATTAAATGCACCATTTTTCAAAGGATACATTTGACCGTTTACTTCCTGGTAAAACTCAATTCCTAATGCAAGGAATAAAGGATGTGTACTATTCGCAGTAACAGCGTTTATAAGGTTGATCACTGCGGTTGCAGCAGAATCCCAGGGTAACACAGCAGTTGCTTGTGTATCTATTACAAAAGTTTCATTTTCAAAATCAACCTCTGCACCGGCAGAAACAATTTTGAAATGAGTGGAACCACCTGGAGCTGCAAGCATGTTGATAGGAACGAATGCAGGAATATTTGCGGTAAGTGTACCGGCCACCCTGTCAATAGTTCCGGTGAATGGTGCGTAAAGGGTAGTTCCGAGTTTACCACTGATGTTAAACTCAAATCCTTCCAGCAATTCGGCTTCGCCATCAATCACATTACGTTGGCCACGGGGATTGGTAATATCTTCCTGGATTACTTCAACCATTTTCTGAGTTAGACGACCAACCATCCGGCTGTCAGAAGCGTTCTGCAACATTGCACGGATTGAATTACGTAAAAGCTTTCCAGCTTTTCCGGCTCTTCCAAACTCTTCACCGTTTTCACGGGTCCTTTGAAATGCAGGATCATTGGCAATTTTGTCAGCGGATACTCCGCCTTTTTCTCTTGCGAGATAACCATCCTGAGTGGATTTGTAGAAAGTAATACCTCCGATAGTACCATCTAATTTGATAATTCCTTTTTGCTTAGCCATTGTAAAAAATTTATTGAGTTAATAATTTGTTTCAATTTTTTGCTGTGTTATCAGCATTTGAAAACAAAAATAGATTCACAATAAAGCCCCAACAAATGTGCAAGGTCATCCGTTCCGTTTATTCCACATTATTCCAACTAACACCATTTTACCGCCTTCAAAAAACTATTATCTTTGCTATGGATTACTCATATCAAAGCCATAGCCGAAGTATGGATAGTGTATGAAAAAGTTATTTGATTAATGAACAGACTGTGTATTTATCCGAAGGACATTCAGATCATCACAGGAAGAAGCGATAGGTATGGCAGAAATCTTATTAAGAAGATTAAGGAGCATCTCAAGAAGCAACAGCACCAGGTTGTTACTGTTGAAGAGTTCTGCCAGTACATGGGATTACAACAGGATACTGTTGCCCGGCAGTTACGTTAAACCGTAATGCTTTAATTCGCAGACGCTATGATGCGGACTTGCACTCACTATACTCAATAATTTTTCTTCTCTTGTTTGTGCAGCGTTTGCACTTGGTTTAGCAAATCTTGTTGGCTATTTGTTGCCCAATCGGCTGAAACCCTTGATATATCAGTAACTTGTATCTTCTGTATCGGGAAATAGATAATACTGCCATTGTACAGGAAATAAAAAATCCCCCCATAAAATGGAGGGATTCTTTTTGTATTTAAAAGTCGCTTATTCGCCTTTTGGAGCTTCGCCTGCTTCAGCAGCCGCATCATTTTCCATTTTAGCTTTTAAATCTGCCAAAGCGCTTAAATCACCTAATGTTGATTTTTCCACTTTGCTCTGCAGTGTTTTTACAGCTTTTTTGGTTTGTTCTGCTTCTACTTTCTTTTCTTTAATTACAGCCTGTTTCTCTTCTTCTACGGCCTTTTCCCAAATACGGGTATGGCTCAGTACAATGCGTTTATCGTTGCGGTCAAATTCAATAACCATAAACGGTGCTGTTTCATCTGCTCCAACGGTTTTGCCATCTTCTTTATGCAGGTGGCGTGCCGGTGCATAACCTTCCAGGCCGTAAGGTAACTGTACAACAGCGCCTTTATCGTCTTTCTTGATTACGGCACCATCATGTATGCTGCCAACAGGGAAGGTTTCCTGTAAAGTATTCCAGGGATCTTCTTCAATTTGCTTATGTCCCAGCTGCAGTTTGCGGCCATCTTTGTCGATATTCATAATAACCACATCAATGGTTTCACCTACTTTGGTGTACTCATTGGGGTTGTTAAAACGCTTCAGCCAGCTCAGGTCGCTGATATGGATCATACCACCAATACCTGTTGCCAGTTCTACAAACACACCGTAAGGGGTAATNTTTTTTACCACTCCTTTATGACGGCTGCCTTCAGGGAATACTGTTTCAATGCTGCTCCATGGATCCTGGCTCATTTGTTTAATGGACAGGCTCATTTTGCGGGTTTCTTTATCCAGTGTTACCACTTTGGCTTCATGCTCATCTCCCAGTTTAAAGAATTCTTTAGCATTGATTGGCGTATTGGCCCATGTAATTTCACTTACATGCACAAGGCCTTCAACACCGGGCATGATTTCCAGGAAAGCACCGTAGTCCTCAATATTCACCACTTTGCCTTTTACAATTTCACCCTCTTTAAGTGTTTCTGGTAAAGTATCCCACGGGTGAGGGGTTAATTGTTTTAAACCAAGACTGATACGTTTTTTATCATCATCAAAATCAAGTACCACCACATTCAGTTTCTGATCCATCTTTAATACTTCAGTAGGATGGTTGATACGTCCCCATGAAATATCAGTGATGTATAATAAACCATCCAGGCCACCCAGGTCAAGGAATGCGCCAAAGTCTGTGATGTTTTTAATGGTTCCTTCCAGTACCTGGCCTTTTTCCAGTTTACCCATAATTTCAGCACGTTGTGCTTCAATGTCACTTTCAATAAGCGCTTTATGAGATACAACAGCGTTTTTAATGGCTTCGTTAATCTTAACCACTTTAAACTCCATTGTTTTACCAACAAACTGATCGTAGTCGGTAACCGGTTTAACGTCAATTTGTGATCCTGGTAAGAAGGTTTCCATACCAAACACATCCACGATTAAACCACCTTTAGTTTTGCTGGTAACCAAACCGGTAACAATTTCGCCGGTTTTATGTACTTCCACAATTCTTTCCCAGGCCCTTGTAGTGCGTGCACTTTTACGGCTGAGGTGCAGGTTGCCTTCGCGGTCTTCTTTTTCCACCACCATCACTTCAATCACTTCACCAACTTTTACACCACCCGGTACATCCCTGAACTCATTCAGAGAAATCAAACCGTCACTTTTAAAACCAATGTTTACAACAGCATCGGTTTTGGTTAATGATACTACAGTTGCCTGTATCATTTCACCATCATTAATTTGTTTAAAAGTGTTGTCGTAAACATCATCATACTTTGCTTTTTCGGCAGCAGTATAACTTACAACATTGCGTTTGTCAACACTCCAGTCAAAATCATCATGAGCAGTTGCTACAGTTTCTTTTACAGGAGCTTCAACAGGCACATTTGATATCGCAGCAGTTTCAGCAGCTTCAGCCGCTGACCCTTCCTGTGCATCTGCGTTTAATTGTTTAAAAATATTGAATGACATAAAATAACCCGTGGTTTTTTAAACGGGAGGGCAAAGGTAGTAAAATATGGCAGATTTTTAAGCTAAAACAGCACTCTTTTTACCCGGAAACGGTTATTCAGTCATGTNGTTATATAAACGCCTGATACTAAAGGATACAAAAAAGCCCCCCAAAGAATTGGGGGGCTTTAATATGAATAGGGTTGAAGTTATTATCTCAGTACATCAGCACGGCCCATCGCTAAGCGGTTACCGTTTACATCCACCACTTCAATCCAGTAAACACCTGTTCCATGGTTCCTTAAATCCACATCCATCCTGGCATATGGAGCACCAATTGAATAAGTGTTGGTCAATACACGTTTACCCATCGCATCATAAACATTTATGCCACGTGGTAATCCGCTGTTATTGATTTTACTGTAGTATCTAACCTGGAACTGGCCACTGTTAGGATTAGGATAAATGAACACTTTACCACTTACAGAATCTGTGAGAGAAACAGTATTTGATGTATTGGTACATCCGTTAATATCTGTTACACGTAAAGAGTAATCACCTAAACCATCCACATCAACAACCAGTGAACTTCCTGTTGCACCTCCAACCGTTACACCGTTTCTTAACCAGGTATAGCTGGCTGCAGCAGGAGTAACTGTAGAGAATACTGTGGTTTTGATACCAGGGAACAGTTTTTGATATGGAGAAGCTCCAATAACAACTGTTGGTAATGGATTTACCGTTAATGTTCTTTGCAGTGTATTTACAGAACCGCAAGGTGCAGTACCTGTAACCACGCAGCGGTAAATATAACCACTCATTGACACCGGAGGTGCAGTGATGGTTAAAGTTGCAGTAGTAGCACCAGCATATACACCACCATTTGCAATATTGGTAAATGTATTTCCGGCATCTGTACTTACCTGCCACTGGTATTTAGGACCTGTACCTGCTGCTACAACAGTAAAGCTGGTTACTTTATCTGTACAAACCACGGCGCTTACTGGTTGTGTGGTAATGGTTACAGGAATATTAACTGTAACAGGAACCTGTCTTGCAGCTGATGTACAACCCACTGTTGGGTATACAAAAGTTATGCTGTAGCCACCACTGATATTACCCTGGTCGCCAAATGTATCATCCACAACAAACAATTTCCAAACACCGTTTACATTGGCTGTATTACCAAAGTTGGCCAAAGCCGGAGCACCGTCTGAAACAGCTCCCGGTCCTGGTGCAGGATAAGTATCAGCAGCACCATTATTAGTAGGACGGTAGGTACCAGTTGGGTTACCCACTGCTGTACTCATTGATGCACCTGCATCATCAAATGTATACGTTACGTTTGTTAAACCATCCAACGATCCAACGTCAGACATCAGTGTAACGTTGGTACCTGCAGGAGACTGCAGCAGGATATCAATATCATCAGACCATGTATGACTGATGCCGTTTATTTTAACTGACTGCACTTTAGCACCTGTAGTTGGTAAACCACTTACAGTGATATTAGCAGGATATGGAGTACCTGCACTTCCGTCGTTGATTACGATCGGAGCAGGGTTGCTGAATGTTTGCGTAGCATCAAAACCAACACTGGTAACTGTTACAGAATATGTGGTGCTTGCACCTGGTTTGGCATATACTGTATTTACAGAAGTACCGGCATAAGGTTGGGAGGCATTCGCATCCAGCCATAATCCTGTTTGCGGGCTCCATACACCTGATGCAGGAGGTCCGTATAAATAATCGAATGTTAATGACCACGAGGTTAATGTTCCTGCATCACCTGCAAAAGCATCATATACACCTAAGGTCCAGTTACCGTTTGGAGTGGAGTACAATGAACTCCATGTAGTAACATTTGGAATGAAACCTGTTGGACCACCTGCAGGACTGGCACTTGCACCAACCGCATCGGCTTTAAATACTCCTGTATAAGGATTGGTTCCGGTGCTGATTGCAGCAGAGGCTGAAGAGCTGAAACGGGTATTGCTGAAACCGCTTGTTGCGCCGGATCCACCAGTACCGGAAATAAACCAGTCGAGGTTGAGGATATTATTATTTGGCGCTTTTAANGCAATGGCCATATCGCCAGCCCATGTATGTGAAATATTAACAGCAACAGTCATATTAGTGATTTGTGCTGTTGTTGGCAACGGTACATTTATAGTATTGAAAGAACCGGCTGGTGAGTTATCCACTACGGGAACACTGATTGTACCNGAACTGTATGTACTTGTAAATGGAGCTGGTGCCAGTGAAGAGGTTATACTTAAAGGTATAGCCGGATCTCCCAAACACATTGAAGGTGCTGCAGGGTTAACAATTGGAGCCGCAGGAGTATACACTACATTAACAGTAGTGGTATTTTGACAGCCTGTTGTTCCGTTTGTACCTGTAACTGTATACACTGTATTTACAGCAGGAGCTGCATAAACAGTAGCAGTTTGTGTTCCTGTATAAGCTGTAGTAGCTGTTGGATTGGTATATAATCCTGTTACAGGAGCCCAGGTATAAGTAGAGGCGCCTGAAGCTGTTAACAATGTACCATTAGTACCGGCAAGGCCACCGCAAACAGGGCTGGCCGGAGTAACTGAAACTGCCGGTAAAGCATTAACAGTTAAAATAGCACCATTGGATGTAGCATTTGGAGGACATGTACCTGTAACCACCATCCTGTAACGGTAGCCATTCATGGCAAACGTTGTAGGGTTAACAGTTAANGTACCCGTTGTTACTCCAGAGTATGGAGCACCATTGGCTAAGTTAGTCCAGGTTGTACCACCATTTGTACTGATCTGCCATTGGAAGGCAGCACCAGCGCCAGTACCCACAGCAGTAAATGAAGCTGTNGCACCCGCACAAACAGTAAGGTTAGCAGGTTGCTGGGTAACAGCAGGCAGTTGGTTTATGTTAACTGTATAATTAGCTGTTGTCTGGCAACCACCTGGTGCAGTTCCTAATACTGTATAAGTAGTGGTTGTCAGCGGAGATGCTGCAACCTGGAACTGTGTGGTATTGCTCAGGCCTGCAGCAGGTGTCCAGTAGTAGGTGTAACCACCAGGCAAAGGACCTGCAGGAATTGCATAGTTAATAGTTAAGGTCCAGCTTGTAATTGTTCCCACGTCACCCAAAGCTGCATCCCTTGCCCCGAATGACCATGTACCATTGGTNGCATAGAGCGGGGTAAATGTAGTTGCTGTTGGTGTAAACCCTGTTGGAGCCAGAGCACTTAATGAGCCATCAGGCATATAAGTGCCTGTGTATGGAGCACCTAAAGCAGGAATTGGCGTTGTTGCAGTAGAAGTAATATTAGTATTCGTAAAATTATCTCCTGTGCTGCCTTTTGCATTAACAAGGTTTAATACCTGGTTATTAGGTGATTTTAAGAACAATGTTAAGTCACCATCCCAGGTATGGGTAATGTTAAACAATACACCAACACCTGTTGCAGTGGCTGTAGCAGGTATACCTGAAACAGTAAGATTTGTAGAAACACCGGCAGGAGTATTGTCAGGAATACCTACAGCTATTGGGCCGGAAGCAGTGGTTGAAACACCTGTTGAAGGTGCTCCCTGCACTGTTAATAATGTTGGGTTACCTGCACACAAAGGTGTGTTGGGATTAGCCACAATCATTAACGGCTGGGTTGCTGTTGGACTTACTGTAACTGTAGGTGTACCAGAGTTACCAGTACCAACGCAACATGGATTGTCTGACTGAATTACAGATACAAGGCTGTAAGTTGTTGTAACAGCTGGAGTAACTGGAATATTTGAACCACTTACATAATTAAGCACTGTAATATCAGGCCCTATTGATGGATGGATCTTTATATCATATGCAGGAGCATTACCACCATTAATATCAACTTTTAAGTTGGCAGTGGAACCTGTACAGGTTGTGGGTGGAGACTGAGTAAATGTGGTATAAACCGCATCATCAATACCTATATAATCTGAATTAGCACCGGCAGGCCCGCCACCTTCCACAAAATAACGGAATGCCAAACGGCCGGAGATACCAGCAGCAGGTAAACCAGACATGGTTAATGTATACTGCGTCCATGCCGTTGGATAACCTGTTGCAGTATAAGTGGGGTTAATATCAAGTAATAATGTAGAATAATCTCCTACACTTGTTGGAGTGGCACCCACATTGGTACTTGCACCATTGGTGCTCATTCTTACCTGCAACCTGTCAGGGAAAGCACCA
>JGI24770J26754_10003459_pt1 | contig 10539 bp, 9 predicted proteins | sample LakOneMetagenome_FD_26754 | JGI IMG/M metagenome (IMG submission 26754) | reverse complement strand
GGTGCGAGCCACACATCCATACACGCCCGTAGTCGGGGGAAGCCGGTCCAAGTCCGGCGCTGACCCGCAACCGTAGGCCACCAGCTCCTCGGAGCTCGATGGCGAGCCGGAACGCCCACTGCGACGCGTCTTCAACACACGCTGTCGAGGAAAGCAGCGGGTGGTGATCCGGCCCAGCCGAGTCCCCCCGCTGTCGCAGCGGGAAGGACAACCATGCGTCACCTTTTTCGCCGTGCTGCCGTGCTGACGGCCGTGGCTCTCACCTTGTCGACGGTCGGCGCCCCCGCGCAGGCCCAGCGCCGCGCGGCTCCCGACCGGGGTGATGCCAGTGCTGCGTGGCTGGCAGGTCTGGTCAAGGACGGCAGCATCTTCGGGGCAGAGCACCCCGACTACGGTCTGGCGATCGACCTCGCCCTGGGCCTTGACGCCCTGGACCGGCGCGCCGCCACCATCGGTCAGATCAACAAGGCGGTTCGGGGCAACGTCGAGGACTACATCACCGGGGAGCAGTGGGGTGACGTCGGGAGCACCTACTCCGGCGCCACGGCGAAGGCCCTGGTGATGGCTCAGGCTGCGGGANCGAAGCCGCGNCACTATGGGGGCTTCGACCTGGTCGCGCTCCTCGAGGCGACGGTGGCCACCGAGGCGCCGATCACGGGCCGGATCGTCGACTCGAGCAGCTTCGGNGACTACGCCAACGTCCTGGGGCAGTCCTACGCCGTGCGGGGGCTGACCCTGGCCGGCTCCGACCAGGCCGAGCCGGCCCTGTCGTTCCTGCTCCAGCAACAGTGCTCCGCNGGCTACTTCCGGCTCTACTTCACCGAGGCCAAGGATGCCGCCGACCAGACCTGCGACGGCGACAGCGCCGACGCCAGCGCACCCGANACCGACGCGACCGCCGTCGCCCTGATCAGCCTGCTGGCGCTGGACTCTCCGCGGGCTGACGTCGACAACGCGATCAAGGCCGGGGTTCGGTGGCTCAAGGACACCCAGCGGGACAACGGCAGCTTCGGCGGAGGTCCCAGCACCAAGGGGCCCAACGCCAACAGCACCGGCCTGGCCGCCTGGGCGCTGGCCGCTCGCGGCGCGTGCGCACCGGCGGTCGACGCCGCCAGGTGGGTGAGTGGCCTCCAGATCTACCAGCCCGCCAAGGGGAGCAAGCTCGCCAAGCACGGGGGGGCCATCGCCTACAACCGAGCCGCGCTCAAGGCTGCGAGGGTCCACGGCATCACCTTCGCCACCCGCGACCAGTGGCGTCGTACGACGGCTCAGGCCGCGCCGGCGATGGACCTGCTCACCGCCGCCGCGTGCCGAAGGTTCTGAGCACGTGACTCGTTCCTTGCTCCGACAGGCGGTCGCCGCGGCCCTCCTGGTCGCGGCCTCCGCGCTCGGCGTCGTCCTCCCGACGATGCCGGCCTCGGCCGCGGCCTGCTCCAGTGCCTCGGGGGTCACCGTCGTGGTCGACCCGCACGGGCTCGGCGGGGGAGTGCACACGATCTGTGACGGGGACGGCGGCGGGGTCAAGGCCTCGACGCTGTTCACCCGCAACGGCTTCGACCTGACCTATGTCCAGCGCCAGCCGGGCTTCGTGTGCCGGGTCGACGGTGCCCCCGCGAGCGACCCCTGCGTCAACACGCCGCCGGCCGACGCCTACTGGGGACTGTTCTGGTCCGACGGCACCACCGGCACCTGGTCCTACGCCACGGCGGGGGCGGCCGCGCTGACCATCCCCGACGGCGGCTACGTCGCCTTCTCCTGGCAGGGCAGCACCGCCAAGGCCCTTCCCGGGGTCACCCCGACCGCCCGCGCCAGCACCTCGCCCAGCCCGTCGGCCAGCCCGTCGGACGGCCACTCCTCGGGTGGCGGCAAGGGAGGCGGTTCCGGCTCCGCCGACCCGACCTCCCCGCCTGCGACGTCCTCAGCGACGCCGTCGACCACGGGCGAGGCGTCCGCCTCACCCACGGCCGACGCCAAGCCGCGCAAGCACCGGAGCGAGCACGCCTCGGCCGCCGTCGCACCGACCCCGTCGCCGTCGGCCTCCGCCGACCCGCCGGTCACGGACGCCGCCGCCGAGCCCACGGCCGCCCCGACCGGCGGCCTTCCCGGGTGGGTCGTCCCAGTGGTGCTCGTACTCCTGGCCGGCTCCGCCGCCGGCGTCGCGCTCGTACGCCGTACCCGGGGGTCGCCACCGCCGTGACGATTCCCCTGCCGCGCCCCCACGGACGCCCGCCCGCCATCCGCGCCCGCCTGCCTCGCGACCTCCACCCGGTCGCGTGGTGGGTGTGGGCGCTCGGACTGGCGGCTGCGGCGTCGTTCAGCACCAACCCGCTCACGCTGCTGCTGATCATCGCGGTGGCGTGGCTGGTCGTGGTGGCGCGCAGGCCGGAGCACCCGTGGTCGCGGTCGTTCCGGATCTATCTCTGGATGGCCGCGGCCGTGGTGGCCATCCGGGTCGGTTTCCGCATCGTCTTCCCGGGCACACCGACCGGGCAGGTCCTCCTGCCCCTGCCGGAGGTGCCCCTGCCCGGTTGGATGACCGGGATCCAGCTGCTCGGGCCGGTGACGAGCGATGCCCTGGTGGCCGGGCTCTACGACGGGCTGCGGCTCGCGGCGATCATCGTGTGCGTCGGCGCCGCCAATGCGCTGGCCAATCCCAAGCGGCTGCTGAAGTCGCTCCCGCCGGCGCTCTATGAGATCGGCACCGCCCTCGTGGTCGCGGTCACGATCGTCCCGCAGCTGGCCGACAGCGTGCGCCGCGTCCGGGCCGCCCAGCGGCTGCGCGGCGGTGCCGCCGGCCGTGTGGCGCGGTTGCGCCGGTTCCTGGTCCCCGTCCTCGAGGACGCGCTGGAGCGCTCGCTGGCGCTCGCGGCGGGCATGGACACGCGCGGCTACGGCCGTGCGCCGGGGGAGTCGGCCGCGCAGCGGCGGGTCACCGGAGGGCTGCTGCTCGGCGCCCTGATCGGCATCGCGGTCGGTGTCTACGCCGTCCTGGACCGCACCGCACCGCGCTACCTCGCTTTGCCGATGCTCGTCGGCGGGACCGCTCTCGGCGTCGCCGGGATGTGGAGCGCCGGTCGGCGGGTGGCGCGCACGCGCTATCGCCCCGACCGGTGGCGGATCCCCGAGCTGCTGACCGCGGCCACCGGGCTCGTGGTCGCGGTCGCGACGTACCGCATCGGGGTCGGCGACCTGACGCTCGCCCACCCCGCGCTCGACGTCGCGCCCACGATGAGCCTCGAGCTCCTGCTGGCGCTGCTGCTGGGGCTCGCCCCCGCCGTACTCACCCCGCCCCCGGCGCGGCCGTGGCGATCCGCGTCGCGGGCCCACGAGGCCGACGAGCTGGAGGTGGCCGCGTGATCGAGCTGCGTGAGGTGACTTTCGCCTACGCCGANCGGGCGATCCTGGACCGCNTCGACCTCGACATCGACGAGGGCGAGCTGGTCGTGGTCGCCGGACCGACCGGGTCGGGCAAGTCGACGCTGCTCGGTGTGCTGACCGGGCTCGTGCCCCGGTTCACCGGTGGGCACCTGACCGGCGACCTGTGCATCGACGGCCGCTCGGTGCTGGGGCGCCCGCCCCGCGAGCGCGCCGACCTCGTCGGCTATGTCGGGCAGGACCCGCTCGCCGGGTTCGTCACCGACACCGTCGAGGAGGAGCTCGCCTACGGGATGGAGCAGCTCGGCCTCCCGGCTGAGACCATGCGCCGCCGCGTCGAGGAGACCCTCGACCTGCTCGGCATCAANGACCTGCGGGGCCGGGACCTGCGCACCCTGTCGGGTGGTCAGCAACAGCGCGTGGCTCTCGGGTCGGTGCTGACGATGCACCCGCGGGTGCTCGTGCTCGACGAGCCCACCTCGGCCCTCGACCCCACCGCTGCCGAGGACGTGCTGGCGACACTCACCCGGCTCGTGCACGACCTCGGGATCTCGGTGGTCCTGGCCGAGCACCGCTTGGAGCGCGTCATCCCCTTCGCCGACCGGATGTGCCTGCTGCCCGGCGACGGCCGGCTCGTCATCGGACCTCCGGCGCAGGTGCTCGAGGACGCGCCACTGGTGCCGCCGATCGTCGAGCTCGGCCGGGCCGCCGGGTGGCGCCCGCTGCCGCTCACGGTCCGTGACGCCCGCAGGCGGGCCCGTGGGCTGACCATGCCCGCAGCGCCCGCTCCCGAGCAGGCCGTCGGCGGTCCGGTGCTCGTCGAGGCCCGGCACGTCACCGTGGTGCACGGTCGGACCGTGGCCGTCCGCGAGCTCGACCTCTCCCTGTCGGCCGGCACGATCACGGCGCTCATGGGTCGCAACGGCTCGGGCAAGTCGTCCCTGCTGTGGGCGCTGCAGGGGAGTGGCGTACGCCGCTCGGGCAGCGTGCTGGTCGAAGGGCACGACCCCGCGTCGGTCAGCGACGACGAGCGCCGCCGGCTGGTCGGCCTGGTTCCGCAGACGGCCGCGGACCTGCTCTATCTCGAGTCCGTCGCCGACGAGTGCGCCGCCGCCGACCACGGCGCCGCGGCCGGCCCCGGGACCTGTGCCGCCCTGCTGCGACGGCTCGTCTCGGGCGTCGGTCCCACGACCCATCCGCGCGACCTGTCCGAGGGACAGCGGCTCGCGCTCGCCCTGGCCGTGGTGCTGACCTCGCAGCCCGACGTCCTCCTCCTCGACGAGCCGACCCGCGGGCTGGACTATGCGGGCAAGCGTGCACTCATCGAGATCCTGCGCGACCTGGCCAGAGCCGGACGGGCCGTGCTGGTGTCCACCCACGACGTCGAGTTCGCCGCCCAGGTGGCCGACCGGGTCGTCGTCCTCGCGGAGGGTGAGGTCGTCTCCGCGGGCCCGGCCCGACGGGTCGTCGCGGAGTCACCGGCGTTCGCCCCCCAGGTGGCCAAGGTGCTGGGCGGCGGCTGGATGACCATGGCCGAGCTGGCCCCGGTCCTGGANCGGGCATGAGCACCNNGTTCGGCGCGCTGAGCGCCCTGCCCCTGNGGCCGCGATCCACGGCGGTCCTGGTCATCGGCTCGCTGGCCGGNCTGGCGATGTTCGTCTGGCCGTTGCTCGTCCGCGTCCCCGAGGGCGCCCAGCAGGTCGCACCACCGTTCGTCTTCCTCGCTCTGCTCCCGCTGGTCGTGATCCTCATCCTGGTCGAACTCAGCGAGGGCGGGATGGATGCCCGGGTGCTGGCGATCCTCGGCGTGCTCAGCGCCATCAACGCCGTCCTCCGCGGGCTCTCGGCCGGGGTCGCGGGGGTGGAGCTGGTCTTCTTCCTGCTCATCCTCGCCGGGCGGGTCTTCGGGCCGGGCTTCGGCTTCGCCCTGGGCGCGACGTCGCTGTTCGCCTCGGCGCTGCTCACGGCGGGCGTCGGGCCGTGGCTGCCGTTCCAGATGCTCGCCTCGGCCTGGGTCGGCGCCGGGGCGGGGTTGCTGCCCCGACGGGTCCGCGGTCGCTGGGAGATCGCGATGCTCGTCGTCTACGGCGTGGTGGCGGCGTACCTCTTCGGGATCTTGATGAACCTCTCGGGATGGCCGTTCTTCGTGGGCATCGAGGTGCCCGGGCACGAGGGGTCGCTCTCGTTCGTCCCCGGGGACCCGCTGCTGGACAACCTGAGGCGGTTCGGTGTCTATACGTTGCTCACCTCCACGGGGAGCTGGGACACGGGACGCGCGATCACCAACTCGATCGCCATCCTCGTGCTCGGGCCCGCCGTCCTCGCCACGCTGCGCCGTGCCTCGCGGCGCGTGCTGGTCGGCCCTGCCGCGCCGGCGGCCTCGCTGACGCCCGAGAACCCGGCCGTCAGTCCGGAGCCGGTTCGCTGATCGCGGCGGATCCGCTCGACCGGGTGGCCCCGATGCTGGCGGCGACGACGCAGGCCATCGCGGCCAGCTGGAGCGGGGTGAGGAACTCGTGGAGCACCAGCGCCGCCGCCAGCGCGGCGGCGGCGGGCTCCAGGCTCATCAGGATGCTGAACACCGCGGGCTTGATGGTGCGCAGGGCGATCAGCTCGACGGAGTAGGGCACGACCGAGCTCAGCAGCCCCACGAGGCTCCCGAGGAGAAGCAGGCGTGGGTCCACCAGGTCGCGCCCCCCGACGACGACGGCGAACGGCGTGAGCATGACGGCGCCGACCGCGCTGGCGACGGCGAGCCCCTCGAGCCCGGGCCAGCGTGCGCCGGTGCGGGCGGACAGCAGGATGTAGGCGGCCCAGCAGGCGCCCGCCACCAGTGCGAAGAGGACCCCGGCCAGGGTCACAGCGCCGGGCTCGAGCCCGAGCAGCAGGACCCCCGCCGCGGCCAGGGCGACCCAGACNAGGTCACGAGCGCGCCGAGAACCCAGCACCGCGAGCGTGAGCGGTCCGACGAACTCGATGGTGACGGCCAGCCCGAGCGGGATCCGGGCGAACGACTGGTAGATGGTCCAGTTCATCGTGACCAGGGCCAGCCCGAAGGCCACCGCCACCCACCAGTCGTCGCGGGTGCGACCGCGCAGGCGGGGCCGGGCCATGGCGACCAGGACGACGGCGCTCGACATCAGTCGGAGCCAGACCATGGCCGTCGGCGAGACCACGTCGAACAGGTGCTTGGCGACCGCAGCCCCGAACTGCACCGACAGGATCCCGGTGAGCACCAGCCACACAGGGGACAGGCGTGGGGCGGGCTGGGTCACCGGGACAATCTAGGGCGCCGCCCCGCGTGGCTCGCGCGGAGCGGCCCCAAAAAGGTCGACAAGCGCCGGGCAAGGAAGGTAAGTCTGTCCTTGGGGTCGACCCCGCGCGACTGCCTGCGCGGCTACCTGCTCAGGAGGCGAGATGACGACATTGGTGCTGGTGGGCACCCGCAAGGGCCTGTGGATCGGCAGCTCCGACGACCAGCGTCGGGACTGGAGCTGGACCGGACCGCACTTCGGCATGGAGGAGGTCTACTCCGCGATGGTCGACACCCGCGGCGCGGGGCCACGCCTCCTGGCCGGGGCCTCGTCGCCGTGGCTCGGCCCCCAGGTGTGGCGCTCCGACGACCTCGGCGAGAGCTGGCAGGAGACGCCGAACGGCGCCGTCCGCTTCCCCGACGACGTCGACGCCACCGTCGCTCGCGTCTGGCAGCTCCAGCCCGGCGTCGAGGACGGCGTCGTGTGGGCCGGCACCGAGCCGGGCGCCATCTTCCGGTCCAACGACGGCGGGGAGACCTTCGAGCTCGAGCGCGGGCTCTGGGACCACCCGCACCGCCCCGAGTGGAACGAGGGCTACGGCGGCCAGGCGTTCCACACGATCCTCCCGCATCCCGGCGACCCCGACCGGGTCGTCGCGGCCATCTCGACCGGGGGCGTCTACCGCACCGACGACGGCGGCAAGAGCTGGGCTCCGGCCAACCAGGGCATCAAGGCGGAGTTCTTCCCGGGTGAGCGCAACTACCCCGAGTTCGGCCAGTGCGTCCACAAGGTCAGCCGCAGCGCGGGGGACCCCGACCGGCTCTTCCTCCAGAACCACGGCGGCGTCTATCGCTCCCTCGACGGCGGTGGCTCGTGGGAGGACATCGCCCCGGGGCTGCCGTCGGAGTTCGGGTTCCCGATGGTCAGCGACCCCCACGACGCCGGCACGATCTATGCCTTCCCCCTGGCCGATGCGGGTGGGCGTTGGCCGGTCGACGGCAAGGCCCGGGTGTGGCGCTCCCGCGACGCCGGCGACAGCTGGGAGCAGCTCGGCGAGGGGACCCTGCCCGACGACTACTTCGTGGCCGTCATGCGCGACGCCATGTGCGCCGACACCCACGATCCCGCCGGGATCTACTTCGGGGGCCGCAACGGTGTCGTGCACGCCTCGGTCGACGGCGGGGACAGCTGGACGGAGATCGTCCGGGACCTGCCCGACGTGATGGTGGTCCGCGCCGCCGTCATCTGAGACGATGCGCCGATGTCAGCCTTCGAGATCGTGCGTCAGACGCGCATCGATGCCGACCCCGGNCGCGTGCACGACCTGGTCAACGACCTCCACCGGTGGCAGGGATGGTCGCCGTGGGAGGGGCTCGACCCCCAGNTGGCGCGTGAGTACGACGGGCCGGCCGCGGGCGTCGGGGCGTCGTACTCGTGGTCGGGCAACCGCAAGGCGGGGTCGGGCAGCATGGTGATCACCGAGTCCTCCCCCGAGGTGATCGGGATCCAGCTGAGCTTCCTCAAGCCCTTCAAGGCCACCAACCAGGTCACCTTCGAGATCGTGCCGTCGGCCGGCGGGTCCGACGTCGCCTGGCGCATGAACGGTGAGCAGTCCGGCCTCGGTGCCCTGTTCGGCAAGGTCATCTCGATGGACCGGCTCGTCGGCAAGGACTTCGAGCGCGGCCTGGCCCGCCTCAAGGAGCTCGCCGAGTCCTGAGCACGACCGAGGGTCCGGACCGCCTCGACGACAGCCTCACCCCCGGATGGCGGTGAGGATGTCGTCGATGCGCCGTTCCGTCAGCGGGTCGTCGAGGTACTCCCGGACCCAGGCCTCGTGGTGGTCGCGACCGGCGTCGGAGCTGCTGGCGAGCCAACCCTCGCAGCCCGCCTCGACGATGTGACCGAGCTGCGCGGCCAGGACGGCGAAGTCACCGGGCCCGGTCAGCCGACCCGGGCCGCCGGCGTCGACGTAGGCCGCATAGAGCGCACGCTCCCGGTCCGGGTCGCCGACGCCGAAGTCATAGAGGACGAGCGACACCTCCTGGGTGGGGACGCCCGGCCCGCAGTTCTCCCAGTCCAGCACCGCGACCCCGCCGTCGGGTCGGGGGAGGCGGGGCAGCACGTTGTCGGACCACAGGTCGCAGTGGCACCACTGCTCGGCGGTCATCGGCCCGATCAGCGCCTCGAGTCGTCCGAGGTTCGGCACGAGTCCGGTGAGCTCGTGGGCGAACGGCGCCCCGCTGGCCTCGAGCCTCGCGCACAGGTCCTCCCACGCGTCCAGGCCGACGGGGGTCGTGTACCACGGGTCCATCGGGCTCGCGGCCGGGACGTGGACCCGGTGGACGGCGGCCACCACGCGGCCCACCGCGGCGGGGTCGAGACTGCGGTCGGGGCCGGCGACGTCCATCCACTCATAGACGCGGACCTGGTGCCCTTCCACCTCGGTGAGGACGGCTCCGGAGACGCTGCGAACGACGCGCGGCATCGGTACCCCGGCGGCCAGCACCACTTCCTGGTAGGCGGCGTCGGCCTCCGCCTCGTCGGCCGACATCGGCTCGAGCGGGTCCTTCACCGCGAACGCCCCGGCCGGCGTCTCCAGTCGCCACACGAGCCCGCGCTGGCCGCGCGCCACCGGTCCGAGGAGGGTGGCTGGGCCACCGAGTCCGTACGCCGCCGCGACGGCCGCGCCGAGGGTCGAGTCGAGCATGAACCCACCGTAGGAGGACGAGGGCCCCGCGACTACGCTCATCCGCATGCCCGAGCAGCACGACATCAAGCCCCGTTCCCGCGACGTCACCGACGGACTCGAGAAGGCGGCCGCCCGCGGCATGCTGCGCGCCGTCGGCATGGGCGACGACGACTGGGTCAAGCCCCAGATCGGCGTCGCCAGCAGCTGGAACGAGATCACGCCCTGCAACCTGTCGCTGGACCGGCTCGCCAAAGCGGTCAAGAACGGCGTCCACGCAGCCGGTGGCTACCCACTCGAGTTCGGCACGATCTCGGTGTCCGACGGCATCTCGATGGGCCACGAGGGCATGCACTTCTCGCTGGTCTCCCGCGAGGTGATCGCCGACTCCGTGGAGACGGTGATGATGGCCGAGCGGCTCGACGGGTCGGTCCTGCTGGCCGGCTGCGACAAGTCGCTGCCCGGCATGCTGATGGCTGCGGCGCGGCTCGACCTGGCGTCGGTGTTCCTCTATGCCGGCTCGATCATGCCGGGCTCCGTGGACGGCAAGGACGTCACGATCATCGACGCCTTCGAGGCGGTCGGTGCGGCGCTCGCCGGCAAGATCAGCGTCGAGGAGGTCGACAAGATCGAGCGCGCCATCTGCCCCGGTGAGGGGGCCTGCGGTGGCATGTACACCGCCAACACGATGGCCTCGGTCGGCGAGGCGCTGGGCATGTCGCTGCCCGGTTCCGCCGCCCCGCCGGCGGTCGACCGCCGGCGCGACGGGTTCGCCCACAAGTCCGGCGAGGCCGTGGTGAACATGCTCCGCCAGGGCATCACCGCCCGCCAGATCATGACCCGCGAGGCGTTCGAGAACGCCATCGCCGTCGTGATGGCGCTGGGCGGCTCGACCAACGCGGTGCTGCACCTGCTCGCGATCGCGCGCGAGGCCGACGTGGAGCTCGAGCTCGAGGACTTCAACCGGATCGGCGACCGGGTGCCGCACCTNGGTGACCTCAAGCCGTTCGGCAGGTTCGTGATGAACGACATCGACAAGGTCGGCGGCATCCCGATGGTGATGCGCTCGCTGCTCGAGGCCGGGCTCATGCACGGCGACGTCCTCACGGTCACCGGCAAGACCATGGCCGAGAACATCGCCGAGCTCGACCCGCCCTACATCGACGGCAAGGTGATCCGCCCGCTGGACAAGCCGATCCACAAGACCGGCGGGCTCACGATCCT
>JGI24770J26754_10003457_pt1 | contig 10540 bp, 9 predicted proteins | sample LakOneMetagenome_FD_26754 | JGI IMG/M metagenome (IMG submission 26754) | reverse complement strand
TTCAACATTTATCCCGCCAAGGGGAAATATATGTGGCGCGATCTCGAACGCCTCTGCGCGGCCGAGAACCTGCCATTTCTGCGCCCCGATCCATTTCCGCAGCATTCCGTGTTGGCGGGTCGGGTGGCGACCGCGCTCGAGGGCGAGGCGCGCGCCCGGTTCTGCCGCGCTGTCTTCGCCGGGGAGTTCGGATGCGGGCGCTCCATCGACAGTCCTGAATTCATCGCCGGTGTGCTGCGAGACCAAGACCTGCCGGCAGATTCGCTTCAACGCGCCGGCTCCGACGAGGTGAAGGCTGCCCTGAAATCAAGCGTCGACGAGGCCCGCGCGCTCGGCGTTTTCGGCGCGCCCTCGTTCACGACGGCCAACGGCGAATTGTTCTGGGGCTTTGACCGGCTCGCCACGGCACTGGATTGGGCGCGCGACCGCGCGTAGATAGTCCCCATGTCATTGGACGCGTCAGAGATCGAACGCTACGCCCGCCACATTGTGCTTCGTGATGTCGGCGGCCCCGGCCAGCTGAAGCTGAAGGCGGCCCGCGTGCTGGTTATCGGCGCAGGCGGCCTCGGCGCGCCGCTGATCCTCTATCTGGCGGCGGCCGGCGTCGGAACCATCGGGATCGCCGACGACGACAGGGTGTCGCTCTCCAATCTTCAGCGGCAGGTGCTGCACGGCGAGTCCGACCTGGACCGCCCCAAGGTCGACAGCGCCGCCGACGCGGTCGCGCGGCTCAATCCGCACGTAGCGATCGAACGGCACAGGCTTCGTGTAACGCCCGACAACGTGCGCGAACTTGTGCGCGCCTACGATATCGTCGCGGACGGGTCCGACAATTTCGCTACCCGGTATTTGATGTCGGATGCCTGTTTCTATGAGGCCAAGCCGCTGGTGACAGCGGCAGTCGGGCCGTTCGATGCGTCGTTGACGACGCTACGTCCCTTCGAGAAAGCAGCCGAAGGGACGCCCAATCCGACCTACCGCTGTCTGTTTCCCGAGCCGCCCGAGGCCGGCACGGTGCCGACCTGCGAGGAGGCGGGCGTGCTGGGCGCGCTGACCGGCATCGTCGGCTCGATGATGGCGCTCGAAGTCATCCGCGAGATCGTCGGCTTCGGAGAGGGCCTTGTCGGCCGTCTCCTGCTGTTCGACGCCCGCGCAATGCGCTTCGAAACCCTCGCCTACGGGTGGGACGAGGATAATCCCTTGAACGGCACTATTTCGCCGCGATGACTGCGATCTCGACCTTGTAGGGCGGCGCGGCGAGCTTGGCTTCAACTGTGGCGCGCGCGGGAGTCTGGCCAGCGACGACCCAGGTATCCCAGACCTTGTTCATCTCGGGGAACGTGGACATGTCGACTAGATAGATTGTCGCGGACAGGATCTTGGTCTTGTCCGAGCCGGCCTGCGCGAGCAGCGAATCGATCGTCTCGAGGATTTCCTTGGTCTGCGCCTCGACCGACTGGCCCGCTGTCTTGTTGGCCACCTGACCGGCCAGATAGACCGTGTCTCCATGCACGACGGCCTGGCTCATGCGGGGGCCGACGGCGATTCGGGTAATGCTCATATGACAGCCCTTTCCAACGAAACGAGAGATTGCGGGTGGCCGCTGGATAAATGATCCTGGCCGCCGATGCCAGACCCGTGCCGCCGCCTGCGTCTATACGAGGCCCTCGGCATATTTGCGCCAGAGGCCGACATAATGGCGATACGCTGCGGGATTCTTGCGCAGTAGGTCCTTCCATTCGTCAGGGAAGCCGGCGATGGCCTCCGGATGGTCGAAGACGATCTGCAGGGGAGTGGGCTTCGGCCCATGGAAATGTACGAGACGCGCTTGCGGCTCGATGCCGCGATAGGGATACCAGTTGAGAACATCGGGCAGGAGGTCGATGCGTCGGCCAAAATAAGCGATCAGCATGTCCTGATCGAGCCCGTTGCGCACATTGCCACGGATGAATTGGACGAGCTCCGTGTATTCTCGCCGCATGGCCGGAACATTGATCAGCATGACCCCGGCATTGATCGCCGGGCGGCGCACCAGCCGCTTTCGTCCCGAGGCGGCGAAGAACTTGGGCGTGGCGAGATCGTCCAGCCTGAAACCCGGCTGAAACATAATGTCGCAATCCGTGTAGAGAACGAGTTCCTGCTCGCGCTCGACCTGCGGAATTTCGATCCGCAGGAAAGTTCCCGCAACCATCGCTAGCCATTCCCGCCCATGCTCTTTCCCGCGTGCAAGCGGCTCGAATGCATCGAGAAACGGGACCCTATGATGGATGATATGCACCCCGCGGCGTTCCATCCAGCGGGTGAGGTCGTTCGGCTGGCCGTCGTAGAGCAGGCGGGGCTGGAGCGACGTATGCGCCTGCGCCGACGCGACGGCGACCTTGATCAGCCGCGGCCAGTCATGGGACTCCAGACCGAGCGAACTCTCGCTGATCGCGAAATACCATTTCATCGGCGGGCTGGTCGCGCGCAGCAGAGGGGCTTCCGGGAGGACAGACCCATGGCGGAGGGAGCGGGATTCGAACCCGCGATACGGTTTCCCGTATACACACTTTCCAGGCGTGCGCCTTCAACCACTCGGCCACCCCTCCGGTGGGCGTGGGCGTATAACAGGTTGATGGCGGGCGCAAGTTCTGGCGGGAGGCCGAGGGTTGGAAGAGATCGATGCAGCGGTGATCGGCGCTGGCGTAGTCGGCCTGGCGGTGGCGCGTGCGCTGGCGATGGCGGGGCGAGAAGTGCTGGTCCTGGAGGCCGCAGACGCTATTGGCACGGAAACGAGTTCCCGCAATTCTGAAGTCATTCACGCCGGCATCTACTATCCAAGGGGCAGCCTGAAGGCCCGTCTTTGCGTCGAAGGGCGCCAAAAACTCTATCGCTACTGCGAGGAACGCGGCGTCCCGCACAAGCGCCTGGGCAAGCTGATTGTCGCAACCGAGCCGGGGCAGGAGGCGCGTCTCGCGGCCATTGCAGAAAGCGCCCGCGCCTGCGGGGTCGACGACCTCCGCCCGGTCTCGCGCGAACAGGCGACCGAGATGGAGCCAGAGCTGTCCTGCATCCACGCGCTATTGTCGCCTTCTACCGGCATCATTGATTCGCGCGCCTTCATGCTCGCGTTGCAGGGCGATGCGGAAGCGCGCGGCGCACAGATCGCGTTTCGCACGCGAGTGCTCTCGGGAAAGAAGGAACCTGACGGCATTTCGTTGGAGACGCGCAGCGACGACGGGGACGAAATGGCGCTTCGGGCGCGGCTGGTGGTCAATGCGGCCGGCCACGGCGCTATTCCGTTCGCACAGGCGCTGGGCGGCCTGCCCGCCGCCTCCATTCCCCGCCAGTTCTTCGCGCGCGGCTGCTATTTCTCGATGGCGCGAAAGTCACCATTTGGGCGGCTCGTCTACCCCGTGCCGGTCGAGGGCGGGCTCGGCGTTCATCTGACGCTCGATATGGGCGGCGCAGCGCGCTTCGGCCCCGATGTCGAATGGATCGACACCCTCGATCACACGGTCGATCCGAGTCGCGCCGACGCCTTCTACGCGGAAATCCGGCGCTATTGGCCAGCGCTGGGAGACGGCGCGCTGCAACCAGCCTATTCGGGTATCCGGCCGAAAATTTCAGGACCCGGCGAGCCGGCAGCCGATTTCCGGATCGACGGGCCGCGCGAGCATGGCGTGCCGGGTCTGGTGAACCTCTTCGGCATCGAAAGCCCCGGTCTTACCGCCAGCCTGGCGATCGCGGATCACGTGCGCGCCCTGCTCGCGATCTGAAACGAAAAGGCGCCGGCCAAAGCCGACGCCCCCACAATCTGCGAAATTGAACGGGATCAGAAGATTTCGAACAGGCCCGCCGCGCCCTGGCCGCCGCCAATGCACATGGTGACGACGGCGAGCTTGCCGCCGCGGCGCTTGCCTTCGATCAGGGCATGGCCGGTCAGGCGCGCGCCGGAGACGCCATAGGGATGGCCGACCGCGATCGCGCCGCCGTCGACGTTCAGCTTGTCGTCCGGAATGCCGAGCTTGTCGCGGCAGTAGAGAACCTGCACGGCGAAGGCTTCGTTGAGTTCCCAAAGGTCGATGTCACTGACTTTCAGGCCAGCTTTCTTCAAGAGCTTCGGAATGGCGAATACCGGGCCGATGCCCATTTCGTCCGGCTCGCAGCCCGCGACCGCGAAGCCGCGGAAGGCGCCGAGCGGCTTCAGGCCACGCTTTTCAGCGAGCTTGGAATTCATCACGACCACGGCCGCGCCGCCGTCCGAGAACTGGCTGGCGTTGCCGGCCGCGATCACGCCGCCGTCGAACACCGGCTTGATGCCCGCCACCGCCTCGTAGGTCGTGCCAGCGCGAATACCCTCGTCGGCGTCGATCGTCACTTCCTTGTCGATGACCTGCGCGGTGTTCTTGTCCGTCACCTTCATGACGGTCGTGACGGGCACGATCTCGTCCTTGAACCTGCCGGCGAGCAGCGCCGCGTGCGCGCGTTGCTGCGAGCGAGCGCCGTATTGGTCCTGCACGTCGCGCGCAATGTTGTAACGCTTGGCGACCTGTTCGGCCGTCTGCAGCATGTTCCAGTAGATCTCGGGCTTGTGGTGGACGAGCCACGAATCCTTGCCGTGGGCCTTGTTCGCCTCGTTCTGGACGAGCGAGATCGATTCGACGCCACCCGCGACCAGAATGTCGTTTTCGCCGGCGATGATGCGCTGTGCGGCGGTGGCGATCGTCTGCAGGCCGGACGAGCAGAAGCGGTTGATGGTCATGCCGGGCACCGAGACCGGGCAGCCCGCGCGCAACGCGATCTGGCGGGCGATATTGCCGCCCGTGGCGCCCTCCGGTGTTGCGCAGCCCATCACCACATCCTCAACTTCGCCCGGGTCGACGCCGGCACGGTCCATCGCAGCTTTGACGGCGAAGCCGCCGAGCGACGCGCCGTGCGTCGCGTTGAACGCGCCTTTCCAGGATTTTGCGAGGCCCGTGCGGGCGGTAGAGACGATGACGGCTTCGGTCATGAGCATTTCCTTGGGTCGGTTTTGCAGGTTTGGAACGGGCGCCGAGCATACGTTCCGCTATGCGGAATCGTTACCAATGGCGGACTTGTTGAAAGGTCAGGACATGCCGGGCGGCCCAGTTTCGGCGCGCAGGCTATCGCAGGCGCGGGGCGGGAGGCAATGCCGGCAAGAAAATTTCTTTACAATGTAAATTTTATCCCTCACCTTTCCGCGATCCGAAACCCAGCGCCTCGGCTTCATGCGTCCGCAACTCACCGAAACCGAAATCTCGGATTTCCGCCGTCGCCTGTGCGACGTGGCGGAGCGCCTGTTTGTCGAGCGCGGGGTCGAGGGCGTCACCATGCGCCACATCGCCGAGCGGCTCGAATGCAGCGCGATGACGCCCTACCGCTATTTCCGGAACAAGGAAGACATATTCGCAGCCGTGCGCGCCGCTGCGCTCGACCGCTTTTCCGAACGGCTCGAGGCCGCGCGCCGGACGTTCGGCAGCGCGTCGCGACGGGGACGTGCGGTGGGCGACGCCTATCTGCAGTTCGCGATCGAGGAACCTGACGCCTACAGGCTCATCTTCGATCTCTCGCAGCCCGATGAATCGAACTATCCGGATCTCGCGGCCGCCAATGCACGCTCGCGCAAGACCATGACGGATTACATCGAGGATCTTGTGGCGGCAGGCGTCATGACCGGCGAACCGAAGGCTCTAGGCCTGATCTATTGGGCCGGCACGCACGGCCTTGTGAACCTCTACATGGCCGGCAAGATGGGCGAGCCGGAATTGCGCGCCCTGCATCGCCAGATGACACAGACGCTCGCCCGCGGCGCGCGCCGTTCCCCCGAACAAAAACCGCGCCGCACGCGCGCCTCCTGACATTTACGAACATTCAAAGGAAGGAAACGCATGTCCATACCTCAGTCCATCGCCAAGCGGCTGCGCCTGCCCATCATCGGCTCGCCGCTGTTCATCATCTCCAATCCCGATCTGGTGATTGCGCAGTGCAAGGCGGGGATCATCGGCTCCTTTCCGGCGCTGAACGCGCGTCCGGGTCCGGTGCTGGACGAATGGCTGAAGCGCATCACCAGCGAATTGGCCGAACATGACGCCAAATATCCCGACCGTCCCTCAGCGCCGTTCGCGGTCAACCAGATCGTGCACAAGTCGAACGACCGCCTGCAGCACGACATCGACATGTGCGTGAAGTGGAAGGCGCCGGTGGTCATCACCTCGCTCGGCGCGCAGGAAGCCCTCAACCAGGCGATCCATTCCTACGGCGGCATCGTGCTGCACGACGTCATCAACCAGAAGTTCGCGCACAAGGCGATCGAGAAGGGCGCGGACGGCTTGATACTCGTCGCCGCTGGCGCCGGCGGTCATGCCGGCGTGCAATCGCCTTTCGCCTTCGTGCGCGAGACGCGCGAATGGTTCGATGGTCCGATCGCGCTGTCGGGTTCGATCGCGACAGGCGAGGCCGTCCTGGCGGCCATCGCAATGGGCGCCGACTTCGGCTACATCGGCTCGGCCTTCATCGCCACGAAGGAAGCCAATGCCAGCGATCCGCACAAGCAGGCGATCGTTGACGCGAGTGCGGACGATATCGTCTACACGAACCTCTTCACCGGCGTTCACGGCAACTATCTGCGGCCCTCGATTGCCGCCGCTGGGCTCGATCCGGACAACCTGCCGGTCTCCGATCCCTCCAAGATGAATTTCGGCTCCGGCGGCAACACCAAGGCCAAGGCCTGGAAGGACATCTGGGGGTCCGGTCAGGGCATCGGCGCGGTCAAGTCCGTCGTGCCCGTGGCCGAAATGATCGATCGTCTCGAGCGCGAATATCTTGCCGCCAAGAAGCGCGTCGCCTGACACCGTTGGCCGCGCCGCTCTGGCGCGGCCAAGCTTCCCGCCTTAGATAGGTTTACGAGGAAATCGCGGGAGGCGATGCTGGATGAGTGTTGACGTCACCCTCAACGGGCGGCCAGCGTCGCTGCAATCCCCAGCGGATTCTCCACTGCTCTGGGCCTTGCGCGACGAGAAGAGCCTCGTCGGCGTCAAGTTCGGATGCGGCGCTGGCCACTGCGGCGCCTGCACCGTGCTGGTCGATGGCCAGCAGACGCGTTCCTGCATCACGCTGGTCGGCGATGTCGCCGGCAAGAATGTGACGACGATCGAGGGCCTTTCCGGCGATGTCGGCAAGGCGGTCGCCGAAGCCTGGATTCGCGCGCAGGCGCCCCAATGCGGCTATTGCCAGCCGGGCTTCGTGCTCGCGACCACGAGCGCCATCGCAGCCGATCCGAAGCAGACGAAGGAACAAGTTCTCTCGCAAATAACCAATCTCTGCCGTTGCGGGACCTATGACGCCATTCGGCTCGCCGTCGGATATGCGCTCGATCAGCTTCAGGGGCGTGTCGCCGAGACCGAAAAGGGAGCCGCACGATGAGCGAGCGCGGCGGGTCGACCATCGGCAGGATTGCGCGACGTAGCTTTCTGATCGGCGCGGGCGTTGTCGGCGGCGGCGTGCTGGTCGGCGCGGGGGTCGTGGCCTGGCGCCTCGGCGCCATCGACGGTTATCAGCTGCCCGCGGGCGAGGGCGAAACGAGTTTCGGCGCCTGGTTGAAACTCACGCGCGACGGCCGCGTCGATGTGGCCGTGCCGCACCAGGACATGGGCCAGGGCATTTATGCGCTCGCCGTTATGCTCGCTGCCGAAGGCTTGAAACTGCCGCTCGAAGCCGTGCGCGCAATCCCTGCGCCGGTCGAAGCCCGCTATGCCAACCCGGTCATGCTGATCGATGGCCTGCCATTCGACGAAGCCGCCGAAGGCCCGTTGCAGCGTTCGGTGGTCTGGACCTTCGACAAGATCCTGCGTGTTCTCGGCATGCAGGGCACAGGTGGGTCCACATCCGCCCGCAACATAACCGAACAGATTCGCCGCGCTGCCGTCTGCATGCACGACATGCTCGCCCGCGCCGCATCCGCGAAATTCAAGGTTCCGGCCGACCAGTTGAGGAATGTGGGGGGCGCCTTCACCACGACCGACGGGCGCACAGCGACCTATGCCGAACTGGCGAGCGAGGCGGGTCGTCTGAAGCCCAATGACATCCAGCCGCCGCCGCTTGCCGCTGGCGCCTATGTCGGCAAGGGCGCGCCGCGCTTCGACGTGCCGCTGAAAACCTATGGCGAGGCGAAATACGGCATCGACACCCGCCAGCCTGGACAACTCTACGCCGCAATCCGCCACGCGCCGCGCCTGGGCGGCAAGCTCGCGCGCGCCGCGATCCCTGCAAAGATCACAGGCGTGCGCGGCATCGTCGAAGGCATGGATTATGTTGCGGTTGTGGCTGAAACCTACGCGGCGGCGATGGCGGGTCTCGAAAAAACGGACGTCGCCTGGGACGATTCCGGCGCCTCGAGCGTTTCGACCAAGAATGTCTTCGCTGCCTATCGCGCCGCGCTCGACAAGGGCGTCGAGTTCAAGCCGCGCTGGGTGATCGATTCCGCGGGGGACGTCGCCAAGGCGAGCGGCAAGGAAATTAGCGCGACCTACGACGCGCCCTTCCTTGCCCATGCGACGATGGAGCCGATGAACGCGACGGCCTTCGTCACCGAGACAGAGGCCAAGGTCTGGGCGGGCCACCAGTCCGCTTCGCTCGTGCAATTGCTCGCCGCCAAGACGGCGAATGTGCCGAGCGAGAAGGTCGAGGTCTTTACGCCTTTCCTCGGCGGCGGCTTCGGCCGGCGCGCCGATCTCGACTATGTCGTGAAGGCGGTCGAAATCGCAGGAAAGTTCAAGGGAACGCCGGTCCAGACGATCTGGTCGCGCGCCGAAGATCTGCGCGACGACGTCTTTCGTCCGGCGGCCATGGCCGACATTTCCGCCAAGGTCGACGGCGAGGGAATGCCGACGAGCTTCGTCTACCGCATCGCCGTCCCCTCCGTGACCGATCAATTCGTCGCGCGCGCGCTGCCGTCCGCCAAGGGCGGCCTGATGGCCGACAAGACCACGGTCGATGGCGCGGTTTTTCCGTTCTACGGCCTACCCGCGCGCTCGATCGAGAATTTAACGGTCGACCTCGGCGTTCCCGTCGGCTTCTGGCGTTCGGTCGGCTACAGCCTCAACTGCTTCTTCGTTGAATGTTTCATCGACGAACTCGCGGCGGCGGCCTCAATGAAGCCCCTCGACTATCGCGCCAAACTGCTGGCGCGGGCGGGCGGCTATGCGCCGGCCCTCCGCGCCGCGCAGGTGCTGGAAAAAATGGCGGCGTGGGACAAGGCCAACCCTTTGCCCGCGCCGAAGGAAGGCGCGAAAGTCGGACGCGGTTTCGCGTTGACCAACAGCTTCCACTCTTTCGTGGGCGAGATCGCGGATGTCGAGATCGATAGGAATGAATTGCATGTGCGCCGCGTTCATGCCGTCGTCGATTGTGGCTTTGCCATCGATCCGCCCAATGTCGCGGCTCAAGTGCGCAGCGGCGTCAATTACGGCTTGACCGCAGCGCTCTACGGCCGCGTCGATTTCGACAACGGCAAGATCGTCCAGGCCAATTTCGATACATATCCGCTGCTGTCGCTCGACGATGCGCCCAGCATTTCCGTCGAGATCGTGAATTCGGGCGCAGCGCTTGGCGGCGTCGGCGAAATCGGCACGCCGCCGATCGCGCCGGCCGTCGCTAATGCGGTCTTTGCCGCCACCGGAAAGCGTTTGCGCTCACTGCCGCTGACCCTTGGCGTGGCTTGAGAACGGCGCCTTTTTCAAACCTCACGCGAAAATCTTTCACCGGGTTGGCGCTTTCCCTTTCCACTCAAGCGCCTTAAAAGCTGGCATGCCAGCTTGTGAGGAAACGCGATGACCGGCTCCTATGTCCGCCACGGTGCGATCGAGATTGCCGCGGCCCTGCACGAATTCATCGAGAAGGAAGCCCTGCCGGGAACGGGCCTCCCGCCGAAGGCCTTCTGGGACGGTCTGGAAAAGGTTCTGGTCGACCTCGCGCCGCGCAACAAGGCGCTGCTCGCCAAGCGCGACGAGCTGCAGTCGAAGATCGACGCCTGGCATCTCGCGCGCAAGGGCAAGGCGTTCGACGCCGCCGAATACAAGGCCTTCCTGACCGAGATCGGCTATCTCGTGCCTGCCGGCCCCGATTTCGCGATCGCTACCAAGAGCGTCGATGACGAGATCGCGCGCCTCGCCGGCCCGCAGCTCGTCGTGCCGGTCACCAATGCGCGTTATGCGCTGAACGCCGCGAACGCCCGCTGGGGGTCGCTCTACGACGCACTCTACGGAACGGATGCGCTGCCCGGCCGCGAAACCGCCAAGCCCGGCTACGATCCCGCGCGAGGAGCCCAAGTGATCGCCTGGGCGCGCAAGTTTCTGGACGACAGCGTGCCGTTGGCTGATGGCTCGCATAGCGATGCGACCTCCTACGCGGTCGCAGGCGGCGCGCTGGCCGTCGCCCTGAAGGGCGGAGCCAAGACCGGACTGAAGAACCCCGCCGAATTCGCCGGCTATACCGGCGACGCGGCTTCGCCCAAGACGATCGTGCTCGTGCACAACGGCTT
>JGI24770J26754_10003456_pt1 | contig 10544 bp, 14 predicted proteins | sample LakOneMetagenome_FD_26754 | JGI IMG/M metagenome (IMG submission 26754) | reverse complement strand
CCTCGCACTACAAACCACTGATAACTTTTTGGCATTCATACCTAACTAAGGCAAAGCCTTTTCATACAAATCATGAGTTCGCCGACGTCCGCTTTTGGCCGATTGTACGCGGTCACGACGGCGGCGTCATCGGCACTTGCCGCCCCTAACCGGACCTTCAGCTCATGGCCATCGACATAGCTCCGTGTCATTATGCATGCGCAGGAGCGGCCTGGAAATCCGATACCGCTGCTGGCTCCCAATCTGCCGAAAAAGGCTGCTCCAGCAAGGCGCAAACCAGTGCGCCCAGTTCAACATTCATGTGCTCGCGCGCAGCCAGCCCGCCGCTATCTTCGCGCTGTGCATTGATGACGAATCGCGCAAAGCGGTCCCAGTCAGCGGAAAGATGCGAAACCAGGATGCGTGCCAGTTCGTAGGACAGCAGGTTCCCATCGTCGGTGCGGAAGAACGATTCGCCGGTCCAGAACTGCTGCATTTCAGTCGCGCCCCAGTAGCGCAGGTGTTTTTCATGCAGTTCGTGGGGCGTGTAGATAAGGCGAGGCACACCTGTTAGGCGCTGCTCGATATTCACGGCCAGGCCTTCGTCGAGCCATCGCGGCAAAGTCAGGTGCGACAACGCGCTGTGGGTCATCTCGTGCGCGATCACTGCTTCAATGGCAGACAGTTCAGCGAGCGGGACGACAAAGTGAGGCACACTTGAATTGATGAACATGCCGCTGCTGAAGGAAAATTCGCCGCTGTCCGGATAGTAGGCCGATACGTACTGGTAGTACGCGTCTTCGTCATGCAGTACCAGCAGAACGCTCTTGCCGCCAGCGGGGAATACGGCCAGGTCGCGCAGCACCGCCGTAATGCGCTTGCGCGTGGTGGCGATAAAGGTGTCGGTCGCCCGGAGGACGTTGCTTTCCAGTGGCGACAGAATAAACGCGTGCTTAGTTTCAAAGAGTCGGAACTCCGGCCCGCAGGCGTCACGCATGTGCATCAGCCATGCCCTGGCAACGCAGGCCAAGCCGGATGTGGAGGCTTGCGGGCTGGCGGCGAGCCACTGGTTAAAGGCGTCCGCGTGGATGATGGGGAAGCCGTGCGCTTCCACAAGCTGGCTCTGGACATCGAAGTCGAGGCAGCCGGCAACCCGAACGATCATTGGCGCAGATTCGTCAACTGTACCTTGCAGCGGTTCATGCTTCCTGGCCTTGGGCGCATGCGGCGTCGTTTGGCCGGCGGCCATGAGCAGGCCAATAAAGGGCACCAGCCAGATCATGGCAATCAGCATGTTCTGTTTAAACCTGGCGTCGACGCCACGCCGAACCGAACGGCTGGCGAACAAGTTCAAGATGATGACTACGGTCGCCAGGATGGAGATATAGAGCATTGGGGAAAGTCTCTGGTTGCGCAGGAAAATTGGGCGATTGAATGAAGCGGGTCAATCTCAAACAATTGGCTTGCTCGCACGTAATGCGAGTCGCTGGGGGCGATTCCCGACTAGCGCTCCCAAACAGTTTCTATATCGCCATCGACAAACCCGATGGCCACTGCATTTGCTTCTTTCAGCTTTGCGGCGGTAGCCGAAGACTTGCTTAGAGCGTTCGTCAGAAGTCCCCTCACATCGACCAGGCATGCTTCCCAGCCCCCGTTGGCAAAATCTCGGGGAATAGAAATCGAGCGTGGATTTGCTACCCATGCCGCAGTACAAGCCCAGTCTGAATTGTCCGCGTCAAACTCGTCAGAACCGATCAGCTCGATGCCATATTTTGCTTCGCCAGGACCAAGCTCGAATAGGTTAAAAGAATACGCGACCACGGTCTTTGGCACTTCTGACGCGAGTGCGGAGCCAATCCAATTACTGAATTGTTCAGGAAAACTCATGTTCAATTTCGGTTGTTCTTGTATGAAATAACTGGCCATTTTTGCCTGCGGATTGAATTGGTGATCGCCTGCGTTCACCGGTTCAATCCGCAGCGGCTCGCGCCGATTGCACTGAATTTGATCTCCTCATCAGACTACACCAATCCACAGACCGCCGGCCTGCAAAATCAGCGATCGGTTCATCGTTCGAAAAAATATCCAGCCCCATTACTTCCATCCTCGTGAACGACTTATGGCGTAGCGCGGCGAAATGGTCCTGCCGGATCGCCTGAGCGGGGATACGGAACCCGGACGTTTGTCTACTTGGCGGCCGCGTCGATCAGCTTCACGAGCTCCGCCTTGCCTTCTGCCGGCCAGCCGCTACGCTGGTCGACCACCTTGCCGTTGCTAAGTAAATAGAAGGACGGTATTCCGATTACTTCGATGCCCTGCCATTCCTCGTCATTGAAAGGTACGCGTATTGGCATAGTGGGATTGTCCGCATCCCATTGTGTGATCAATTGCGTCTCAACGGGCACGTTCGGCGCAGTGAGCAGCACGAGATGAACTCCCTTCAAGCGGGCCTGGAGCGCAGGATCGTCGTGAATGGCTTGCAGGGCGTTGGCCGAATTATGGCAGCCGGAACCGACAACCATGACGAGTTCCTTGCCGGGATGAGGCGGCAAGGACAGTCGAGTCAGGGAATTGCGCGCTGCGTCGTATGCGAACACGCTTCGACCCTGAAAGCTTGGGCCCAGTGGATCGACAACTTGCGGGATGGGCATATCCGCGAGATGTGGCCGGACTGCGGCGAAAGCGCGCGCCTGCTCGAAGCGGCGTGCTGCTAGCATCGCGTACAGAACGCTGGCATCAAACGATCGGCGGGTATCGATACCACGTGCGGTTAATTCACGGTACACCCGCAGCAGGTCTTCTAGCGCGGGCGATGCGGGGTTGTTTTTCGCGGCAAGACTTGCGGCGTCGAATAGGGGCAAGAGATCGCCAATGGGCTGTTTGGTCATTGTTGCAGGGTTCAAGCGCGCACCGAACAGTTCCCGGTAACGCCGCAGGACGGCCGGCGCGCCGATCTCGGTCGTCGGCGCCGCGGCCTCGGCGCGATGTTTCATGTCCACATCCGCGAATGTCCGAAGCAGTAGCAAATCTTGCTCCACCTGCACGGATGGCGCTGAAAGCCGCAGTGGCGGGCCCACCAGTTTTGCTTCAAGCACGGGCAGGTGTTCGTCTGCATTGATGAATCGAAGGACCTCGGCAAGTTGCTCATGGTTGAGTTCACGAATCAGGTGCGCAGTGCCGAAGCCGACCAACCCGTTCTCGTTCCAAAGCATTTGCCGGATGGCTTCGCGCTTTCCGTAGGCCGTCAGCGCGTCAAGTGGCGTCGGCTTCTTTGATGCGAGTGCCGTGTTCAGCGCGGCCTGCGTGCGTACAACTGCCGGCGCCTTGGCTGCTGGCTGGGCTCGTGCGTAGGCGCCCAATTGACAGCACAAGCAGATTAGCAGCCCATACAAAAACATTGTTTTTTTCGGCATCGCGTCTTTCAAATATGTAAGTGTTACTGAATGATCGTCAAGCCCACACTCGCAGTTTGGCCGAAGCAACTGGCTGTTACTGATCCCGCAACGACAACTCAACATCATCTAGCCCAAATTTTTTCGCGCAACGCGCGTGGAGCAGCCACGTCTGGCCTATCGCCCCTTGCGCAAATTCATAATCGCCAATCGGTGCGATTCGTTGGAATTAAAGAGCAGCCCTTTTGCGATAAAGGGGACGCCGAGTTTTGATCGAATATCAGGGCTGGCGGGGCGCAAGATCACATAACAATCGCGCGTAGCCTTGTCGATATAAGATGCATGTTCAAGTCGCGCAAACGTCACTTCGGCAGGAACCCAGTCACCCGAAATCACTTCCCGAACGCGAGCACGATACCTCGCCCATCCGTAAAACTCAATACACTGCTGGCCTTCGGGGCAGTCGGACGCGGGACGAAAATCCGTGAAAACATTTTCGAGCACTTCAATCCTGAGCACAACAGCATCGGCGGCTAAATTGCTGCCGGCTGTGGAGGGGGGCTGCACGGGCAGGTCGCCACATCCGGGCATGATCGAACAAAATACGATGAGTGTGAGAAAACGTAGCAAGCGGCATCCTGAATTAGTCGGTGGGTCTGCCTGTGAATGGCTGATTTTGGACGGTCGTCAAAAGTTACCAAATAACTCACTGGCTGCTGCCAGTGAGACCGCGTCCGCCCACAAGCCGGCATGGATGCGGTCACGAGCGAGGGTCGTCCCAATGGCTGTCGTTGTCATTTTCTTGGGTCGTTCAGACATACCACAACCTTATTATGATCGCCGTGCAGGTTGACGATTCCCTTGCTCGTTCGAAGCGAACCTTGGGCGCTCCCTGCGAGGACAAGAGGTAGCTGGCCATTCACACATGAAAGGTGTAATCCTTTCAGGTCTTTAATCGAAGAGGTAACGTCTTTGCTAACCGCGTTCTCATCAGGAGCGACCAGCGCAGGGAGGTAGCTTGGACTAGGATATCCGCAGTACGCGATCCGTGCGTATTTGCCAAAAAATGAGATCTTACCTCGCGGGACTTCAATCGCGCCTTTCAAATTGCCGTCCATGGATAACGGAAGAAGTCCCTCACCACACACAATTTTTAAATTGCCGAGCGTCGTCGATCCACCTGTGAGCGACTGGGCTTGGGCCGGATCGGCTTGGTCAGCTCGAGCGTTTAGCGCAATGAACAGCAACATGCAGAAAACGCGGCTAAGACTTAACATTCCAAATATTTGCTTGCTCATGCCGTTGCCACAAATCGAATTAGTAAGTGTCCGTGAATGGTTGGTTGTCGAACAGGGGTAGGCTGGCTCGTTATGGCCCCCGCCTGCGCGAGGGCGACCTACACGACGACGTTACTCAGCCGCCTCGGCCTTCGGCTTGGCCGGCCGCCGCGGACGTGCTGCCTTCTTGGCTGGTGCAGGCTCGACAACCACTTCAACCGGCGCCGCTTCCGCCTTCTTGGCTGCCGGCTTGCGGGTACCGCGGCTGGTGCGCCGCTTTTCCTGCACCGGCTCGACCTGCTCCACGACCGGCTCCGGCTCCGGCGCCGCCTGTACCTGCTCCTCGTGCTCTTCCGCTACCACAGCCTCAGCCGACTTGCGTCCGCCTCGCCCGCCGCGGCGGCGCGATTCCGTCTTGGAGGGAGCCTGCTCTTCCACCGCCGCTTCCACTGGCGCTTCGTCCAGTACCATGGCCACCGGCTCGCTCACCGCTACCCTGCCCTGCGGCGCGGCGCTGCTGCGATACACATACGCGCCCGACTTCTCGTCGCGCCCGAATTCGAGCATGCCCCGGTTCTGCGCTTCTTCCAGCAGATTGCCGAAGGTACGGAAGCCATAATAGGTTTCGTTAAAGTCCGGACGGCGGCGCTTGAGCGTGTCCTTGAGCAGGGAGGCCCAGATCTTGCCGCTGTCGCCGCGCTCGGAGACCAGCGCGTCGAACATCTCGACCACCAGTTCGATCGCCTGCGCCTTGCGCGCTTCCATTTCTTCCTTGCGGCGGTTGCCTTCGTCCGGCGACTTGCGCGCGGCCGGCTGCTTGCGCTCGTCGCGCTTGGCGGCGGCGCGCTTGACCTCGCGCACCAGGTCATCATAGAAAATGAATTCGTCGCAGTTCGCCACCAGCAGGTCCGAGGTCGACTGCTTGACGCCCACGCCGATCACCTGCTTGGCGTTCTCGCGCAGCTTCGATACCAGCGGCGAAAAGTCCGAGTCGCCGCTGATGATCACGAAGGTATTCACGTGCGACTTGGTGTAGCACAGGTCGAGCGCGTCGACGACGAGGCGGATGTCGGCCGAGTTCTTGCCCGACTGGCGCACGTGCGGAATTTCGATCAGCTCGAAATTCGCTTCATGCATCGTAGCCTTGAAGCCCTTGTAGCGCTCCCAGTCGCAGTAAGCCTTCTTGACGACGATGCTGCCCTTGAGGAGCAGGCGCTCGAGCACCGGCTTGATGTCGAACTTTTCGTAGTTCGCGTCGCGCACGCCGAGTGCGACGTTTTCGAAGTCGCAGAAAACGGCCATGCTGATATTGTCGTTCGATGATGCCATTGTTGGTTTCTCTTGGTTGGTTCAGGCTAAGCGCCGATTATACGCAACAGGTCCGGCGCCGCGGCGTTCACGTAGCCGGAGACGAAGCGGCTTGCCGCCCCGGTGACGGGATCGAAGACATGCCGCTCGACCTTGCCGATGTCGGCACCGTACACGTGGATGCTGACCGACGCGCGGTCGGCAAAGGCATTGGCGACGCGATGAATGTCGCCCACGCGCGGCGACACCAGGTCCACCGCGCCCGGCGCCAGGTGGTGCGAGCACGATGGCTGCAAGGGTGCGCCCGAAAATTCTTCGCACGTCTCGCCGCCGCGCAGCACACCCACCATGCCCCATACGGTATGGTCGTGAATGGGCGTGGCCTGCCCCGGCCCCCACGCAAAACTGAGGACCGAAAACCGTTCGCGGGGATCGCAATAGAGCAGATACTGCTGATAGCGTTCGGCGCTGGTGCGGGCAAACTCCTCGGGCAGCCAGTCGTCATGGGCGACCAGGCCGGCCAGCAGGTCGCGGCCTTCGCTGAAGATGCGCTCCTCCCCCGCTCCGTCATCGAGCAGGCCGGTAAAGGCGGCGATAAAGTCGATCAGTCGCTGGGGATTGTTCATGCAGCCAATATAGCACCTGCGCTGCAAGCGGCGGCATTACAGGTGGCGCGTTTCGGCCGGCGGCGCATCCCAGATATCGTCACGCCCGTTGACCCAGGTGACCGGTGCGGCGGCCAGTTCGGCATCGCTGGCGTCGTCCAGGGTACACAGGTTGATGCCGACGAAGTCGCCGATCTTGAGCGACTTGCCGTAGCCGAAAGCGCGAATGCCGCAGTGGCGGCAGAACGGGTGACTGTCAGTGCACGGGCCGAAACGGTAGTCGGTCAGTGCCTCGCCGCCGGCGAGCAGGCGAAACGCCGACGCTGGCACGCGCGCAGGCCAGTAGCGCGCCTTGGCGCAGATCGAGCAATTGCAGCGGATGGTGCCGCGCGCGAGGTCGATATCGGCCTCGAAGCGCACGGCCTTGCAGTGGCAGCTGCCGTGGTAAGTCTTGAGCATGGGCGATGCACTTTCAGTGAGAACTGCGCTACAGTGTCGGCCCATGAAGCCCGAACACCTCCAACTCCTGCTCACCCGAGAAATGCCGTACGGCAAGTACAAGGGAAGGGTTATCGCGGACCTGCCCGGCCACTATCTGGCCTGGTTTTCGCGCGAAGGCTTTCCGCGCGGCGAACTTGGCGAGCTGCTGGCCATCATGTACGAGCTGGACCACAATGACTTGCGTTCCCTGCTGGACCCGCTGCGCCAGCGCTAGCGGCGGCGCCGATGCGGCTCGGTCATGACGCGCAAGATCGTCTCGAGCGATACGCCGTGCGACAGCAGATACCAGGTCGCCACGTGCGGCCCCAGCGCATCGAGCGACACCAGCCCAACTGCCACCTTGCCCGCCAGCGCACGGCGCGAACGCCGTTCACTACGCGCAATGACAATGCTGCAACGCATGCGTTTCATGCGCTGCGCCCGTTCAACATCAATGCAATCGCCGTCACGACCACCCCTCCCGCTGTTAGCCAAGCAGGAGATGATGCGCGCAAACGGTGCGATTCGATTGAGCTGAAACAGTCAGCCGGCGGGCCCGCCCTGGCTGCCGCGCAGTGCGCCCAGCATCCAGTGATTGGCCTCGACAAGGGCCTCGTTGAAGGCGGCCGGTTCGATGTCGAGCGTGGCCAGACGCGCCGCCAGGTAGTCGAAGTCGCCCAGCTCGACCGCTTCGCACAGGCGCAGCATGTCGCCCAGTTCGCCCTTGTAGTCGAGTACAGCGCTGCTGACCTCGTCGCTCATGGACAGCGGCGCCAGCACCTCGGACATGGGCATGCCGAACAGTACTCCCAGCAGTGAAAACATTCCTGCGATAAAGGCCTGGTCCTGGGCCTGCTTGTCGCGTGCCCTTGCCTTGATCAACAATTCGAGCAAGCGCCCGCGCACGGCAACGCGTGCCAGCAACATGGCCGAGCGGGGATCGCCCGAACGGGCGGCAAACAGCATCAAATTGACCCAGCGCCGCAACTGCTGACGACCAAGAATCAAAATTGCTTGAGAGAAACTAGCAATCTTGCGGCCCACACCCATTCCCAGCGAGTTCACCAGCCGCAGCAAATGGTAGGACAAGGTCGGATCCTGGCGCAGCAGCGCTTCGATTTCGTGCGTGGGGGCGTCCGACGCAATCAGCGCGGCCAGCTGCAACGCCAGCGCGCGCGAGGCGGCTTGGGCGCCGGTAGGCTTGAGGGGGGCCGCCATGAACCAGTCGCCTTCGATCAGGAGCGGACTCTCGGGCTCGGCGTCATGGTCGACCTTTTCATCTTCGCGCAGCAGGGAACCGGGCACCAGCTGCTTCCAGCCTGCCAGTTCGAGCGCGTCGACCAGCACCGGATCGATGCCTTCGCGGTAATAGCAAACGACCTCGTCGCTCAAGGCGCTGAAATCGGTACTGCCTGTCAGTTCGAGCAACTGCTGCGCTTCACCTGGGCCGACATCGATCAGAAGACCTGCCGGTTTGCCAGCATGGTCGGACAGTACGCGAAATACGACCAAGGGCGGTGAACTCGAAGTAGGCGTCATTTTTTCTCGGAAGGGAACCCTGTTACCCTATGTTACTCTGAAAAGATTGATTTTTGCCAAGCAAAACTAGCTGCGCCCCGGCTTTTTATCTTGATCTTGTTTGTTGTGCAAACTTGACGATGGCAAGTGGTGACACAGCCGGGCCAGCAAGTCCGGCTGCTGCATGCGCTCGCGCCACCAGTTCAGGGCTGCGCCGTGTTCGCCACTACGCCAGGCCAGGTAGAAGGTTTCCGGGCGGCGCCGCTCTTCGACCTGCTTTTCCACCAGCAAGCCCGCGGCGATGGCGCGCCGCGCGCACGCCTCCGGCAGGAAACCGAAGCCAAAGCCGGCAATCTGCATGTCCAGCTTGGTTTGCATGGTGGGTACGCTCATGGTGTCCTGCCCGAACAGCAGGCCGACCGTGCGCGGCGCCATGTTGCGGGCCGAATCGGCCACCGCGATGGCGCGGTGATGCTGCAACTCGGCGCGGCCCAGCGGGCCGGAGACGGCCGCCAGGGGATGGTTTGGCGCCACGGCAAACACGAAATCCATCTCCCCGATGCTGCGCGCCACGTAGCCGCCCCCCGCCGGCCCCTCTCCGGCCACGCCGACCAGCAGGTCGACGCGGCGGTCGAGCAAGGCTTCCCAGGGACCGGACAGGGTTTCCTGCACCAGGCGCAGGCGGGTTTGCTGGGCAATGCCATAGAAATCGCTGATCTCGTCCTGGAGGGCAGAGACGGAAAACATGGAATCCATGCCGATGGCCAATTCCGTCTCCCAGCCCGAGGCGACGCGACGCACCCGCTGTTCAAGATCCTGGGCTGCTTTGAGCAGAAAGCGCCCTTCCTTGAGCAGTTCGCGGCCGGCCGCGGTAAGCACCACGCGCGGGCCGTTGCGTTCGAAAACCTGGACCGACAGGTCATCTTCGAGCTTGCCCACCATGTACGAGATGGTCGACGGTACGCGGTGCAGCTCTTGCCCCGCTTTCGAGAACGAACCGCGGCGGTCGATGGCATCGATGATTTGCAGGGCTTCCAGGCTGAGTCTGAGCATTCGATTTATTCGATCATAGAAGTGAAGATTTTCCGTTTTTCAAACGCTGATGGCCCCACTATACTGGACCCATCGCATCGAACTTGATTCGAAATTATTGCACATAACCACCTAGAGGAGCACATCATGCTGGAAATCAGAAAAAGTGAAGAACGCGGCAATGCCAACCACGGATGGCTGCAATCGAAACATACCTTCTCGTTCGGCGAGTACCACGATCCGCGCCATGTCGGTTTCGGCCCGCTGCTGGTGATCAATGAAGACAAGGTCGCGCCAGGCCAGGGATTCGGCACCCACGGCCACCGCGACATGGAAATTATTTCCTACGTGCTCGAAGGCGCGCTCGAACACAAGGACAGCATCGGCACCGGCTCGGTTCTGCACTATGGCGACGTGCAGCGCATGAGCGCGGGCACGGGCGTGCGTCACAGCGAGTTCAACGGCTCGCAAACGGCGCCGGTGCATTTCCTGCAAATCTGGATCCAGCCTGGCGTCAAGGGCATTCCACCCAGCTACGAGGAAAAGCATTTCGCGCCGGACAGCAAGCTGGGCCAGCTGCGCCTGATCGCCTCCAGCGACGGCCGCGACGGCTCGGTGACCATCCACCAGGATGCGGCCATCTACGCCACCATCCTCAACGCTGGCCACCAGCTCGAACACGCACTGGCCGCCGGCCGCACCGGCTATGTCCACGTGGTGCGGGGCCGTGTCACGGTCAATGGCAAGGCGCTCAACGGGGGCGACGCGCTCAAGATCACGGGCGAAGCCGGGGTGCGGCTGGAGCAGGCGGAGGCGGCGGAAGTCCTGGTGTTCGACCTGCCCTACTAGGCTTTTTTAGAGCCCGGTCCCCAACGGGGGGCCGGGTTTTCCGCTACACTTGCGGCTACAGCAATTGTTTGAGTACACAGCCATGCCGTCCGCATCAAAAGAAG
>JGI24770J26754_10003449_pt1 | contig 10552 bp, 12 predicted proteins | sample LakOneMetagenome_FD_26754 | JGI IMG/M metagenome (IMG submission 26754) | reverse complement strand
CACCCGCCGCTGCAACCGTAGTCACTGGCGGCTTCAGGTTGGGCATGACCAGCGCGCGGGCAAACTGCCTCGCCGTGAACGGCATGACTGCGGCCATCGCGGCGCCGTCGCGCAGGTGAAGGTGAAAGTCGTCGGGGCGACCGAGCGTGAGGGTTTCGTGCACGTGATTCTGTCGAAGTGATCGGATGATCGGGCAAACTGATAGGATTAAATCATGGTCACCCAAGGCATTCCGGAACCGGCCGCGATCCAGCCCACGCAGCGCAGCGCGGGAGAGTCTGCGATTGTCGCGTCGGTTGCCGTTGCGCCGGCCGTGCTGGCGCGACAACTGGTCAAGGAAAGTGGCGGTCGCAACACTGGTGCGCGGCGCAACGTACTTGCCTGTCTGATTGCGGCGGATCGCGCGCTGTCACATTCGGAGATTGAGGCGCAGCTCGCTGACACCGATCTTGATCGTGTCACGCTGTACCGTGTGCTGGACTGGCTGGTGGAGCACTCATTGGCGCACCGGGTGGGCGGATTATCGGGATTTGATCGGGCAATGCGATTTGCGTTCAGCCGACCGCAGCGAACACCGGCGCACGCACATTTTCAGTGCGTTCGTTGTGGCATCACGATGTGTCTGGATGAAGTGGCCGTGCCCACACTCCCGGTGCCNGGTGGCATCCAGCTTCAGGGAATTGAGCTGGCGGCCTATGGTTACTGCGAAAAATGCAGCGTCGAAATTCGTTCGGAGGCGAATAAGTCAGCGGTATAGCTATAATCCGGCGCCGCTCATGGTGCGCGCCGGAAGCGTTTCAAACTTGAGCGGATTGGTCGTCGAAGTGCACGACGGCAAAAATAATTGACTGGGAAGGTTCGGTAGAGTTTTTATGGCAACAACGAGTAAGGCGAAAGTAGCGCCCGCAGCGAAGGCGAAGGCCGTTGCCGCTGCACCTGCACCGAAATCGGCGGCGAGCGCAGCGACAGCCACCAAGGCATCGGCAGCCGTCAAGGCGCCGGCAGCTGCCAGTCCCGCACCTGCAAAGGTCCCGGCAAAGGCAGCAACCGTGCTGTCAATGAACAGTCACAAAAAGTATGCCGGCCTGACGGAGCCCGAGATCCTCGCGCAGCCCGAATCGGAATACATGAGCAAGGATCAACTGGCCTTCTTCAAGGAGAAGCTCATTGAGCTGCGTGCCCAGATCCTGCATAACGCGACCGATACGGGCGAACATCTGCGCGACACCGAAGTGGCGACTGACCCGTCGGATCGCGCGACGCAGGAAGAGGAATACACCCTTGAGTTGCGCACACGTGACCGTGAGCGCAAGCTGCTCAAGAAAGTCGACAAAGTGCTGCGCATGGTGGACGATGGCAGCTTCGGATGGTGCGAAGAAACGGGCGAGCCGATTGGGCTGGCGCGTTTGATTGCGCGTCCGACCGCAACGCTGTCGATCGAGGCGCAGGAGCGTCGCGAGCGCATGCAGAAGCTCTACGGCGATTGATCGCGCCGACCGCCGCCTCGACACAATAAGCCCGCAATGACCCCGTGCGGGTCGAGGATTTGCAGAGCATCGTCATAATTGACGGTCCCTGCATCGCCCGCAAGACAAAAAAGGAAACACCCATGAGTGCACCATTCGCCCTTCCTCCGCTCCCGTACGCTGACACGGCGCTGGAGCCGCTGATTTCCGCCAACACGCTGTCGTTCCACTACGGCAAGCACCACAAGACCTACGTCGACAACCTGAACAAGCTGGTTGAAGGCAAGGATCTGGCGCAGATGTCGTTGGAACAGATCATTGCTGCTTCGGCAGGCAAGCCTGACATGGCGGGCGTGTTCAACAACGCGGCGCAAATCTGGAATCACACGTTCTACTGGAACAGCCTGAAGCCCAACGGCGGTGGCAAGCCGACGGGTGCAATTGCTGCGGCTATCGACAAGGATCTTGGTGGCTACGACAAATTCAAGACGGATTTCGCGGCTGCTGCTGTCACCCAGTTCGGCTCCGGCTGGGCATGGTTGGTGTCCGATGCCGGCACCCTGAAAATTGTCAAGACCGGCAACGCCGAAGTGCCGCTCACCAAGGGCCAGAAGCCGCTGCTGACGATTGACGTCTGGGAACACGCCTACTACCTTGACTATCAGAATCTGCGAGCCAAGTACGTCGAGACGCTGATCGACAAATTGCTGAACTGGGACTTCGCGAACGCGAACCTGGCGGCCTGATTTCAGTCCAACAGATTGAATTGACATGGAAGGGCCGGTTCTCCGGCCCTTTGTGTTTTGGTCCGTGCCGGGGTTCTGCCGTGACCCGCCCTTGCCAGGAGCCGTGTTGTCCGTGTCTGCATTGCTGACCATTCGAGATCTGACGCACCAGTTCACCGGGCGGGCCCGGATCGCGTTTGGCAGCATGAAGCTGGACGCGGGGTCAATATTGCTGGTTCGCGGCGCGTCCGGTTGTGGCAAGTCGACGCTATTGCATCTGCTGGGTGGCGTCCTCCCGGTCGCGTCCGGAAGCGGTTCGGTGGTGATTGATGGACGTGAGCTGGCGGGAATGTCTGCCCGTGACCGCGATCATCTGCGGCCCGCTATTGTCGGCTGGATGCCGCAACGGCAATTCCTGATCAATGGCCTGTCAGTGTTCGATAACGTACTGCTGCCAGTGCTGCTTAAAGGCAAAGCGAATGCCGAAATGCGGGCGCACGCCAGCGCCTTGTTGGAAGAACTTGCGATTTCTGAGTTATCCGATGCACGGCCCACGACGCTGTCGGTTGGCCAGGCCGCGCGGGCGAGCCTAGCGCGCGCATTGTTGGTCGCGCCCAGAATGTTGCTCGCTGACGAACCGACAGCCGCGCTCGACGAAACCAGCTCGGCGCTGGTTGCAAAACAAATCATTTCATTCGCAAACAACGGAGGCACCGCCGTCGTTGCCAGTCACGACTCACACTTGCGGGCCTTGCTTGCCGCAGGCGCTGGTGAAAAATTCAGTGAAATCGGGCTGCCACGATGATCTTCCGGCTGGTTCTTCAGTTTCTGCGCGAACGCCCCTGGCAATTCGCGCTGGCGGTGACGCTCTGCGCGTTGGGGCTAGCCAGCGCGATCAGTATCGTGTGGCTGCAGTCTTTGCTGGAGTCGCACGCGCGGCGTCAGGCTCAAGGGATCGACATCGTGGTCGGCGCCAAGGGGTCGGCGCTGCAAAATGTGCTAGCGGCGGTGTACTACCTGGATGTGCCCAACGGCAATATCAGTCTCGCCGACGTCGACAAATTGCGGATGCAACCGCAGGTCGCCAAAGCGATCCCGATTGCGATGGGAGATTCGGTCGCTGGCGCCCGCATCATAGGCAGTACGGATGAATTCGTGCCGTTCTATGGCGCGACCGTGCAGCAGGGTACGCTGCCCGCTGCACCGATGGACGCTGTGGTGGGGGCCGCCCTCGCGTCCCGCACCCACCTGAAGGTTGGCGACAGCTTCGTCGGCGCGCACGGGATGGGAGATGGCGGTTCAGAGCACGAGTCACAACCGTATCGGGTTGTCGGCATTCTCAATCCGACCGGGCGCGTCATTGACCAGATCGTGGTGACGCCCATCGAGAGCGTCTGGCTCGTCCATGAGGGCCATTCGGCCAGTACCGAAAAGGAGGCCACCTTCGCACTTGTCCAGACTCGTGGGCCTGTCGGTATGGCTACGCTGCCGCGCTTTATCAACGCTCAGCCGGGCCTGCAGGCCGCCGTCCCGGCTATGGAGTCTGCACGCCTGATGACCAGCTTTGACTGGGTTGCGCTCATCGTGAAACTGTTTGCAGGCATTTTGGTGGTGGCGGCCATGGCTTCGCTGCTGGGTACCCTGCTACAGACGCTGGCGCGGCGGGAACCCGACCTGGCGTTGCTGCGCGCGATGGGCGCTGGACGTGGCACGATTGTGGCTATCGTTCTCGGCGAATCGCTGCTGTTGATCGGCTTTGCGGCCGTTGTAGCCGGCGCCCTGGTAGCGCTTGGCGGGTGGGGACTGCAGGCGGTTGCGTTGCCGGGCATCGTGCTTGACGGTGTGGAGGGATTTTTCTTCTGGCTGGCCGGTCTATTGCTAGCGATGGCGTTGGCCGTTGTTGCTACTATCCCGGTCCTGTGGCGGTGCATGTCGATTGACGTGGCTGCGCAGCTTTCGACGAGGTAATTGAGATGAAGAGGCTGTTTTCCCTGACATTCGCCGCTCTGGCGGCGTTCGTGCTGCTGTCCAGGCCGGTTCTGGCGGTGACACCGGTGCCAGCCGAAGGTGCTCTGATGCCAGCATCACAGTTTCTGCCTGAAAAGCCGGGCTTTACCTCGTGGCGGGTGTTGGGACAGGTGGAGCTGGTCAAGCAAAACAAGAAAATGGTGCCTGCATTCGATCAATCGGTCACCGCGCTTGATGGCAAAACTGTTCGTGTTCAGGGTTTCATGATGCCGCTCGATATCGGCGACAAACAGCGCCGGTTCCTGCTGGTGGCGGCGCCTCCGCACTGTGCCTTTTGCCTGCCCGCCGGTCCCGACGCGATGATTGAAGTTCGCGCGAAATCAGATATTCGCTATGGTTTTGATGCCATTTCGGTGTCCGGAAAGTTGCAGGTGCTAAAGGATGATCCGGCAGGGCTTTACTATCGGATGGTTGATGCCGTTCCCGCCCAATAGTGCGCTTGCGACTGTTTGCCTAAAGGTGTAGCTTCCCGTTCATGGTATTCACGATATTTCCGCGCCCCGGCAAATCGGGTGCTGCTGCCAAAGTCACGCCTCTGGACGACGCGCGCGCGCGCAAAGATGAAAAACAGGCTGCACAGATCAAGGAGGGCGGCGGCGCCACGCCTGCCCGACGCGTGGGTGACACCGAGATCGGCGGCTGGTCGCACGAGGCGATGCGCATCGATGTCGAAGAGGAGGGCAGCCTCAGTCCGTCGCTGGAAAACGCCGCCCTGATGTTTGCTCACGGTAACGCCACTGCCGCGACAGCCGCACTGACGCACGCACTTGATACCGCCGAACGGGCACAGCCCATGGTGTGGATGTGCCTGTTCGACCTGTACGCTCGCAACGGTGATCGCACGGCGTTTGAAGAGCTCGCGCTGCGCTTTGTCGTGCAATTTGAACGTTCGGCGCCGGCCTGGGATGAAATGGCCTCCGGCAGCGAGCCCACAGCTGTAAAGACCGCCGTCCGCGCCAAACCCAAGTCACTGCTCCGTGGCGAGATGACGGATCCTCATGCGCCGGTCATCGTGTCAATGATCGAGGCTTCGCGTCGCAAGGATGCCGTTCCGCCCCGCTTCGACCTGGACATCGCCGAGCTCAATGGCGTCAATGATATTTGCGGCACTTTGCTGGCCGGTGCGCTGGCCTCGCTCCGGCGCAAGGGCGCGACCATTTCCTTTCGGGCACTGGATGCGACGATCCGACGCCTCTCGACGCCATTGCAGGCCGGAAAGGCGACGCGCAAGGGGCAGTGGTATCTGGTGCTTGAGCTCCTGCAGTGGGCGGGGCAAAGCGAGCAGTTTGACGATCGCGCGGTGGACTTCGCGGTGACGTTCGAAATTTCTCCGCCGACGATGGAGCCGCTATCCCCGGCACAGCGAAACGTCCTGTCTACGCAGACTGCAGAAAAAGACGTGCCGCTTGACGCTGCGGAGGACGACCGGATCGTATGGCTTGGCGAACTGAAGGGCGCAAACGACGCTTGCCTGAAAACGATTACGGCAGACGCGGTTACTACGAACCCTGTCGTTGTCGACATGCGCGAAGTGCTGCGCGTTGATTTTGTTTGCGGTGGCGCCATCACCAATGCATTCACCCGGCTGATGGCGCAGGCTATTGACGTTCGCGTTGTGGGTGCCTCGCCCATGATCCAGACCTTGCTGCAGCTCACGGGCACACCGGCTGGATTGTTCGCAAAAACCCGTTAGCCGTTTCACTGCCGTTCTTGCGGCGTACTCATTTTTCTCCAATGGATTCCAGGCTCGACTTTCACGGCACCACCATCATCTCGGTGCGGCGCGGCAACTCGGTCGCTATCGGCGGTGATGGTCAGGTCACGCTCGGCAATATGGTCGTCAAGTCCACGGCGCGCAAAGTGCGGCGCCTGTATCACGACCGCATTCTGGCGGGCTTCGCGGGTGCTACTGCGGACGCCTTCACGCTGTTTGAACGATTCGAAGGCAAACTTGAGAAGCATCAGGGTCATCTGACACGCGCCGCCGTGGAACTGGCCAAGGACTGGCGTCAGGATCGCATCCTGCGGCGGCTTGAAGCGATGCTCGCCGTGGCAGATCAATCTGCCTCGCTGGTGCTGACAGGTAATGGCGACGTGCTTGAACCGGAGCATGGCATCGTCGCGATCGGTTCGGGCGGCGGTTTCGCACAGGCGGCAGCCCGTGCACTTACCCAACATAGTGAGCTTTCGGCGCGTGAAATTGTTTCCGAATCACTCAAGGTGGCTGGCGAAATCTGCATCTACACCAACCAGAATCACGTGATCGAAGAGCTTTCCTGGTGAGTGGTGCTGTCTTTGACGTGGTCGTGGCTGGCGGTGGGCCCGTCGGTTGGGCATGCGCACTGGCTGCAAAAACAGCGCTAGGTCCGCGCTCAACGGTCGTGGTCGTCGAGCGCGAGGCGCTGCCGACCATCCGCGCGACTGATCCGCTGTCGTCCCGTGTTTACACCGTCGCTTCTGGCAACCTTGCCTGGCTTGAGAGCCATGGGGTTGTGCTTGACGAAAAGCGCAGCACGCCGGTCCGTCAGATCATCGTGTCGGGACGTGACGGCGGTGAATCGTTGCGCATCGGCGCAAAGGAAGCGCATCAGGACGAACTCGCCCGCGTGATGGAGCACGAAGCGCTGACGCTCGCCATTGCAAGTCGTGCACAACAGTTGGGCGTTCGCCTGCTGGCTGGCGAAAGTGCTGCCATTCACGATGGCGATGACGTGAAACTGCTCGAACTCACCGATCGGCAGGTGTTGAACGCCCGGGTCGCAGTCGTTGCCGACGGAACCCGATCCACGCTTCGCAATGAAGCGGGCGTCAAGGCTTCGCACCATGCTTACGCGCATCATGGGGTGGTGGCACATCTTGCCTGTACCGAGCCGCACCGCGGCGCTGCGCGGCAATGGTTCCTGCCCGATGGCTCTATCCTCGCGTTATTGCCGCTGCCGATGGTGGATGGCGAACCCGCTGTTTCGATGGTGTGGTCGGCGCATCCGGATCGCGCCGACGCGCTGTGCGCGATGACCGGGAGCGAATTGCTGGATGAGATCAACGCGGCAAGCGCGCGGCCGGTTCGGGTGACGCGGATAAAGAGCCCAACGCGCCGCTTCCCCTTGACCCTGGTGCGCGCTGCTGACCCTGTGGCCCGGCGCGTCGTGGTGGTGGGAGATGCCGCCCACGCCGTGCATCCGCTGGCCGGACAGGGGGTTAATCTCGGTTTGGCCGACGCCCGATCGCTGCATGAGGTGTGGCTCGCCGCTGCCGAAGTGCATGGCGACCCCGGGCATGCGCTGCTGCTCGGGCGTTACCGCCGGGAGCGCTTTGGCCCGACACTCGCGATGCAATTGGCGACCGACGGTCTTTTCCGACTCTACAATCAGGTGGATCACCCACTGTTGATGGCGGCTGGTGACGCTGGAATGCGTCTTTTCGGTCGTCTACCCGCGTTTCGTCGCACGCTGTCTACCACAGCGGTGCAGTAAACGCTTTAATTCCCGCCGTACCCAAGGAACCGCTTATGAAATCCACTCTTGTCGCACTGCTGGTCGCGGGCTCCCTGCTCGCCGCGTGCAATGCGCAACAACCGCCGGCTGTCGTCGCCCCGGGCGCTGCACCTGCTGCACGCGTTGCGACTGCGGGCTCCACCAAGCTCGCCGAAGTCCAGCAAGTGCTCGAAAACCGCTTCAAAGGTGCACCGATCAAGGGGTTGCGCGCTTCCGTGTTCCCGGGCCTGTTTGAGGCAATGGTCGGCGACGATCTCATTTACTTTGATGAAAAACTCACGCACTTCATCGTAGGCAACCTCATCGAATCGGTCACGATGACGAACAAGACGGAAGAACGTACTTCCGAGCTTAATTCGATTGACGTCAAACAATTGCCACTCAACGATGCCATCAAGTTCGTGCGTGGCAAGGGCGAACGCGTGATGTATGTGTTCACCGACGTTGACTGCCCTTTCTGCACGCGACTCGAGCAGACGTTGCAGGACATGGACAACGTGACTGTCTTCAACTTCATGTTTCCGATCGATTCGCTGCATCCAGCAGCACGCAACAAACAGAAGGCGATCTGGTGCTCAAAAGATCGCCTCGCCTCATGGCAGGATGCCGTGCTGCGCAAGAAGTTTGATGCCACCGCCAAAGGCGAATGCACCAACCCGGTCGACGCTACAGTCGCCCTCGGCCAGAAGCTGGGCGTTCGTGCAACGCCGTCGTTTTTCCTCGCGGATGGTCGTATGGTCGCCGGTGCGATCCCGAGAGAGCAGCTTGAAGCGCGCCTCAATACCGCGCAAACCAAAGTTGCGGGCAAGTAAGCCGCATTTCATGGCACTTCTTTTCTTTGTCATCTAACTAGGGAGTCGAACAATGGCCCTCATGGACTTCATCAAAAAGCAACTGATCGAAATCATCGAATGGCAGGATGATTCGCGCGATACGCTTTCATATCGCTGGCCCGATCAGGACAAGGAGATCAAGAACAACGCACAGATCATCGTGCGCGAATCTCAGGTCGCACAGTTTGTGTATCTCGGGCAGTACGCCGATACGCTGCCGCCCGGCAAACACAACCTGACGACGCAGAACATCCCCGTTCTGTCGACGATTCTCGGCTGGAAATATGGCTTCGAGAGCCCGTTCAAGGCGGACGTTTACTACGTCACCACACGTACCTTCGCCGGTAACAAATGGGGCACAGCGAACCCGATCATGATGCGCGACGCCGACTTTGGCGTGGTGCGCATGCGCGCGTTTGGTCAGTATGACTTCAAGATCGTCAATCCACCGTTATTCCTGAAAGAAGTCGCCGGGACGGACAACCATTTCCGCCTCGACGAATTCGCGGACGTGATGCGTTCGAAGATCGTGACGGTGTTCACCGAAGCCATCGCCAACGCCAAGGTTCCAGCGCTGGACGTGGCGGCGCGCTACAGCGAAATCGGCGCGGCCTTGCTGCCCGCGATCAACCCGATCACGACCGCCAAATACGGCATCGAAATCACCTCGTTCAACATCGAAAACGTCTCGTTGCCACCGGAAGTTGAGCAGGCGATCGATAAGCGCGGTGCGATGACCACTATCGGCGACATGGGCGATTACATCAAGTACAACATGGCCAACGCCGTGGCTGAAGGNAAAGCCGGCACGATGGGCNTNGGCGCTGANTTCGCNNTNGNCNTGGGCGTNGNNCANCAAATGGTNAANCANCCNNGNGGCACCGTCGGCGTGAATCCGAACGCGCCGAANGGCATGGTGCCCGGTGCGATGGCTGCACCCGCGGGCGCCGCTGCGGCTGCCGCAGCTCCGGCGGCGGCACCGGCGATGGAGCTCATGAANCCCGCGCAGGTNGCGCAGGCGCTGGGCGTGGCGGAAACGGACGTGCTCGCCGAGCTTGATGCCGGAACGCTCAAAGGCCGCAAGATCGGCACGCAATGGCGTGTGACCAAAGAGGCGGTAGACGCATTTTTGAAAGGNTGACCGGGAATCAGCTTTTGGCTGAGGCAAAAGCTGCGCTGGGGTTGCAGAGAAAATAGGCGCAAAGTCAACTTTATCTATTTTCGCGTAGTAGGCCCGATGCAGAAAGCCTTTCGCTGAAAAGTTGTTAGTCTTTCCAGATGGGTCTCCGCTCACTCGATGATCTTTGTATTCCGCAAAATGGCGACAATGTTCATTCTGTTGGTACTCGCCTGGTTCGTGATCGTCAGCGAAGCAAGCGTTTTGGAAAAACTGGTACTCGCGGTGCTCTGCGGCATCGCGGCCCTGTTGCCCATGTTCGCAGAGAACACGCGATTGCCCGCCGCCATCGGGCAGGGTGCGGTTGGCGTTTACGTCTGTCTCCGCATGACCTACCTGCGCGCCAAAGCATGAAACCAGACCGAGCCTCTCGAATTTTGCGATGAATCCGCCTACCGCTACTCACACCACTGCCACTGCACCTGAAAAACAGGCGCGCAGCAAATACAGTTGCGTCGCCTGTGGCGGCGAGGCGGTCTGGAACCCGGCCAAGCAAAAACTCGTCTGTGCGTTCTGCGGCACCGAGGCACCGATGCCGCCGGAAACCGAGACGATGCCGGGCATACAGTCGACCGATGTCGTTGAGCATGACCTCGCAGCCGCGCTGCGCAACATGCAGGGTGAGCAGCGCGGCTGGGCGCGCACCAAACGCATGATCAAGTGCAACTCNTGCCAGGCGATCAGNGTCTTTGACGAGGCGAAACAGGCCAAGTCCTGCGAGTTCTGTGGCGCCTCTGCCATCGTCGATTACGACGAAACCGACGACGTCATCCGCCCCGAAGGCGTGCTGCCGTTTCAGGTCAGTGAACCGCAGGCGCGCGACCTGATC
>JGI24770J26754_10003446_pt1 | contig 10556 bp, 7 predicted proteins | sample LakOneMetagenome_FD_26754 | JGI IMG/M metagenome (IMG submission 26754) | reverse complement strand
ATACGAGTTGAAGAGTCTACCCAACGTGGCAGAGGTCGCCAGTATTGGAGGAATGGTCAAGCAGTATCAGGTTGTGCTTGACCCCATCAAAATGGCGGCGTCTCAAGTTCCGCTCAACAAAGTCATTGATGCCATTCAAAAAGCCAACCAAGAAACTGGTGGTTCGGTACTAGAAATGGGCGAATCAGAATATATGGTTCGCGCTTCTGGTTATCTTAAGACGATGGATGACTTTCGTAATATTCCACTTTCTACGTCATCGAATGGCATCCCCGTTCTGCTCGGTCAGGTCGCTACCATCCAACTCGGCCCAGAAATGCGCCGTGGGGTTGCTGAACTGAATGGGCAAGGTGAAGTGGTTGGTGGTGTCATCGTATTACGCGCAAGCAAAAATGCACGCGAGACGATTGCTGCTGTCAAATCCAAGTTGGATGATCTCAAAAAGAGCCTGCCTGCTGGTGTAGAGGTCGTCACCACCTACGACCGCAGTCAACTGATTGACCGTGCGGTGGATAATCTCAGTCACAAGCTGCTGGAGGAGTTCATTGTTGTGGCATTGGTCTGTGCCCTGTTTCTCTGGCATTTTCGCTCAGCATTGGTTGCGATTATTTCCTTGCCACTTGGTATTTTGATCGCGTTTATTGCCATGCACTATCAAGGCATTAACGCCAACATCATGTCACTGGGTGGGATCGCCATTGCCATCGGCGCGATGGTGGATGCCGCCGTGGTGATGATTGAAAATGCCCATAAGCACATTGAGGCTTGGCAGCACGACCATCCCGATCAAGTGCTGCAAAACGATATGCGTTGGCTCATCATTGCCAATTCTGCCAGTGAAGTCGGGCCAGCATTGTTTTTTTGCTTGCTGATCATCACCTTGTCGTTTATCCCCATCTTTACTCTGCAAGCGCAAGAAGGTCGTCTGTTTGCGCCGCTGGCATTTACCAAGACCTATGCGATGGCTGGGGCTGCAATTCTCTCGATTACCTTAGTACCCGTACTCATGGGCTATTGGATTCGCGGCAAGCTCCCAAGTGAACAGAAGAACCCCCTCAATCGTGGCTTAATCCGCATCTACCGTCCAATGCTTGATGTTGTATTGCGCAGACCTAAGTCCACGCTGCTGATGGCATTTGTCATCTTACTCACGAGTTTGTGGCCAATCAGTCAATTGGGTGGTGAATTTATGCCTGCAATGGATGAGGGCGACTTGTTGTATATGCCTTCTGCCCTGCCCGGCATATCGGTTTCCAAAGCCTCGGAACTTCTACAGCAAACCGACCGCTTGATTAAAACCGTTCCTGAAGTGGCGACTGTATTCGGGAAGGCTGGCCGTGCGGAAAGTGCCACTGACCCTGCGCCAATGGAAATGTTTGAAACCACGATTCAATTCAAACCTCGCTCCGAGTGGCGCGAAGGCATGACACCTGACAAATTGGTTAATGAACTGGATCGTGTGGTCAAGGTGCCCGGACTGACCAATATCTGGGTGCCACCAATTCGCAACCGCATCGACATGCTGGCGACGGGGATTAAAAGTCCAATTGGCATCAAGGTGTCAGGAACCAATCTGGCTGATATAGACCAAGTTGCCAAGTCGATTGAACAGGTTGCCAAAGGCGTCACTGGGGTCAGTTCGGCACTCGCTGAACGATTGACAGGTGGTCGCTATGTCGATGTGACGATTGATCGCCCTGTTGCTGCGCGCTACGGACTCAACATTGCCGATGTACAAACCATCATTTCAACTGCTGTCGGTGGTGAAAACGTTGGTGAAACGGTTGAAGGCCTTGCGCGCTATCCAATTAATGTCCGCTATCCGCGTGAGATTCGAGACTCATTGGAAGGACTACGCAACTTACCTATCCTCACCAATGGCGGGCAACAAATCACGCTCGGAACCGTTGCCAATATCAGTATCAGTGACGGGCCGCCCATGCTCAAGAGTGAAAATGCACGACCAACTGGCTGGGTGTATATCGATGTCCGTGGACGCGACTTGTCCTCCGTGGTGGTTGATCTGCGCCAAGCCATCGCCAAGCAAGTGCAACTTAAATCTGGCATGAGCATCACCTACTCAGGCCAATTTGAGTTTTTAGAACGCGCTAATGCGCGACTTAAATTGGTCATTCCAGCGACTTTGTTGATTATCTTTGTCTTGCTTTACCTGATTTTTAAGGACATCCAAGATGCAGTAATGATCATGGTGACTTTGCCATTTGCCTTAGTCGGTGGTGTTTGGTTTCTTTATCTGGCGGGTTACAACCTGTCGGTGGCAACAGGCGTTGGTTTTATTGCACTGGCAGGGGTATCGGCTGAGTTTGGGGTGGTGATGCTGTTTTACCTCAAACAAGCCATCACCAGTGCCGAGGCAAAATCTGAAAATCAAGTTCTGAATGAAACTGAACTGGACAATGCAATTCGTTCAGGTGCGGTACTGCGCGTTCGTCCTAAAGCAATGACCGTAGCCGTAATTCTGGCAGGCTTGATTCCCATCCTTCTGGGGAGTGGTACTGGCTCAGAGGTGATGAGTCGAATTGCGGTGCCTATGGTCGGTGGCATGGTCACTGCGCCTTTATTGTCGATGTTTGTGATTCCCGCTGCGTATCGCTTGCTACGCAGACGGTCTTATCGGGCTGACAAAGCCTAATGATGTGCCCTGTTGTTTTTTTATTTCTGATGAGGATATTGCGATGAATAAGTTTACGATTTCTGTTTTAACTACCCTCATGCTGAGTGCTTCATTATCAGTGATGGCTGATGACAGCATGAAAGGGATGGATATGAAAGGGATGGATATGAAAGGGATGGATATGAAAGGGATGGATATGAAAGGGATGGATATGAACATGAGTAAGATGCCGATGAAGGAGCATACTGCTAAAGGTAGTCAATCGATGTCAGCCGACTGTATGCATGACATGGATATGGGCAAGATGTCGATGAAATCATCTAAAAGCGATAAGGTTGCTTGTGGTGTAGGTGTCATTACAAGCATTGATACCAATAAAGACATCATAGTTTTGAATCATCAAGCCATCAAATCATTGAATTGGCCTGCCATGAAAATGGGCTTCAAAGTGGCTGATCACAAATTGCTGGACGGTTTGAACATGGGTCAGAAAGTCTGTTTTGAGTTAAAAGCTGAAGGTAAAAATCAGGTAGTGATTGGTATCATGCCAACAAAGTAACTCCTTATACTTTTCTATTAGATGAGAAAATTGTATAGAAGAGTTATTGAATAACGCTCATCAAAATCGCCGAACGTACCCCAAGTACCTTCGGCGATTTTCTGTTTTATAGGTCACGATACCAATAAGTTGATTTCAAATTAACGAACATGAGATTGTTCGAGTAAACCATTAGAGTCAGTCAAACATTTCCTTAATTGACGAAAAATAACTTTACAGTATCCTAGGGGGGAGGATACCATCCATACATGACAACACACACATCACATCCCGACATCATCAAACGCCTGAAGCGAGCCGAAGGTCACTTAAGAAGTACTATCGCGATGCTCGAAGCAGGACGCGCATGCATCGATATTGCCCAGCAACTACAAGCGGTTGAAGGCGCGATCAGCAATGCCAAGAAAACTTTGGTGCATGACCATATTGACCACTGTCTTGAACATGCTTTGAAAGATGGTTCGCCCACCAGTGAATCGATTGAAGAATTTAAACAAATCACTAAATACTTATAGGTCTCGCCATGACTGAATTCTCAACACTCTTACAACAAGGCAATGCTTGGTTGTTTATTCCCAGTGCAATATTGCTGGGCGGGCTTCATGGGCTTGAGCCGGGGCACTCTAAAACCATGATGGCGGCGTTTATCGTTGCAGTCCGTGGCACGGTCGGCCAAGCCGTCTTATTGGGTCTATCGGCAACGCTTTCGCACACGGCGATTGTCTGGCTAGTGGCGCTCAGTGGCATGTATTTTGGTCGTAATTGGAATGCGGAAGCGACTGAACCTTATTTCCAAGTTGCGTCAGCGGTATTGATTATTAGTATTGCGATTTGGATGATGTGGCGGACTTGGCGTCACCAGAAGCTTGCAGGTCACGATCACTCACATGATCATCATGACGAAAGCAAGCGCATTGATACAGGTCATGGTGTTGTTCGACTAGATGTCTTTGAGGACGGTGTACCTCCCCGCTTTCGCTTGTATCAAGAAGATAAACATGGTCATGTTTGGCCTGCAAGTGAGGTTAGAATTGAAACTGAGCGGGATGATGGCAGTAAACAACTCTTCACTTTTGTTCATCGTGATGGGTACATAGAGTCTGAGCGTGAGATTCCTGAACCGCATCAATTTACAGCGCGTCTGAGTCTAGGGCACGCGAATCATAGCCATGATTACGATGTCGAGTTTACTGAGCATGGTCATTCCCATGATCATGGTACGAGCATGACAGAAGAGTTATTTATTTCAGGATCAGAGTATCAAGACCCGCATGAACTTGCTCATGCGAATGACATTCGTCGTCGTTTCGCCAGTCGAGAAGTGACGACAGGTCAAATTGTGATGTTTGGACTCACAGGTGGGCTAATACCATGTCCTGCGTCTATCACGATATTGTTGATCTGCCTTCAACTGAAGAAAGTCGCACTCGGCGCTACGTTGGTGCTCAGCTTTAGTATTGGATTGGCAATGACAATGGTGATGTCGGGTGTTTTGGCCGCACTCAGTGTTAAGCATGTCTCGAAACGTTGGAGTGGTTTTGGTGAATTTGCCCGTAAAGCCCCCTATTTTTCTGGTGCTTTGATTTTAATGGTCGGATTTTATATGGGCTATCAGGGGATGATGGCCTTAATCTGAGTTAAAGAAAATGTTCTGAATGGCTCTAATTGAATGTAGCCTTTTATGAGCTAATATTAGAAAAGCCGAATCACTGTTCAAATCATCAGAACACTATCGTTCAGGAGTGCCGTGATGCTAAGTGTTTTAAAGAATAGAACTTATCGACATCTATTTGCTGCTCAAGTTGTTGCCTTGGTAGGTACAGGCTTGGCAACTGTTGCATTGAGTTTATTGGCCTATGATTTGGCGGGGGCTAATGCAGGAACAGTATTGGGTACTGCCTTAGCAATTAAAATGTTGGCATATATCGGCGTGGCACCGATTGCATCTGCTTTTGCTGAGCGCGTACCACGTCGAACAATGCTGGTCAGCCTTGACGTGGTTAGAGCACTTGTTGCTTTATCCTTGCCATTCGTCACGCAAATTTGGCAAGTGTATATTTTAATTTTTGTTTTACAGTCTGCCTCAGCCGCTTTTACACCAACATTTCAGGCAACAATTCCAGATATATTGCCTGACGAACAGGACTATACCAAAGCGTTATCGTTGTCTCGGTTAGCCTATGATCTAGAGAATGTAGCAAGCCCAATGCTTGCAGCAGCACTATTAACCATAATGAGCTTTCACAGTCTGTTTATAGGTACCGTTTTTGGATTTTTAGCATCTGCGGCATTGGTCGTATCCGTTGTTCTGCCAAAAGCCAAACAGCCAGAGAAACGTAGAGTCTATGACCGTACTACACGCGGTATTCGTATTTATTTGGCAACCCCACGATTAAGGGGATTACTTGCACTAAACTTAGCGGTTGCTGCGGCTAGTTCCATGGTGATTGTAAATACTGTCGTGCTGGTTCAAGCACAATTTGGATTGACACAACATGCCACAGCATGGGCTTTAGCAGCGTTTGGTGGCGGGTCAATGCTGTCAGCCCTGATATTACCCAAGTTACTCGACAAGATTTCGGATCGACTAGCGATGCTGGGAGGTGCCACCATTTTAACTATCGGACTGTTTATTGGTGGGTTTATTCACTCCTACATCGCACTTTGTTCATTATGGCTGATTCTGGGTATTGGATATTCATTGGCGCAAACGCCATCTGGACGTTTATTAAGACGGTCAGCACATCCCGCAGATAGACCCTCTTTATTTGCAGCTCAATTTGCCTTGTCACATGCCTGTTGGTTGATTACCTATCCAGTGGCAGGTTGGTTTGGTGCCAAATTTGGTTTGCAGGGAACATTCTGGGTTCTGGGTAGTATTGCCGCGATAGCTATTTTATTGGCAGCCTATGTCTGGCCAAGAAATGATGTGGATGAGTTGGAGCATAGTCACACCGACTTGTTAGAAGACCATCCACATTTTTCACAGCATCCTACCGAGCAAGATAAACATGTTCATGCATACATTATTGATGACTTGCATCAGCGTTGGCCGAGGTAACTTACTCATTGTTCTGGTTGCTATTTTTTACGGCTTTTTGTTCCATCGGCGTCACTTTATTGGGATATAGCATCGTGGTTTCTTTATGGCAGAACGCTGGCGTGAAGTTGATTAATTTTATTGACAGCATGAAAGGCATGGATATGCACGGTACTCCAAGTCCGATCCCGTTGCACGCATCGGCAGTGGACTGTCGGATGCTCAGTTGGGCTTGCGTCTGCGCTATGAGCTTAAGCGCGAGTTAGCGCCGTACATAATGGTCGTGTGGACGCGACGTTTCGAGGAGACCGCGAGTTTTGCACGCGAAGATCATCAATCTATCTTCGATCAGCAGTTGGTTGCGGGCATTCATTTTTGGTTCTAATGGAGCAACATCATGAAACCGCACATTAAACTTTACATCAAGCATCATCTTATCGCGCTCGTGACCTTTGCTACACTCGGGGCGATTGGCGCAGGCATCTTTGTTTATTCTGGTCTCTATAACATCGGAGCTGATGACCACCACACCAAGCCTGTCTTCACGGTACTCCAGACCTTACGCAATCAATCGATTCATATTCGTTCTAAAGACATCGTCGTCCCAAATCTGAATGACCCACAATTGATTCTCAAAGGCGCTGGTCAGTATGCGGCGATGTGTACCAGTTGCCACTTAACCCCCAGCATGAAAGATTCTGAGGTGAGGGTGGGCATGTATCCTCAGCCACCGAATCTCACTCAGTTGCATCTTGATCCCCAAGATGAATTCTGGGTGATCAAGCATGGTATTAAGATGAGTGCGATGCCAGCTTGGGGTGCAAGCCATGATGATGCGACAATTTGGAGTATGGTCGCTTTCATCCAAAAGCTACCAAACATGACTCCGCAAGAATACAAAGACATGGTGGCGAAAGCTCCGCCAGATGATGATATGGATATGGGCGATGACACCCCGCATAGCCATGGTGATGAAGCCCACAAGGATGATCATGGCGCATCGGACATGAAAGGCATGGATATGTCCGCTGCACACACTTCGACTCATTAAAAAATATAATTTTGGATGTTAGTTGTATGAAACGATTTATAGTTTCGTACACTGATTTAACAATGTTAATTCTTGGAATGGCAGAAAAACGGATATAAAGATGACGAATAAAACACATTGGGAAACCGTTTACTCAACCAAGGCCACGGATAGCGTGAGTTGGTTTCAACCCCACGCAATTCTTTCGATGCAATTGATTCATCGAACAGGTATTGGTCATGATGGTGCGATCATTGATGTGGGTGGAGGTGCATCAACGCTAGTCGATGATTTGGTTGGCGCTGGATTTTCCAATCTAACAGTCTTAGACATGTCTTCAGCAGCGCTTGCGGTGGCTAAATCCCGATTGGGCACAAACTCAGACAGTATTAACTGGATCGAAGCAGACATTACCAAAGTTGATCTCGCCAAAAAAAATTACGATGTCTGGCATGATCGAGCTGTATTCCATTTTTTAACGACCAAAGAAGATCGACAAGCATATCTTGATCTTGTTCAGCAGTCTGTCAAGTCAGAGGGGTCTGTCATTATTGCGACATTCGCAGAGGATGGCCCAACGCAATGCAGTGGGTTGCCTGTTATGCGCTACAGTGCATCGGCTTTACAGAATGAGTTTGGATCACGATTCACTTTACTGCATACACAAGAAGAGTTGCATAGCACGCCATTCAATACGACTCAGAAATTTATTTATTGTTATTTTCGCCTAGATTAAACCTTTAGGAATCAGGTGCCAATTTAGTCAGCCTGCTCGCGACTGTTTTAGTCTATCGGGCTTCTTGTATGACTTCGGCATGACAATCGCAATCCTCACCCTTCGCCGCTTGTTCTAAATTCTTGAGGATGCCGCAATCGCGGATTTTAGCGTGGCTATGACAGCTCTCGCGCAGCGTATGGAGTTGCTGCTCAAGAAGTCGGAGTGCCTCGACTTTTTGGTGAATACGCGTTATTTGACAGTCAATCAACTCATTGATGTCATCGCACGCGAGTTCAGGGTTATGCTGAAGCTGAAGTAGTTTACGAACATCAGGCAATCCCATATCCAATGAACGGCAATGACGAATAAATTTAAGCTGTTGTAGATGTTTGTCGGCATAAAGACGATAGCCATTCGCCTCGCGCGCGGGGACATCTAATAAATTATCCTGCTCATAAAAACGAATCGTTTCAACATCGCAATGAGCACGTTTTGCAAGCTCGCCTATTCGCATGATAATTCCCCTCGAAAATCCTTGACCCTGTAGTGACTATAGACTGTTTAATGAGGGTATTGTCAAATATTGAGAACATGATCATGCATGAACATGACCACAATGAAGAAACGCTCGCATCATCCAATGAGTCGAAAAAGGACTCATGTTGTAGCAGCACTGCTTGCCATACACCAGTCGCTAAGCCCATTGTTATCCTCAAGAAGATTGAATCCCCTGCACATACAGATTGTTGTAGTCACGACCATAGCGGTACAACAGAATCAAAATCTGATCCTGTTGATATTCCTGTTGGTGCACACTCTGTACGTTACCGCATCGACAACATGGACTGCCCAACGGAAGAACGACTGATTCGGAATAAGCTTGAAGCGATGTCAGGCATCAAGAAACTGGATTTCAATCTGCTTGATCGGGAATTAACGGTCTACCACCTGCTTGATGATGACCTTGTTATTACCAAAGCACTGAAAGCCATCGATATGGCCCCGCAATTGCTTGATGCTGGCGTCAGCTCCGTGCCTGTTATGCCTGCACTGGATACTAAAAAGAAAATCTTGCTTGCCGTGAGCGGTATCGCTGCGCTGGCTGCCGAAATCCTTGCATGGCTAACGGGACAAGATACCAGTTGGTATATCGTGCTGATCGCTTGTGTATCCATCTTCAGTATAGGATTGCCAATCCTGAAGAAAGGCTGGATTGCCCTTAGTAATTTCACCATGAACATCTATTTTCTTATGTCCATTGCTGTTGCAGGTGCGATGGTGATTGGAAAATGGCCTGAAGCCGCAATGGTCATCTTTTTGTTTGCAGTTGCAGAGGCGATTGAAGCCCTGTCACTGGAACGTGCACGTCATGCAATTAAATCCTTAACCGCTCTAGCACCAGAAACCGCTGAAGTTAAACAGGGTGAGATATGGCAAGAACTACCCGTTGCACAGGTGACACTTGGAAGCATCATCCGAGTGCGTACTGGCGCACGAGTGCCCTTAGATGCTCAGGTTAGTTCTGGGCGTGCTGCATTGAACCAAGCGCCGATTACTGGTGAAAGTCTCCCCGTGGACAAACAAAGTGGTGATCCTCTCTATGCGGGAAGCATCGTGACGGATGGGATTGTCGAAGCGACTGTTACGGCCACGGCGGGTGAAAGTACCTTGGCTCGGATCGCTACTGCGATCCAAAATGCACAGTCACAACGCGCACCGACACAACGTTTTGTTGATCAATTCGCGCATTACTACACTCCAGCGGTGGTGATCCTTGCAGCTGCAGTCGCCATACTCGGCCCACTGCTCGTGGGTGGAACATGGAGTAGTTGGCTCTATGAAGCATTGGTATTACTGGTTATCGCTTGCCCTTGTGCCTTAGTCATCTCAACACCAATTACCGTAGTCAGTGGACTTGCTGCTGCAGCCAGACACGGGGTTCTCGTTAAGGGTGGAGTTTATCTTGAAGGTGGACGGTTATTAAAAGCAGTTGCCTTTGATAAAACAGGAACACTCACACAAGGCAAACCCATACTGACTGATGCCTTTTCTGTGTCGGATATGGCAATTGAACATGCTTTATTGATTGCAGCAAGTTTGGATGAAAACAGCACCCACCCAGTGGCTAAGGCACTGGTGATGGGTTGGAAAGATCGTCAGCCCGCGACTAAAACGCTACCAGTTGACGACTTTGCGGTACTCAATGGACGTGGTGTCAAAGGTCGCATTGAAGGTCAAAACTGGCATCTAGGCAATCACTATCTGGTTGAGGAGTTGGGAGTTTGCTCACCAGAATTAGAATCTAAATTATTTGCACTGGAAAATGTAGGTAAATCGGTTATTGTTTTATGTTCTGGAACTCATCCTATCGCTATATTTGCCGTCGCGGATACGATTAGAACTGAGAGCATCCAAGCCATCGCTGCGCTTAACGAATTGGGCGTTCATTCGGTTATGCTCTCTGGCGATAATACGGCAACGGCTCAATCCATAGCTGGACAAATCGGACTACAAGATGCCCGTGGTAATCTACTCCCTGAAGATAAACAAACGGCGATTGCAGAGCTTCATACT
>JGI24770J26754_10003444_pt1 | contig 10556 bp, 5 predicted proteins | sample LakOneMetagenome_FD_26754 | JGI IMG/M metagenome (IMG submission 26754) | reverse complement strand
GTACCACCAGGTGTCGCCCTACGAGATCCTCGCGATCACGTTCACCAACAAGGCCGCCGGCGAGATGAAGGAGCGCATCGGGCGCCTGGTCGGTCCGGTGGCAGAGAAGATGTGGGTGTCGACGTTCCACTCGGCGTGCGTCCGGATCCTTCGTCGTGACGCGCAGCTGCTCGGCTATCCGTCGGCGTTCACGATCTATGACCAGGCCGACGCCGTGCGCCTCACCAGCTACGTGCTGCGCGACCTGAACATCGACCCCAAGCGCTTCCCGCCTCGTTCAGTGCACGCCGCCATCTCCGCGGCCAAGAACGATGGCTTGTCCGTTCAGGACTACATGGAGCGCGTGTCAGTCATCCACGAGCGACGCATCGGCGAGGTGTTCGAGGAGTACCAGGCCCGTCTGCTCAAAGCCGGGGCGATGGACTTCGACGACCTGCTGAGCGTCACGGTCGACCTGCTCCGCACCCAACCGCAGGTGCTCGAGCACTACCGCCGGCGGTTCGGCAACGTCCTCGTCGACGAGTACCAGGACACCAACCCGGTCCAGAACGACCTCGTCATGCTGCTCGGCGAGGAGCATCGCAACGTGTGTGTCGTCGGGGACCTGGATCAGTGCCTGCCGCCGGGAACCCTGGTGCGCACGCCCGACGGTCACACCCCGATCGAGCAGATCGCCCAAGGCGACCGGGTGCTCGCCACGCTGGGCGGCCCGGACCTGGTGGCGGCCACGGTGACCACGGTCAAGGTGGGCCGCTACGACGGGTGGATCACCCAGGTGCGCGCCGGCGACACCGTCGTGTCCGGCACGCCGCACCACATCGTGCCGGCCCGCATGGTCGCCGACGCCGCGAACGCCGCCGCCGACGCGAACGCCGCGCTGCAACACGTCTGGCTGTCGCGGACCCGCACGGGTGCTGCCGTGGTCGATGTCGACCCGGTGCCGGGTGCCCGAAGCGCCTGGGTGCTCAGCTCGGAGCGCACCGCATGGGCTGCCTCCGCTCGCGTCGATGCCCTCAACGACATGGTGTCGGGCTTGGATCCCGATGTTGCGATCGACAAGCTTCTCGCCGATCACGACATGCTGGCGGAGTTCGCCCATGTGAGCGTCGACGGCGTCGATGATGTCGTGCTCACCATGCATGCCGACGCCGCCGCCGCCGCCGACGGCGAAGCCGTTCCGGGATCGACCGTCTTGTCCCGAGGCGTCACGACGTCGTGCCAGGCCTACCCCCAGGCGTTGGAGCTGGCTCGGAACCTGGCGGATGCCGGCGGCTCGGACCTCCGTCGGCGCATGGTCGTCGGTGGCATCGTCTACGACTACACGCCGCTGTCGCACCTCCGTCGCGGCATGGTGGTGCTCGTCGAGCGCGGCGGACATCTCGTCGAGCAGGCCGTCGACACGGTGCAACGCATCCGGTATTGCGGTCCGGTCCACGACCTCGAGGTGGCCGGCGCTCACACCTACGTCGCGACTGCAGCCGCTGCAGCCGCACCCGCTGCAGCCGCACCCGCAGCCGCAGCCGCTGCAGCCGCACCCGCACCCGCACCCGCGGCCGACTCTGAGCATGCCGAGCACGGAGCGCAGCAGGCCTCCGGGATGCTCGTGCACAACTCGATCTACAAGTTCCGCGGGGCCGACATGCGGAACCTGCTCGAGTTCGAGAACACCTTCCCGGACGCCACCACGGTGGTGCTGGAACAGAACTACCGCTCCACCCAGACGATCCTCGACGCGGCGAACGCCGTCATCGCGAACAACACGGCGCGCAAGCCCAAAGACCTGTGGACCGACGAGGGTCCCGGCGACCAGATCATCCGCTTCCAGGGCGAGGACGAAGCCGAAGAGTCGCAGTGGGTCGCGCATCAGATCTCGTCGCTGCACGAGCGCGGCGACATCCGCTGGTCGGACTTCGCGGTCTTCTACCGGACCAACGCGCAGAGCCGGGTCATGGAGGAGCAGTTCCTCCGTTCCGGGATCCCGTACCGGGTCCTCGGCGGGCTGCGGTTCTATGACCGTCGCGAGATCAAGGACGCGATGGCGTACCTCAAGGCGGTGGTGAACCCCACCGACGAGGTGAGCGTCAAGCGGGTGCTCAACGTCCCCAAGCGAGGCGTGGGCGACCAGACCGTCGGTCGACTTGATGCGTTCGCCCACTCGCACGACATGACCTTCATGGATGCGTTGCGGCGCTGGGACGACGCCGGGGCGAGCGCTCGTGCGGCCCGTGGGATCGAGGCGTTCACGAACCTGATCGACGACCTGTCGACCGACATCGACCAGGGTCCGGGTCATCTCTTGGAACAGATCCTTGATCGGTCCGGCTATGCCGCCGAGCTGGACGCCGAGCGATCCCTGGAGGCCGAGGGCCGCCAAGAGAACTTGGCGGAGCTCGTCGGAATGGCTCGCGAGTACGACACCGTCGACGAGTTCCTGGAGCGGGTGTCGCTCGTGGCCGACACCGACGCGCTGCCCGACGGCGCCGACCCGGGCGACACGGGCGTGGTCCTCATGACGTTGCACTCGGCCAAGGGCCTGGAGTTCCCGAACGTCTTCCTCGTCGGTCTGGAAGAGGGCGTCTTCCCTCACATGCGCTCGCTGACCGAACCGGCAGAGCTGGAAGAGGAACGCCGCCTGGCCTACGTGGGCATCACCCGCGCTCGGGAGCGGTTGTTCCTGTCGCACGCCTGGTGTCGCACTTTGCACGGCTCCACGCAGTACAACCCGCCGAGCCGGTTCCTCGACGAGATCCCGTCGGAACTCGTCGCAGAAGCAGAAGCGAGCAGGTCCAAGCGGTCCCGGTCGTCGCACCGATCCGGCGGTTGGGAGTCGACCTCGTGGGAGCCGTCGGGCCGTGAACGCCAGATGGAGCGTGCGACCCGCCCGGCCCCGCCCGCTCAGTCGGGAGCGCACGAGCTGGGCTTCAAGATCGGCGACGACGTCGAGCACACCAAGTGGGGCGAAGGCGTGATCATCCACATGGAGGGCCAGGGCGACAAGACAGAAGCGGTGGTGCGCTTCCCGTCCGAAGGGGAGAAGCGCCTGCTGTTGTCGTGGGCGCCGGTCAAGAAGGTGGAGCGTTGAACGACGTCGTTGCACCGATGACTGATCCCCGGACCGTTCGGGCCGATGGAGTGTGGTGACGATGACACTTCGGTACCTCAGACGAGCGGATCTGGCGCTGCGCCATCAGGTCACGCTGGCCGACGTCGCTGACCGCTGGGTCGGCCTGCACGGTGACCGGCTGATGGTCACCGAAGAGGGCGCCGTGGCACGCAGCGCGGCGCGCGGCGGCGCGGTTCGAGGTCGGGTCGCGGGCAGTGTGCGTGAGCTCACCTACGCGGGTGCGGCTGACCTCGTCGCTCGTTGGTCCGCCGCGATCGATGCTCGTTCGGCGCCGGGTGAACCGGTGGTGATCGCCACGCCGAACGGGATCGACCAGTTCCTGTTGTCGTTGGCCACCGCGCGAGCCGGTCGGTTGCCGGCGCCGGTCAACCCGCAGATGCGGCCGGTCGAGGTCGACCACGTCATCGCCGACAGCGGCGCGTCGTTGGTCATCCGCGGTGCGACCGAGCTGTCGTCGGGTCCCGGCTCGAGGTCGACACCCAAGCCGGCGGTGCAGGCCGACCTCGACGACATCGCCGCGCTCTTCTACACCTCGGGCACGACAGGGGTGCCGAAGGGTGCCGAGCTGACGCACCGGGCGCTCCTGGGCGGCCTCGCGCCGTTGGCTGCGATGCCCCAACTGCTGCGCCACGACGAGCTCGTGTTGTCCATGCCGATCGCCCACATCATGGGGTTCATCTCGGTGCTCGGGCCCACGCTCGCCGGTGTGCCCATGTACTTCTTGCGCCAGTTCGCAGCGGATCGGGTGCTCGACGTGATCGAGGAGCGCCGTTCGTCGGCGTTCATGGGTGTACCGGCCACGTACCAATTGCTCGACCAGGCCGGAGCGCAGTACCGCGACCTCAGCTGCGTGCGCGTCTGGATGACCGGGGCGGACGTGATGCCGGCGCCGCTCGCCCGCCGGTTCAAGTCGTTCGGGGCGTCGGCCACGCTGCCCCTGATCGGCCCGATCGGGGAGGCAGCGTTCTTCGAGGGCTACGGCATGGTCGAGACCGGCGGCGGAGTGGTTGCGAAGGTGTCGCCGCCGCTGCTGCCCGTCGGCCTCGGCGACTCGCTGGGCATGACGTTGCCCGGCTGGAAGGTTCGTGTCACCGATCACCACGACCAGCCCGTGCCGTCGGGCTCGGTGGGTGAGTTGCAGGTCAAGGGCCCGGGTGTGCTCAAGGGCTACCACGGCGACGCGGCGGCGTCGGCCACGGCGCTCACCGACGACGGTTGGTTGCGGACCGGCGACCTGGTGCGCTCGGGGCCGTTCGGGCTGATGTCGTTCCAGGGGCGCTCCAAGAACGTGATCAAGTCGGGCGGCTACTCGGTCTACGCGATCGAGGTGGAAGCGGACCTAGCGGAGCATCCCGATGTCGTCGAAGCCGGGGTCGTGGGCCTGGATGACCCCAAGCTCGGCCAAGTGCCCGTCGCCGCCGTTCGGCTGCGCGATGGCGCGACGGTGACCCCCGACGAGCTCCTCGCATGGGCTCGCGGTCGGATGGCCCGCTACAAGGCGCCGCGCCAAGTGGTCGTCGTCGACGACCTGCCCCGGACCGGGACCCGGAAGATCCGCCGCGACAGCATCGTGCCCCTGTTCGATGATCCTGCCGCGGGGCGATACCCGGTCTCGGAGTGGACGGGCAGCGACCGCCGGATCGGCGAACAACGCTCCAGTCGACGACCAGGTCGCGGTGCCGACCGCCGCATTGGAGCGGATCCTCGCGGTGGCTCGGCCGGGTCCCCGGCCAGCGGTGGCGGTGCTGGTTCGGGCGGCGGCCGTTGATGGCCGCGGGGCCGACGGTGGTCGCGACGTCGTACTCCGACAGCAGCCAGGGGAGCACCCGGAGATGACGTCGGCTGCGTCGTCGTCGCCGTCGCCGTCGCCGTCGCCGTCGTCCTTGTTCGTGGCCGACGGCGACGCTTGGACGCCCACCGACCTGTGCCGTGGGCCGTGGGACCGCGGGGCCTGTCACGGCGGTGCGCCCGCGGCGCTGATCGCCCGGGCACTCGAGTCGGTCCCGTTGCCCGACGCGCCCGACGGGTCCGGCCCGATCCCCATGCGCCTGGCCCGGGTCACGATCGAACTGGTCCGACCCGTGCCCACCCGTCCGCTGCTCGTCGAGACCAGCGTCGTGCGACCGGGCCGCAAGGTCGCGCTGCTCGAGGCGACGTTGTCCACCGCGGATGACGGCGTCGTCGTTGCCATGGCCCGAGCCCTGCGCATCCGCAGCACCGAGCCGGGCGCGGTCACGTTGAACGACGTCGGACCCGACGGTGCCCAGGTGAACGACGCCGAGCGGGTGCCGCCGTTGCCGCCCGATCCGACGGACGTCAGCACCGCCATGGCCGACTACCTGGGGTTCCACAACGGCGGCACCGAGCATCGCTTCGTCCGCGGCTCGTTCTTCGTGCCCGGACCCGTGTTCGACTGGATCCGACTGCAGGTCCCGGTCGTGGCGGGGGAGGAGCCGTCGCCGTGGCAGCGCGCTGCCGCCGCTGCGGACTTCGCCAACGGCATCGCGTCGAGCGTCGGATTCGGCGAGGGTCTGTTCATCAACCCCGACCTCACCGTGCACCTGTGGCGTGAACCGGTCGGCGAGTGGGTCGGCATGGACTCGGTCATGCGCACGTCGCTGACGGGGATCGGGTCGAGCGATTCGGCCATGTGGGACCTCGACGGTCGCATCGGCCGCACCAACCAGTCGCTGCTCCTCGACAACCTCTGATCGGGCGGTCAGAGGTCGCGGGCGGGTCAGCGGCGGCCGCTGAGGTCAGCGGCCGCTGGTGGCGATGGTGGTGGTCGTGTCCCGCGACTGATCGGGACGCAGGTCGATGATCAACATCTGCTCCTTGTCGATCGTCCATGGGAACGCAACGAGCTCGGACCCATCGGACCCATCGGTGCCGTTCTCGGTCCACGTGACGTCGCGGCACCGCTTGCCGAGTGCATCGCGACCTGCTGACGGGTCGGCCGCCCGGCGCTCGTCGAACACCTTCTGCTCGTGGTTCCAGGTGACGAAGCAGCCCTCCGCGGCCCCCGGCGCAACGGCGGACAGGGCGAACCACCCGTCCTTGTCGTCGTTTCCGAGGTGGACCACGTAGATCGGCTGGCGCTGCCCTCGACCCGACACGTCGCTGAACAGCAAGGGGCCATCTTCTGCGGTCTGCTTGGCCATCCGCGACACATAGCCCGCATCGAAGGTCTCGTCGCCCAACTGCACCTGAACCGGGCCCTTGCCGCCGGAGGCGAGGCGGATCATCCCCCACGCGAGCAACACGGCGACGATGAGCGCGACCACTCCGATGACGACGGAGGTGACCTGCTTGGAGCCGCTGCGGCGTTCGACGGGCATGGCGCTCCAGTATCGCCGTCTGGCGGTTGCAAAGCACTTCTCGAGCCTGCGAGTCGTGCGGGGTTCGTCGTTGCCTACTCTCGGCGCAGCACCTCTGCGGGGCGCATGCGTGCGGCGTTTCGCCCGGGCCACAGCGCCAGCAGATTGGCGGTCAACAGCCATGCCGGTACCACCACCAGCATCGTGAGCAGCCCGAGTGGCGCCACATAGAGCATCGGTGTGGACTCCGCGACCCACCGCCAGCTCATCTGTCCGATCAGCACCCCGATGGGGAGTCCGATCAACAGGCCGATCACGGCGATCGTCGTCGCCTGCCACGACAGGGTGAACCGCGCCTGTCGCGGTGTGAGTCCGAGCACGCGCATGACGGCGATGTCGCCGGCTCGGCGACGCACCACGCTGGCCGACACGTGGGCAAGCGTGGTGATCGCCAGCAGGATCGTGAACGCTGCGAACAGGATCGGCAGCATCCTGACATTGCTCAGGTTGACCAGGTCGGTCGGTCGGGTCGTCGGCGCCGCCGCGAGTCCGGGCCGGACGTCGGCATCGATCTCCTCGGCGGCCGTCCTCGCATCGGCGTGATCGCTCAGCGAGGCGTACAGCACCGGGATCACTGGAGGGAGCGCTGCGAGCGAGTCCGGACCGGATTGGCCGAGCGCGTCGAAGTCGATCGAGTCGGCTCCGAACAGCTGGTGCAGTTGGTGTGAGGTGACGAGCGCTCCCTGGTCGTAGCTCGAGTGCGGGGTGGTCGGCAGCAGGACGATGCCGACGACGCTGAGCTCACGTGGCTTGCCCTCATCCGGTCCGCCCGCCACCGTCGCGGCCACGGTGTCGCCGACCTTCACTCCGTAGGTCCCCGCCGTCTCCGGTCCCAGAGCGATCTCACCGTCGGCCCCCGGCGCCCGGCCGTCGAGGGGCGTGAAGTCGAGGAGGCCTTTGCGGTGCTCGAGGGAGTAGGTCGGTTGCGTGAGTCCATCGATCACGACGAGGCCGCGTTCGACCTGAGCGGTGGCGGTCACGTCGCGGCGTGCGTCGACCGAGCCGAATGCCGTGGACACGTGCTCGAAGCTCGAGGGGTCGTTGAGGGTGACCTCGACGTCCCAGGTCGAACCGATTCGGGCGGGGTTGGCGATTGCGTCGTCCATCCCGGCCGCCAACGTGAACGCTGCGACGAGGCCCAGCACCCCGAGCGCTGCCCCGGCGAGCGCCGGTCGGGTCGGGAGGGACCGGCGACCTCGTCCGGGTTCGAGTGCCAACCGCGCTCCCGCCACGGCGACGACCGGGGCGCCGATCCGGCTGAGGGCGCTGACGGTCCTCGACGGTCGGGTGGACTCTCGCTCGCCGCGTCGTCCGGCCTCGCGCCACGCGGTCACCGCGGCCGCTGCGGCCAGCAGCGCCGTCACGGTCGCGGCGCCCACGAGGAGCACGGTCCAGTCCGCATGGACCCCGACGTCGGGGTCGACCTCGCGGCCCAGTCCGATCGGCAAGAGGGGCGACAGCGCGACGGCCCCGAGGACGCCGACGGTCGGCGCGATCAGGATCGGTATCACGTGGGGCAGGGCGAGTGTCCGAGCGGAGTCGCGTCGAGTCGCGCCGAGCGCTCGGAGCGCGTCGAGGTCGTCGGCGCCCGATCGCACAGATCGTGTGAGCGCCTGGCCGACGAGGGCGATTCCTGCCAACGCGACGGCCAGTCCGAACAGCAGCAGGCCTCGGGTCTCGAGCGCGGTCCCGTTCGTCACGCGCTTCGACACGGCGACCGCATCGAGGATCGGCATCTCGGGCTTGTCGAGGATCTTCCGGACGTCGCGCTCGAGGCGTCGGACGTCGGTCTGCCCCGGCTTGAAGCGGACGAGCAGGTTGTTGACGTAGGTGATGTCGGTTCCGAATCGCTCATGGAACGCAGGCGTGGCGATCAGCCCGATGCCGCTGGTTCCGTCGTCGGGGATGATCGACGTCTCGAACTGCGACGTGCCGATGCCGACGACGCGGACGTCGATCCGGTCACCTTCGGGCGGGGACCAGTAGTCGTCGGCCGAGAGCTGCTGCGCCGACGGGCGCTGCAGGACGAAGCGGTCACCGACCTTGACTCCGTCGGACAACCCGGCGGTGACGAGCACCTCGTGCGGGTTGGACGGATCCGGGTGGCGTCCTGCGACCAGCAGCGGCCGGTCCACCTCGGTGCGCCAGTCGCCGAACGCGACGTCGAAGACACCGGAGGCCGTGAGGTCGATCTCGTCGGGCCCTTCGACCACGCTGACGGCGGGGAGCCCGAACGCCCCGGCCGCCTCGAGGTAGGGGAGTGCTGCGACCAGGGTCCAGTCGGGATCGACGACGTCGACCTGGCTGGCGAACACGATCGCGTCGGCGGCCTTGGTCGCGGTGCGGAACCGGGCGAACGCGTCGTCGGTGCGGCGTGCTCCTGAGATCGCGGCGAGGGCGACGGCGGCGGCCAGACCGGCGAGCAGGCCGAGCGAGACGAGCGCGAACGGCCGACGCCGGACCTCGGCTCGGCCCCACATGACCGATGCCGTCCTCATGCCCGAGTCGCTGGCCATGCGTTCACAGTACGGAGCGTGGATCCGGCCGGGAAGGGGGCCTGCATGCCTGGTCTCCGGGTGCGTGCACCCCTCGTCCGGCGACCGGGCGGGCGTCGGACCTTGCTGGAATGTGGCAGGTCCTGATCGGGGGTCTACGCTCCGGCGTCGGGCTCGGCTTGATCTGACGTCACGTCAGATCCCCTTCGTTCACGTGCGTGCGATGCGCTCGCAAGCGTCCGGACACGCCGTAGCGGCTCGCACAGCACAGAACAGCAGCACAGACAGCTCAGCACAGACTTCGCGACAGGAAGGTGAGAGGGTGGACCTCTTCGAGTACCAGGGGAAGCAGTTCTTCGCCGGCTTCGGCATCCCCGTGTCGGCCGGTGAGGCCGTCACCACGATCGACGACGCAGTTGCGGTGGCGGAGCGGCTGAACAGCTACCCCGTCGTCATCAAGGCGCAGGTCCACGCGGGTGGCCGCGGCAAGGCCGGCGGCGTCAAGCTCGCCACCAACGCCGATGAGGTGCGTGAGCACGCCTCCAACATCCTCGGTCTCGACATCAAGGGCCACATCGTCAAGGTCATCTGGGTCGAGGTCGCATCCGACATCGAGCAGGAGTACTACGCGTCGTTCACCCTCGACCGCTCCGCCAAGAAGCACCTCGGGATGCTGTCGGCTCAGGGCGGCGTGGAGATCGAGGCGGTCGCAGAGACCGACCCCGACGCCATCGCCAAGATCTGGATCGACCCGGTCGACGGGCTCACCGATCAGGTCGCCGCCGACTGGGTCGCTGCGGCCAACTTGGATCCCCGGGCGAACGCCGGCGCGATCGACATCCTCAAGAAGCTGTACACGGCCTACACCGAGGGCGACGCCGACCTCTGCGAGATCAACCCGCTGATCCTCAAGCCGACCGGCGAGGTCCACGCGCTCGACGCCAAGGTCACCGTCGATGCCAACGCCGAGTTCCGCCACGAGTGGGCGGAGTACGAGGTCACCCAGGTCCGCGACGTCCGTGAACAGGCCGCCTACGACAAGGGCCTCCAGTACGTCGGGCTCGACGGCACCGTCGGCATCATCGCCAACGGCGCCGGTCTGGCCATGTCGACCCTCGACGTGGTGAACCAGTCCGGCGGCAAGCCCGCCAACTTCCTCGACATCGGTGGCGGCGCCAACGCGGACGTCATGGCCGGCGCCTTGGAGGTCATCAACAACGACCCAGCGGTCAAGGCGATCTTCATCAACATCTTCGGCGGGATCACCCGCGGCGAAGAGGTCGCGAACGGCATCGTCGAAGCGCTCAGCCGGGTGACCATCGACTCGCCGATCGTCATCCGCCTGGATGGCACGAACGCCGAAGAGGGTCGCGAGATCCTCCGACCCCACCTGTCCGACACGCTGCAGATGCAGCCCACCATGCTCGAGGCGGCCGCCAAGGTCGTCGAGCTGGCCGGGTCCTGATCAGTAGCGACTGCGCAGCAGCGAAGGACTAGAGGAGAACAACAGACATGAGCATCTTCGTCGACGAGAACACCAAGGTCGTCTACCAGGGCCGG
>JGI24770J26754_10003440_pt1 | contig 10562 bp, 9 predicted proteins | sample LakOneMetagenome_FD_26754 | JGI IMG/M metagenome (IMG submission 26754) | reverse complement strand
GGCGGGCGCCGCCGCTGCCGAACATGGCGGACGCGGTGTTCGTCGAAGACACCGCCATCGTCGTCGACGAACTTGCGGTGATGACGAGGCCGGGGGCGGAAAGCCGCCGCGGCGAGGTCGCGAGCATGGCGGAGACGCTGCGTCCCCTGCGTCCGCTGGCCTGGATCGAGGCCCCGGGCACGCTCGATGGCGGCGACGTACTGCGGATCGGGCGGCGGATCTACGTCGGACGTTCCGCGCGCAGCAACGATGCGGGGCTCGAACAACTGCGTGGCCTGCTTGCGGCGCACGGCTATTCGGTCGAAGGCGTGCGTACCCGCGAGTGCCTGCATCTCAAGTCCGCAGTCACCGCCATCGCCGACGACACGGTGCTGGTGAACCCGCGGTGGCTGGTGGACGATCCTTTCGACAGCCATCGTCGGATCGAAATCGATCCGGCAGAGGGCCACGCGGCGAACGCATTGCATGTCGGCGAGAGGGTGCTGTATCCGGATGTCTTCCCGCGAACCGCGGAACGCATGCGCGCGGCCGGGATCGACGTGCGATTGCTGGACCTATCGGAACTGCAGAAGGCCGAAGGCGCGACGACTTGTTGCAGCGTGCTGGTGCGGGTTGGCGAGTGAGTAAAAGAAGAACGCCCGGCGCATGGCCGGGCGTCTGCTCTGGGGCTGCGTTGATCAGCTGAACGGCTGCAGGTTCAGGATCGCGGACAGAACCGCCGAGAGGATGGAGTAATTGCCGTCGTTGTAGGCGCCGTAGCGGTAGTCGCGACCGAAGCCGTCCTGATACCCGCGCTGGAAACCCTGGCGGAAGTAGTACTCGTACTCGTCGCGGTTCACGTAGTAACCGTTGTAGCCGAAATTGGCGTCNCGGTAGGCATAGTTGTCGCGATAGTCGCTGCGCCAGCCGTCGAGGCGATCCGCGCGGCCTGCACGCACGCCCTCCTGGTAACCATAGCGCACCGCCTGCTGCAGCAGGTTGGCTGCGTACTGGTTCACCTGGTAAGAGCGCCCATCGCGCGAATAGCGGTAATTNGCCGGGGTGTAGTAGTACGGNTCGTTGTAATAGTTGTAATTGCGGGAGGTCCATTGCCGCTGCATTTCGCGCTGGCGATCCCAGTACCACTGCTGGTAGCGGTATTGCTGCATGCGGCGCTGCTGTTGCAGCGCGGCGATGCGCTGGCGCTCCGCGGCCTGNCGCTCCGCCGCGTAGCGGCGATATTGCTCGGCTTGCGCACGCTGTTGGGCAATGCGCTGCTGGCGCTCGATTTCGGACAGGCGTGCCTGCGCCTGCCGGCGGTCATTCGACTGCTGGCGCGCCATGCGCTCGGCCTGCTCGGAACGGCTGCGGGCATCGGCGGCCCGGCGGGCGGCCTGTTGTTGCTGTTCCATCACGGAGCGCCGCTGCGCATCCTCGCGCTGGGCCTGTTCGCGACTGCGTTGCTGGGCCAGTTCCTGCTGTCGACGCGCTTCCTGCTGATGTTGCTGGTCGCTGCGCTGTTGCTGCATGCGCGCGAGGTCGCGATCCTGCCGGCGATCCTGCTCGCGCTGCTGTTCCTGCATGCGTTGCGCCTGTTGGCGTTGGTGGTCGGCGCGCTGCTGCTGTTGCATCCGGGCACGATCACTGTCCTGTCGGCGCTGCTGTTCCTGCATGCGCTGCGCCTGTTGACGTTGCTGCTCGGCCCGCTGTTGCGCCTGCGCACGATCGCTGACCTGCCGGCGCTGCTGTTCCTGCATGCGCTGCGCTTGCTGGCGTTGCTGGTCGGCGTGCTGCGAACCCATGTCGCGCTGAGCCGGCTTGGCGGCTTGCTGCGGAGCGGGGTGCGACTGGTGCTTGTCCTTGTCCGAGCCCTGGTCGTGGCGCGAGTCCTCGTTATGCTGCGGCGGCGCATCGCGCGCGATGGCCGGACCAGCGAGGCCCATCGCCATCGCCATGCCGATGACACTGGCCAGGGTGTTCTTGCGCAAGGTCTTCATGTTGCTCCTCCGGGTCGCGGCTGCGACCGTGCAGGAGCAGTAGGCGAGAAGGGCGCTTAACGATTTCTGAGAATCGACCGCGAAGCGCGAAGCGTTCAGCGCGCGTAAAATCCCGCGGGCCGGGTTAGGATGCGGGCATGAGCTGGATCGCGATCGTCGTTCTCGTTTTGGGCGTGTGGCTCGCCTTCAAGGCAGTCAAGCTGGTGTTCAAGTTGCTGGCCTGGGGCCTGCTGCTCGGAGGGGCGTACTGGTTGCTGGCGCCCGCGTTCGGATGGCCCTGGCCTCCGTTCTGAACTCGCGTTCAGGCCGCGATGGCGTTTCCCGCGGCATGCCCGCTGGCCCAGGCCCACTGGAAGTTGTAACCGCCCAGCCAGCCGGTGACATCCACGACCTCTCCGATGAAGTAGAGGCCGCGCACGCGGCGCGACATCATCGTGCTTGACGACAAGCCCTCGGTATCGACGCCGCCGATCGTGACTTCGGCGGTGCGGTAGCCCTCGGTTCCGCTGGCGACCAGGGGCCACGAAGCGAGCGCAGCAGCGATCGCAAGCAGGTCCGGCGCGTTGTACCGGCGCATCGGCTTGCTGGCGAGCCAGTATTCGCACAGGCGCTGGGCGAAGCGCTTGGGCAGCACCTCGCCGAGCAGGGTCTTCAGCTCCGCGTCGCGCCGCTCGCGCTGCCATGCCTGCAGCAGGTCCTCGATGTCGTGTCCTGGCAGCAGGTCCAGGCGCAGGTCGTCGCCGGGATGCCACTGATTCGAGATCTGCAGGATGGACGGCCCGCTGATCCCGCGATGGGTCAACAGCATGGCGTTGCGGAAAGCGGCGCCGTTGCAGCGCGCTTCCACCGGCAGCGAGACCCCGGCGAGGTCCTGCAGGCGTTCGGCGTGCTTGCCGGTCAAAGTGAGCGGAACGAGGCCTGCGCGCGTCGGCAACACGTCATGGCCGAATTGCCGGGCCAGCGCGTAACCGAAACCGCTCGCGCCCATGCTCGGGACCGAAAGCCCGCCGGTGGCGACGACCAGCGCCGGCGCGGCGAACGTCCCCTGGACGGTGCGCAGCCGGAACTCGCCGTTGTCGGCATGCGCGACCTGCTCGATGCCGCAATGGATGCGCACCTCGGCGTTCGCCGCCGCGCATTCGTCGAGCAGCAGCTTGACGATGAGTTTCGAGGACTCGTCGCAGAACAGCTGCCCGAGTTCCTTCTCGTGGTAGGCGATGCCGTGCCGCTCGACGAGTTCGATGAAGTGCGCGGGGGTGTACCGCGCCAGCGCCGACTTGCAGAAGTGCGGATTCGCCGACAGGTAGTTCGCGGGCGTGGCGCCGGTGTTGGTGAAATTGCAGCGCCCGCCGCCGGACATCAGGATCTTCTTGCCGACCTTGTTGGCGTGGTCGACGACCAGCACGCGCAAGCCGCGGCGGCCGGCCGCGATCGCGCACATCAAGCCGGCTGCGCCGGCGCCGATCACGAGGGCGTCGAAGCGTCCGGTCATCGGGCGATGCGTCAGCGCGGGTTGCGGGGCTTGAATCCGCCTGGCCTGGGTCCGCCGGGTTTGCGGGGACCGCCGGGCTTGTCGCCGCGCGGCGGGCCGAAGCTGCGCTTGCGCTTGGGCGCGTCGATGTCCGCATCCTCCGCGAGGCGCATCTGCAGCGGACGGCTGGCCACGCGCACTTTCTTCAGGTGCGCGAGCAGTTCGGGCGGCATGCCCTCGGGCAGGTCGACCAGGGTGAAATCGTCGCGAATGTCGATACGGCCGATGTAGCGCGCTTCCAGGTCGGCCTCGTTGGCGATGGCGCCGACGATGTTGCCCGGCTGCACGCCGTGCTGGTGACCGACGTCGATGCGATAGGTCTGCATCGGCATCTGCGGCGCATTCGGATCGCGCGGGGCGTGNTCGCGCTTCGGCCGTTCCTCGCGTTCGCGCGGCGGCCGGGTTTCGCGCGCTTCGAACGCCCGTTCGGGCTGGGCCGGCTTCGGCAGCAGCAGGGGGGTCTTGCCCTGCACCAGCCGGGCCAGCGCGGCTGCGATCTCCACCGCGGGCACGTTCTTCTCGCGCTCGTAGCGCTCGACGAGGTCGCGGAACACCGAGAGGTCGTCGCTCGCCAGCGCTCCGTCGATCCGATCGAGGAACTTGGCCACGCGGCGCTCGTTCACCGCGTCCACGCTGGGCAGGTTCATCTGCTCGATCTTCTGCCGGGTCGCGCGCTCGATCGCGCCGAGCATGCCGCGTTCGCGCGGGGCCACGAACAGGATCGCCTCGCCCTTGCGCCCGGCGCGGCCGGTGCGACCTATGCGGTGCACGTAGCTCTCGGTGTCGTAGGGGATGTCGTAGTTCAGCACGTGGCTGATGCGGTCGACGTCCAGCCCGCGCGCGGCGACGTCGGTGGCGACGAGCACGTCGATCCCCCCGTCCTTCAGGCGCTGGATGGTGCGTTCGCGGGTCTTCTGTTCGACATCGCCGTTGATCGCCGCGGCGCTGAATCCGCGCGCGGCGAGCTTCTCGGCCAGATCCTCGGTGCCGAGCTTGGTGCGCGCGAACACGATCATCGCGTCGAAAGGCTCGGCTTCCATGATGCGGGTCAGCGCGTCGAGCTTGTTGATGCCGCTGACCATCCAGAAGCGCTGCCGGATGTTCTCGGCGGTGGTGGTCAGGGCCTTGATCGCGACTTCGACCGGATCCTTGAGGTAGGTCTGGGCGATGCGCTTGATCTGCGCCGGCATGGTCGCGGAGAACAACGCGACCTGGCGGGTCTCCGGGGTCTTCTTCAGCACCGCCTCGACATCGTCGATGAAGCCCATGCGCAGCATTTCATCGGCTTCGTCGAGCACCAGCATGCGCAGCTGCGACAGGTCGAGCGAACCGCGTTCCAGGTGGTCGATCACGCGCCCCGGCGTGCCCACCACGACGTGCACGCCGCGGCGCAACGCCTGCAACTGCGGCGCGTAGCCCTGGCCGCCGTAGATCGGCAGCACGTGGAAGCCGGGGATGTGGTGCGCGTATTTCTGGAAGGCCTCGGCGACCTGGATCGCCAGTTCTCGCGTCGGCGCGAGCACAAGGACCTGCGGCTTGCCTGCGGCTTGTTCGAGCCGCGCCAGGGCGGGCAGCGCGAAGGCGGCGGTCTTGCCGGTGCCGGTCTGGGCCTGTCCGAGCACATCGCGCCCGGCCAGCAGCGGCGGGATGGTCGCGGCCTGGATCGGGCTCGGCGACTCGTAGCCGACTTCGCGCAGGGCCGCCAGCAGCGATTCGGGCAGGCCGAGGTCGGAGAAGCGGAGGGCGTCGGGCACGCTGTCTGCTTGGGCGGTCATGGTCGGTGCGAAAGCGCCGAAGGAGCGGAGCGACAGTGTACGCGCGCGGGCTGGAGCCATGGCTCCAGCTACCATGGGCCCCATGCATTCGCCCGCCTTCGACAACGCCTTCCTGCGCGCGCTGCCCGGCGATCCGGACGCGCGCAATGGCGTGCGCCAGGTGCGCAACGCGGCTTGGTCGAGGGTCGATCCGACGCCGGTCCCGGCGCCGCGGCTGCTGGCGCATTCGCGCGAAATGGCCGCCGAACTCGGCTTCAGCGAGGCCGATGTCGCGTCCGCGGAATTCGCGCAGGTGTTCTCCGGCAACGCGCTGTTGCCGGGCATGCAGCCGTTCGCGACGAACTACGGCGGGCACCAGTTCGGGCACTGGGCCGGGCAGCTGGGCGATGGCCGCGCGATTGCGCTGGGCGAGGCGATCGCGACCTCGGGCCGGCGCCTGGAATTGCAGCTCAAGGGCGCGGGCCCCACGCCGTATTCGCGCAGCGCCGACGGGCGCGCGGTGCTGCGTTCGTCGATCCGCGAATTCCTGTGCAGCGAGGCCATGCACCACCTCGGCATCCCGACCACGCGCGCGTTGTCGCTAGTCGGCACCGGCGCAACGGTGGTGCGCGACATGTTCTACGATGGGCATCCGCGCGACGAGCCGGGCGCGATCGTGTGCCGGGTGGCGCCATCGTTCTTGCGCTTCGGCCATTTCGAACTGCCGGCCTCGCGCGGCGAAACGGAACTGCTGCGCGCGCTCGCGGACTTCTGCATCCGACGCGATTTCCCGCACCTGCGCGGCAGCGGGGAAACCCTTTATGCCGACTGGTTCGCGGAAACCTGCGAACGCACCGCCCGCCTGGCGGCGGAATGGATGCGCGTGGGTTTCGTGCACGGCGTGCTCAACACCGACAACATGTCGATCCTCGGGTTGACCATCGACTACGGTCCGTACGGCTGGATCGACGACTACGACCCGGACTGGACGCCGAATACCACCGACGCGACGGGGAAACGCTACCGTTTCGGCTGGCAGCCGAAGGTCGCGTACTGGAACCTCGGACAGCTGGCGAACGCCCTGTCGATGCTGTTCGGCGACACCGAACCGCTGCAGGCAGGCCTCGCGCGCTACGCAAGCGCCTACACCGAGGCGGAGCATGCGGCGAACGCGCGCAAGCTCGGACTCGGGCTCTGGCGGGACGAGGAGGACACGGCGCTGCTCCGCGACCTGCACGGCCTCATGCGCGCATGCGAAATCGACATGACGCTGTGGTTCCGCTGCATGCTGGACTTCGACCCGGCGGCGCCGTCGCTGCTGCCGTTCGCCGATGCCTTCTACGACGCCGCGAAGCGCGAGGCAGGCGAGGGCGCGTTGCTGGAATGGCTGGCGCGATACGCGACCCGGCTCGCGGACGATCCGCTGCCGGCCGCCGAACGGCGCGAGCGCATGCGCCTGGCGAACCCGAAATTCGTGTTGCGGAACTGGCTGGCGCAACAGGCCATCGATCGCGCGCATGAAGGGGACTTCGCCGGCATCGGCGAGCTGCTGGACGTGATGCGGAATCCCTGCGACGAGCAGCCAGGCAGGGAATCCTTCGCCGCCAAACGCCCTGGCTGGGCGAAATCGCGCGCAGGCTGTTCGATGCTGTCCTGCAGTTCCTGACGCGCGATCCCGTTCCGGGGCGCCCGCTTACTTGCCGGCCTTCTTTTCCTTCTTCGCCGCGCGCTTTTCCTTCAGCGACTTTTCCGGCTTCTTCTTGTCTTCCTTCTTCTTGTCCAGGCCCTTGCTCATGGCGAACTCCGCTGTTGGATACAGGCCAAGCCTACTGCCAGCCGCGCCCGCTCGCTAGACTGTGTCCATGCCCCTGATCTCACTGCAAAGCGTCGACTACGGTGTCGGCGGCCCCTTGCTGCTGGACGGCGTCGACCTCGCCATCGAAGCGGGCGAACGCATCGCCCTGATCGGCCGCAACGGCGCCGGCAAATCGACCCTGCTGAAGCTCCTGTCCGGCGAACTGCGGCCCGACGACGGCGAGGTCCGCGTCGAAGCCGGCCGCCGGGTCGCCCGGCTGGAACAGGAAGTGCCGCTGGATGCCGCCGGCAGCGTGTTCGACGTGGTCGCCGCCGGCTTGGGCGAGCTCGGCGCGCTGCTGGCCGATTACCACCACCTGGTGCATGCGGACCGGATCGATACCGACGCCTTGGCCGCGGTGCAGGGCCGGATCGAAGCCGCGCAGGGCTGGACGCTGGACCGCCGCGTGGGCGAAACCCTCGAACGCCTGCAACTGGACGGAGATGCGGATTTCGCCGCGTTGTCGGGTGGCATGAAGCGACGCGTGCTGCTGGCGCGCGCGCTGGTCTCGCAGCCGGACCTGCTGTTGCTGGACGAGCCGACCAACCACCTCGACATCGCCGCGATCGACTGGCTCGAGGGCTTCCTCAAGCAGTGGAACGGTGCCCTGGTCTTCGTGACCCACGATCGCCGTTTCCTGCGCGCGCTGGCGACGCGGATCGTCGAGATCGACCGCGGCCGCGTGACGAGCTGGCCGGGCGACTGGGACAACTACCTGCGCCGCAAGGAGGAACGCGCGAACGCGGAGGCGCAGGAAAACGCGCGCTTCGACAAGCTGCTCGCGCAGGAGGAAGTGTGGATCCGGCAGGGCATCAAGGCGCGGCGCACCCGCGACGAAGGCCGCGTCCGCCGGCTGGAGGCGATGCGGGCGGAACGCGGCGAACGACGCGCGCAGGCCGGCAGCGTCAGGATGGCCACGGCACAGGCCGGCGAGTCCGGGAAAAAGGTGATCGAGGCGAAGGACGTCGATTTCGCGCATGGCGACAACGTGCTGGTTCGCGACTTCTCCACCACGATCCTGCGCGGCGACCGCATCGGCCTCGTCGGCCCCAACGGCAGCGGCAAGACCACGTTGCTGAAACTGCTGCTCGGCGAACTCCTGCCGCAGTCCGGCGAGGTAAGGCGGGGCACGCAACTGCAGGTCGCGTACTTCGACCAGTACCGCGCGACCCTGCGCGAGGACTGGAACGCGATCGAGAACGTCGCCGAGGGCCGCGAATTCGTCGAGGTCGGCGGCAGGCAGAAGCACGTGATCGGCTACCTGCAGGATTTCCTGTTCACGCCCGAACGCGCGCGCGCGCCGATCACCCGCCTGTCCGGGGGCGAGCGCAACCGCCTGCTGCTGGCGAAGCTGTTCGCCCAGCCGTCCAACCTGCTGGTGATGGACGAACCCACCAACGACCTCGACGTCGAGACCCTGGAACTGCTGGAGGAATTGCTCGGCGACTATCCCGGCACGCTGCTGCTGGTCAGCCACGACCGCGACTTCCTCGACAACGTGGTGACTTCGACCATCGTCATGGAAGGCGGCGGCCGCATCGGCGAATTCGTCGGCGGCTACAGCGACTGGCTGCGGCAGAAACCGGCATCGTCGGGGTCGCCCGCTGCGGCGAAGGCGCCTTCGCCGCAGGTCGCGAAGTCCGCGCCGCCACCCGAACCGCCGAGGACGAAGCTCAGCTACAAGGATGCACGCGAACTGGAACGCCTGCCCGCGCGCATCGAGGAACTGGAACGCAAGATCGCGGCCATGACCGCTGCGATGCACCAGCCCGGGTTCTACCAGCGCGACCAGGCGGCGATCGCCGACGACAACGCCGCGCTGGCGAGGCAGCAGGCCGAACTCGACGCCGCGTACGCGCGCTGGACGGAACTGGAAGGCTGAACCGCCGCTTCAGGCGCGGATGTCGAAACCCGGATTCTCGTCGAGCGAGCCGTCGGCCCGGATCACCGCGAAATGGTTGCGGTCCGGATCGAACACCACCGGGACGATGTCCTGGAACATCGGGTGGCGGATGAACTTCAGCTCCCAGCCGAAGCGCTCGAGGTCGGACAGCGCGATGCGCTGGTCTTCGTTGAGCTCCGTGCGCAGCTTCGCGCGGGTTTCCTCTTCCTGCTTGCGGCGTTCGCGATCCATGGCATCGGCCTCCCCTGTCCCTGCGGGAGGGTAACGTGATCCGGCCCCGGCATCGATCCGATGGCGCTAGGATCGCCGGATCGCACCCGGAGGCGGCCATGCCCAGCCACGACCCGCGCGTCGACGCCTATATCGAGGAGGCCGCCGATTTCGCCCGGCCGATCCTGGCGGAAATCCGCGCCCGGGTGCACGCCGCCTGCCCGCAGGTCGAGGAGACGATCAAATGGGGCATGCCCAGTTTCGGCCATGCCGGCGGCATCCTCTGCCAGATGGCCGCGTTCAAGCGGCATGTCTCGTTCGGATACTGGAAGCACGCGTTGGTGATGGACGGCGCGGAACGCGAGGGCATGGGCAGCTACGGGAAGCTGGCCTCGCTGCGCGACCTGCCGCCGGAGCCGCGGATGCGGGCCGACCTGGAAAAGGCGATGCGCCTGAACGACGGGCGCGTGAAGCCGGTACGCAAGACCGCGCCGAAGCCCGCCCTGGACATGCCCGATGACTTCGCCGCTGCGCTGGGGAAGTACGCGCCTGCGAAGTCCGCGTTCGACGGCTTCGCGCCGAGCCACCGCCGCGACTACATCGAGTGGATCGTCGAGGCCAAGCGCGCGGAAACGCGCGCGAAGCGCATCGCCCAGGCGATCGAATGGCTGGCCGAGGGCAAGCGCCGCAACTGGAAATACGAACGAGGGTGAACCGGATGCATCGCGCCTGGATCCCGCTTTCAATGCTGGCGGCCGCATTCCCCGCACCGGCGCAGACCGCATGCCGTGCGCAGAGCGGCGCACGCCTCGTACCGCTGGTCGAGCTATACACTTCGGAAGGCTGCAGCAGTTGCCCGCCGGCCGACCGTTGGCTGTCGCAACAGGCGGCGTCGGCAACCCGCGACGCCAATTTCCTCGCGTTCCACGTCGATTACTGGGACGACATCGGTTGGCACGACCGTTTCGGTTCCCCGTCCTACAGCCAGCGCCAGCNACAGCGGGTCGCGGCGGCGGAAGGCGGCGATACGGTCTACACGCCGCAGGTGATGGTGGGCACCGACGTGCGCGTCGCCTGGAGCGAGCCGCGGAAGTTTTCGGCGGCCCTGGGGTCGGGCCCGCCAAGGGCCTCCATCGCNTTGCGCCTGGATCCGACGCCGGACGGCCGCTGGAAGGCGACCGTGGCGGAACGGAANGTCGGGGTCGCGACGCCAGGCATCCGACTGTGGCTGGCGCAATACCTCGATGCGCAGGCGAGCGACGTGCGGGCGGGGGAGAACAAGGGCGCGACGCTGCACCACGATCGTGTCGTGACCAGGCTCTGGGGGCCGTGG
>JGI24770J26754_10003438_pt1 | contig 10562 bp, 8 predicted proteins | sample LakOneMetagenome_FD_26754 | JGI IMG/M metagenome (IMG submission 26754) | reverse complement strand
AACACGAAGTAGTAGAGCTGCAGGCCCGTCACCTGAAAACCGAAGACATCGAGCCCTTTGCGGATTTCAAACCCGAAGAAGTTCAAACCATCAATCCCCGTGATGCCGCGCGGACCGTTGGTGATGTTGTAGCTCTCGTCGGACCACGGCAGGCCCACCTTATCAAAGTTGTTCATGAGAATGCGGACGATTTCACCGAATCCCAACGTCACGATCGCAAGATAGTCGCCGCGCAGTTTGAGCACCGGTGCGCCAAGCATTAACCCCGCCAGCGCCGCGAGACCCGCACCAAGCGGCAGCAGCAGCCAGAACGGCAGGTGCAGGTTGAAATGTGCCGAAGCCAGCAGCGACCAGGTGTATGCGCCGACCGCGTAAAACGCGACATAGCCCAGATCAAGCAGGCCGGCCACACCCACCACGACGTTCAAGCCCAGCGCGAGCATCACGTAGAGCAACGTGGTGTTGAGGATACGAACCCAGGCCTGACCAAGCATCCCCGCAAGGAAGGGCAGAATCAGGACAAGGACGGCAAGCGCCACGATGGCGACCATCTGTTTGCGTTTGTCTTGCATGAGGGTCGCCATGATTACGCCCTCTCCGCAACACGCTCACCGATCAGTCCCTGCGGACGGAAGATGAGCACCAGCACCAGCACTACAAACGCGAAAATGTCCTTGTAGTCGCCGCGCACAAAGATCAGTCCAACGTTCTCCACAAGGCCCAAAATCAGCCCGCCAACCATCGCCCCCCAGAGGTTGCCGATGCCACCCATGACTGCGGCGGTAAACGCCTTCAGGCCGAGCATGAAGCCCATGTAGTAGTGCGCCTGACCGTAGTTCGAGGCCACCATGACGCCGGCAATCGCACCCAGGCCGGAACCTATGGCGAAGGTGATGGCGATGATCTTGTTGATGTCAATACCCATGAGGCCCGCGACCTTCTGGTTCTCGGCCGTCGCACGCATGGCGGTGCCAACCTTGGTGTTGTGCACCAGCCACAGCAAGGCGGCCATGAGCCCGATCGAGGCAATGAAGATGACGATCTCGTTAAGGGTCACCGTGATCGGACCCAGCGTGATTGGCGCCTTCGAGATCAGCTCGGGGAATGAGAAGTAGTTGCGACCAAATACCAGAATGGCCAGTTGTTGCAGCAAGATGGATACGCCAATCGCCGTGATGAGCGGCGCCAGTCGCGGTGCGTTACGCAACGGCCGGTACGCTATTCGCTCTATCAACACTCCAACCACTGCGCAAACCACCATCGCGACCAGAATGGCGATCAGCAGGGCGAGCACCGATGGCACGCCCATGCCGAGCAACCATTTGGCGGTGACGAGCGCGGTGAGGCCACCGATCATCACAATTTCGCCGTGCGCGAAATTGATCAACTGCAAGATGCCGTAGACCATCGTATAGCCCAGAGCGACCAGCGCGTACACGCTACCCACAACCAGACCATTGACGATTTGCTGCAGCAATACGTCGATTGACATGAAGTTCCCCGCTTGAAAAGTTATCTGTCGGGCGGAGCGCAACACCCTCCCTGGCGTCTCACTCCGCGTTATGTCGCAATTTTGCCCTGAATACGGGCCCGAGTTATGCCAATGCTGCACCGGTTAAGGCCGCACCGGCACACTATGCACGACTTATGCCATCAATAGCGCGACGTTACCGCCCGCAGCGACCGTATTGATGGTGATGGTCTGCTCCCCCAGAAAGCGCGGCAGATAGAACGGGCCGCCCGCTTTCGGACCGGTTCCGGACAGGCCTTCGCCGCCGAATGGCTGCACGCCCACGACCGCGCCGATGATGTTGCGGTTGATGTAGACATTTCCCACATGCGCCCGGCGTGCAAGACTCTCCGCGCGGCTGTCGATGCGCGTCTGGATGCCCAGCGTCAGGCCGAAGCCGAGCGCGTTGATTTGATCGACGACCGCATGCGGATCGCCGGTCCAGCGCACGACCTGCAGCACCGGGCCGAAAATTTCCTGGCTGACATCGCTGATGCTGGTGACCTCAAAAATGTGTGGCCCAACGATATGCCGATCAGCGTCAACCAGCGGTTCCTTTTGATTCACGGATGCACGGGATTGGCGCAGGTGTTCGATGTGCTGGTTGATGCCGGTGAAGGCGTCGCGATCAATCAGTGGGCCAACGTCAGTGGCAAGGTGTCGCGTGTCGCCGACCGTGAGTTCATCAGCGGCACCTCTGAGCATGGTCAGCACCTTGTCGGCGATATCTTCGTGCAGACACAGCAGACGCAATGCCGAGCAACGCTGACCTGCCGAGCGGAAAGCGGATTGCACAACAGCGTCGACCACATGCTCCGGCAACGCCGTCGAGTCGACCAGCATGGCATTGATACCGCCGGTTTCCGCAATCAGCGGCACGATGGGACCATCCTTGTTAGCGAGGCTGCGCTGGATGATCTTCGCAACCTTGGTGGAGCCCGTGAAGACGACGCCAGCAACCTTTGGATGGGCAACCAGCGCAGCCCCGACGGTCTCGCCGAGCCCCGTGATGGTTTGCAGCGCAAGGACAGGCACACCCGCTGCATGCAGCAATTTGACTGCCTCAATTGCCACGACCGGCGTTTGTTCGGCCGGCTTGGCGACCACGGTATTGCCGGTAACCAGCGCTGCCGCGATCTGGCCCATGAAAATGGCGAGCGGAAAGTTCCACGGACTGATGCATACCCAGACGCCACGACCGCGCGGATAAAGCATGTTGCTCTCGCCGGTGGGACCGGGCAGCGCCATCGGCGTGCAGATGCGTTCCGCCTCGTCGGCGTAGTAGCGCAGGAAATCAATGGCCTCACGCACTTCCGAGACCGCGTCCCCCCATGTCTTGAACGCCTCCTTCACCAGCAGCGCGCAGAAACGCGGCAGTTCGTTTTGCAGGTTGTCTGCGGCCCGGCGCAACATGGCCGCACGATCGGCGACCGGCACATCACGCCACGTCACGAAGGCCGCATGGGCGGCACGCATCGCCTCAGCCGCTTCATGTGCAGACGCGTCCTCAGGACGCACAATCTGGGTTGCGGCGTACGCCGCCAAGAGTGGCGCACGCATGGTTTCGACCGTGAGATCAACCCCGGCACTGTTTGCGCGCGGCGACAGGATGTCCCGAGGCAAAGGCAATTGCCGAGTTTGCGTTACGTACAGCGGCGAAGCGAGCAGTTCTTCAACCGGGACATGATCGTCCGCCAGTTGATGAACGAAGGACGAGTTGGCGCCGTTCTCCAACAGGCGGCGAACGAGATAGGCGAGCAGGTCACCGTGCGAGCCAACGGGCGCGTAGATGCGCAACGCTTGTGTTGGGCCGCCGCCGTTGCCGGAGCGAAAAAGCTCGCGATAGATGCCCGTCCCCATGCCGTGCAGCCTCTGCAACTCAAAGGGTGCATCAAAGTGCTTCGCCATCTGGAAAATCGCTGCGAGGGTGCCCGCGTTGTGGGTGGCAAATTGCGGGAAGAAGACGTCTTTCTGCCTAAGCAGCGATGCCGCGCAGGCAAGATAACTCGAATCGGAGTGGTGCTTATGCGTGAACACAGGATACGCGGGCATACCCATTTCCTGAGCCCGTTTGATCTCGCTATCCCAATAGGCGCCTTTGACCAGTCGGCACATCAGGCGAACGCCGTACCTTCGTGCCAATTCGCCAACGTGTTCGATGAGTTCGAGCGAACGCGTTTGGTACGCCTGCAGCGCCAAGCCCAGGCCGTTCCACGGCGTCCGTCCGTCCGCACGCCACTGCGGGCAATCCGCCTGCACCCGCTGCAACAGCGCTTCGAACACGTCGAGTGACAGTTCGAGACGATCCACTTCTTCCGCATCAATGGTCAGATTGATCTGCGCTGCGGCCGCCATTTCGCAGAGCTGCCAGACGCGCGGCACCAGTTCGGTCATCACCCGATCATGCTGCGCATCCTCGTAGCGCGGATGCAGCGCCGAGAGCTTGATCGAGATACCGTCCGAATCTTCTGGGCCCCGTGTGGGTGAGGCCGCATGCGCTTTCGCGAGATTGCGGATGGCGTGTTGATAGCTCGCAAAGTAGCGATCGGCGTCCTCCATCGTGCGTGCGCCTTCGCCGAGCATGTCGAAGCTGAAACGCAGATTCGCAGATTCGCGCCGCTGCGATTTCGCCTCGGCGAGCGCTTCCTCTATCGTTTGTCCGAGCACGAANTGCTTCGCGAGCAGTTGCACCGCGCGCAGCGTCGCCGCCACAACCGTCTTTGCGCCGAGCTTGCCGAGCAGGCCGGGTGGGTGATCGGCTTCGGGTAGCGTTTTTTTGGAAAGCGCGATGACCGAGTTTGACAGTCTCGCCATCACGCCATCGCCGGTGCCGTCAAAGTTGGCGCGCCCAAGCTGATCCGCAGTCAGCGCGATCGCGGTCGCCGAGTCGGGCACCCGCAACAGCGCCTCGGCAAGCCGCATCAGCGCGAGGCCCTCCGGTTTCGAGATCGGATATTCCTTGAGCAGGCTTTCCATCGCCCAGAACGGCGGTGGATTGTCACGCACCGCGGTGACCCACGGTCGCGCGGTTTCGATGACGACGGGCCAGTTGAGCGTGTCCGACNCTGCGGTGACGTTGCGGTGGACGATCGCGAGTTCTTCGCGGTACGGGTACGGCAGGCGCATGATGATTTGTTCCGGGTTCAGAAATTGAGAACCCGGAAATGACTGAATAAGTCGCTATCTTATTTTCATATTTGATAGTTTATTCACTAAAATTCTGCGCATATCTAGATAAATAATTCACCCGCATGTCGGATATTGACGTCATCGACCGAAAAATCCTGTCGGCCCTGCAAAAAGACGGCCGCATCAGCAATCTGAAGCTCGCCGAGGCGGTCTCGCTGTCGCCGACCGCCGTACTTGCGCGCACCCAGCGGCTGCAACGCGACGGCTTCATCCTTGGCTACGAGGCGAAGCTGAGCCCGACCAAACTCGGTTGTGGCATGACGGTGTTCGTCGAGGTTTTGCTGGATCGCACCACGCCGAACATCTTTGACGCGTTCAAGGCGGCGGTGCTGACGCACCCAGAAATCAGCGAATGCCACATGGTGGCCGGTGGATTCGACTACCTGATCAAGCTTCGGGTGCGCGACATGGAGGCATACCGCGAGTTCGCGAGTCGCCGGTTGTGGCAGTTTCCCGGCGTGCGCGAGACGCGGACGTATGCCGTGATTGAGGAAGTGAAGGACGGCGGGCCGTTGCCGGTTTAGCTCGTTCGACAGGCGCGCAGGCNATCAGCTTTGTAATGCATCCCTTATTTAATAAGGGCTCANGCGCCTCTTTTGACAAAGTCGACTTCAAGCTGGTTTATCTCGTTGCCCTTATCGAATAAGGGTTTCAGACAAAAGCTGTATCTCGCAAACAGAAAGGGAGCGCAATAAAAAACGGCACCCGAAGGTGCCGTTTTCACGAAGCGCGAAGAATTACTTCTTCTTCTCTTCTTTTGCAGGTGCTGCGGCAGCCGGAGCTGGTGCAGCAGCGGCAGGTGCAGCGGCTGCGGGAGCAGCTTCAGCAGGACCACCGACGATTTGTACGGTTTCCCATTTGCCGCCCTTGACCTGGAACACGGTCACAGCGCCGTCCTTGATGTCGCCCTTGTCATCAAAAGCGATCTTGCCGGTCACGCCGTCCATCGACGTTGCTTTGACAGCGTCAATGATCTTGGCAGGATCGGTACCGACTTTGGCGATAGCAGCGATGAGAACGTTCGTTGCGTCATAGGTAAACGGAGCGTAAACCTGAACGTCAGCATTGAACTTGGCTTTGAACTTGTCGTAGAAAGCCGGGCCTTGTGGCATTTTCTCTTTCGGCAGACCCGCGGTCGTGGCGTAGGAGCCTTCAGCAGCGTCGCCGCCGAGCTTGATCAGCTCAGCAGATTGTGCGCCGTCGCCCGAGATGAATTTGGCCTTGATGCCAAGTGCTTTCATCTGTTTGAGCATCGGGCCCGCTTGGGCGTCCATGCCGCCGAACATGATGACGTCCGGAGCTTTTGCCTTGACCTTGGTCAGCACGCCCTTGAAGTCCTGTTCTTTTTCGTTGGCAAGCGCTTCGCGGATCACGACTGCGCCACCGGAAGCTTTGACAGCCTTCTCGGTTTCGTCAGCCAGACCTACGCCGTAGGCAGTCTTGTCATCGATGATGGCGATTTTCTTGCCGCCCATGCCCTTGACTGCGTAGTTGCCGATCGCCGTGCCTTGCGCCACGTCGTTAGCCACCATACGGAACACGCCCTTGAAGCCCTGATTGGTCAGCTTCGGGTTGGTCGCGGAGGGGGAGATCTGTGCAACGCCAGCAGCGTTGTAGATTGCCGAGGCCGGAATCGAGGTGCCGGAGTTCAGGTGACCGACAACACCAACGACTTTGGCGTCCATCAGCTTCTGGGCGACTTGCGTAGCCTGTTTGCCGTCAGCCGCGTCGTCTTCGGTCAGCAGCTCGAATTTGACTTTCTTGCCGTCAACCGTGATGCCTTTGGCGTTGGCTTCTTCAATAGCGAGCTTGGCGCCGTTTTCGTTGTCTTTACCCAGNTGGGCGATCTGACCAGAGGTCGGGCCGACGTGGCCGATCTTGACAACCATCTCCTGGGCAGCAGCCGGAGCGGGTGCAGCAGCAGCCGCTTTCGGCTCTTCTTTTTTGCCGCAAGCTGCCAGACCGGCGGCTACTGCGACTGCGATCGCCGCGAGGGCGAACTTATTGGACTGTTTCATTGGGCGGAATCCTCCGATAGAAAAACCCATGGATTATGCTTAGGAGTTAATCAGCTGTCAACGCGCAAATCGGCGTGTGGCGCTGGTTTCGCGGGTTTTTGACCGTTTCGTGTTGCAGGGAACTCCACAGTGCGTGCCTTTATTTTCGATATGGACGGCACCCTTGCCGATACGATGCCGTACCATCAGCTGGCATGGGACGCGATGCTTCCCAAACTGGGGGTAGAGGTTGACCGGGATGACTTTTTCCACTGGAGCGCCGGGCTCACCAACCGGGAAATCTTCCCGCGCCTGCTCGGGCGTGANCTTCAGGTGAGCGAGCTGACCGTGCTGTCGGAGCAGAAAGAAGCGCTCTATCGCGACCTNTACCGNCCGCATATGCGCACGNTGCCCGGNGTTCTGCCGTTTTTGCAGCGCACCATTGATATGGGCTATCAGCGCGCCGTAGGCAGCGCCGCGCCACCGGACAATCTGGATCTGGTGCTTGACGGACTTGCGCTGCGCCCGTATTTTCAGGCGATTGTCGGCGGCGCCGACGTTTCGCGTGGCAAGCCGGATCCCGAAATCTTTCTACGCGCCGCCGAGCGCCTCGGCGTGCCGCCTGAATCCTGTGTCGTTTTCGAAGACGCCCCGGCCGGGATCGAAGCTGCCCGTCGGGCCGGCATGCGTTGCGTTGTAGTTTCTACGACCCTGACGAGGCCGCATATCGATGCGATGGGCAGGGACGCCGATCACCTGACACACGTCATCGATGACTTCACCGATCCGTCGCTTGACTCGTTGTTCCATCCGCTCTGAAAGATGGACTGGCTAACCGGCATTGATCCCGCCACCGTAGGCGTGGCCTTTGGTATAGCGGGCGTCGCGGTGACTTGCGTCATAGCGTTGCTGGCAAGCGTTGGCGATTGGACGCGATCATTGTCGTGGTGGGTAACCGCCGCGTTCTGCCTGACCGTCGGCTACACGCTCAATACATTTCAAGCCTACGTGCCACCGACCTGGGCCATCGCCGTCAGCAATCCGCTCACTGTCATTGGAGGTTGCCTGTTCTATGTCGGGATGCGCCACGTCGTCGGCTCGCCCATCCCCCTGCTTCAGATTGCACCCATCGTGCTTGTGTCAGTTTTGGGCAGCATTNTGTTCGTATTCATCTGGCCCAGCCTGACCGGGCGCGTGTTCACCCAGCTNGCCTGTCTGTTGGTGATCACCATACTCAATGTTTCGGTGCTGCGGCTGCTGGATCACGGGTACTACCATTTTCCNGCGCGCTTCCTGCTCATCGTCAACGTGCTGCTGGTGATGCTGCTCGCGGCGCGTGGCGCAGCGGTCCTGACGCTTGGCGCTCCGGCTTCGGCCGTGCTTCGAACCCCCGTCAACGCAATCGTCTACTGTGTTGCCGGGCTATTGATACTTTCCTATCTGGCTGGCATCCTGCTGATCTGCTTCGCTGAAAAACAAACCATGCTGCGTCGCCTTGCGACCGAAGACAGCCTCACCGGCGTTCACAATCGTCTCGGGTTGCGTGACGCCCTCAACGCGTGGGCAGCTCAACAAAGCGGCGCTGTGACCGTCTTCGACATTGACCATTTCAAGCGGGTCAACGACGGCTTTGGTCACGAAGCCGGCGATATTCTGCTCAAGACTTTTGCGCAGGCGCTGCGGGGAACTGCGCCGGCGAACGCGACCATTGCCCGTCTCGGCGGCGACGAATTCTGCGTAGTGGAGCCTTTGACCGATCAGGCATTTTCCGGTGAGTGGATTGAGGCGCTCAAGCAGCAATTGCCAACGCGGCTTGAGATTGCCTCGCCATCTGCGCTGTCGTGCAAGGTCAGTCACGGCTCAGCCGGCTTCGCAAGCATCAATGGTGGTTTCGCCGAAGCCCTGCGTGAAGCCGACCGCGCACTCTATCGCTCAAAAGCGGTTCGAGCGCAGGCCGACGACAAAGCGCGCGCCGCGTAATCTGACTCCGGGCGTTATCCGCGCCCGACGTAAGGCATCTTGGTCGCCATGATGGTCATGAACTGCACGTTTGCTTCGAGCGGCAGGTTGGCGATATGAACAATCGCATCGGCCACATGCTTTACGTCCATGCGCGGCTCGATGGCCATTTCGCCATTGGCCTGCATAACGCCCTTGGTCATGCGCTCGGTCATCTCGGTTGCGGCGTTGCCGATGTCAATCTGGCTGCACGCAATGTCGTACTTGCGACCATCGAGCGAGGTAGTTTTTGTGAGTCCGGTAATCGCGTGCTTGGTAGAGGTATAGGGCGCGCTGTTCGGGCGCGGTGCATACGCCGAGATTGAGCCGTTGTTGATAATGCGGCCGCCGCGCGGACTCTGCGACTTCATCACGCGAAACGCTTCCTGCGTGCACAGAAACGCGCCGGTCAGGTTGGTGTCGACCACGGCCTTCCACTGCTCAACCGTGATGTCTTCAAGCAGCACCGGCGGAGCACCAATCCCCGCATTGTTGAAGATCACATCAATCCGGCCAAAAGCAGCGACGGTCTTCTCAAACAGCGCCTTGACCGACGCCGGATTGCCCACATCAGTCACCACTGCAAGGCCGCGCGTGGCGTCTTCGCCCGCAGAGGCTACGGCCGCCTCAAGCTCTGCCTGACGGCGCCCCGCGAACGCCACGCTATANCCGGCCTTGAGCAGCGCAANNGCGGACGCTTTGCCGATNCCCGCTGANGCGCCGGTGATGATGGCGACCTTGCCGTTAGCTGTGCTCATGATGGTTCCCTGAAAAGCAGATGTTGTTTGGCTTCGGCTAGTGTAAGCACCGGCGTCACACAACAATCGAGTTCGACGAAGAAATCGGTCCAGTGCGCCAACGTTTGCGCGCCCAGGCAGTCGGCGAGCTCCTTGCGCACGCGCAGGGCGACCACACCCTCGCAACAGCCCAGCGGTTTGAGGTGAGGTTTCGCCAGCGCATCACACAGGCTGTGCCAGAATTTTTCTTCCAGCGCCCCGACCGCGAGAAAGCGCTCGTCGGACGTGCGGTACACGCCATAGCATGGCCAACCGCCGGTAAGCCAGTCCTCGCCGCGCGGCTTTGCTGCATCGAGCACCAGACCATGCTCCGCGATGATGTTGAGCTTCGCGACTTCATGCGTCATCGACACGTCGACAAACGAACCGAAACCCGTTGTCCTGGCCTGCACCAGCGCGGCGCAAATGCGCGCAGCAGCGGCCAGCGCGCCGCCCGCGAGATCGGCAATCTGCCAGTTGGAAATCGCAGGCGGCCGCCCACGTTCGCCAATCTGGTCGAGCACCCCGCTCACCGACAGATAGTTGATGTCGTGTCCGGCGCGATGTGCCCAGGGGCTCGCGCTGCCGTAGCCGGTGATCGCGCAGTAAACAAGCGCGGCATTGTGTTGACGAAGCGATTCGTAGCCCAGACCAAGGCGCTGCATCACGCCGGGGCGAAACCCTTCGACCAGCGCGTCGCTCGCTGCGACAAGCGCGAGCAGACGCGTGCGTCCGGCCTCCGATTTGAGGTCCAGCCGTTCAACCGTTTTGCCGCGATTGACGATGCTGTACAGCGGCGCGATCTGATCCTCGGGCGCGTCGGAGCGGAGACCAAGACGGTTGGCGTAATCGCCTTCCGGTGGCTCAATCTTGATGACTTCGGCTCCCCATTCGGCCAGCATGCCCGTACACGCGGGGCCAGGGAGCAGGCGGGTCAGATCGAGGACACGAATACCGGAAAGAGGATGGCTCATACGATGGATTATGGCGAGCGGCGGTGTTGCCGCGCATTCCCGTCGCCGGGGATCGGAACGAGCCGTTCCCGGCGCGCAGATTGCGCGGTTTTCTAGTTACAGCTTTTCCCTGAAAGCC
>JGI24770J26754_10003432_pt1 | contig 10571 bp, 5 predicted proteins | sample LakOneMetagenome_FD_26754 | JGI IMG/M metagenome (IMG submission 26754) | reverse complement strand
CATGAAATATATAAAACATACTATCTTATTTTTTTCTCTTGGCCTGCTTGTATTCTCTTGTAAAAATGCGGGGGAAAAAAATACAAGTGAAGAGGATNTAAAAGCCCTGGATATTTCTATCCAGGTTGATACAATTCANTACCGGGAAAACGGTATTGAGTANATAAGTTTTATTTATCATGATACNACTATTAGTAAAAAGNGCCCGGCAATTCTTGTGATCCCGGAATGGTGGGGTGTGAATGATTATACAAAAAGCAGGGCCAGGCAACTTGCCGGCCTTGGCTATATTGCAATGGCAACAGATATGTATGGAAATGCAAAAATTGCTGCAACGCCCGATGAGGCAACTACATTATCTGATCCTTTTTATGCAAATCCAACTCTTACCAAAACCGTACTGGATGGAGCTATGCGGNAAATCAAAACTTTTCCGCAAACAGATACCAATAAGATTGCAGCGATCGGTTATTGTTATGGTGGTTACGTAGTATTAAATGCGGCGAAACTCGGTGTGAATTTAAAAGCTGTGATCAGTGTTCACGGTGGCCTGGAAGGCGTTGCGCCGGATAAAAATTTGCTGAAAGCAAAGATACTTATTTGCCAGGGCGGTGCGGATTCATTTACCCTTCCCGGTTTACCCGCNTTTAAAAAGCAAATGGATTCTGTTGGCGCAGATTATTCAGTAATCGTGTATCCCAATGCCACACACGCTTTTAGCAACCCCGCAGCAACCGAACTGGGTGAAAAATTTAATATGCCCATTCGCTACAATGCAGCGGCAGACAGCGCTTCATGGAAAGATATCCAGGCCTTCCTGCAAAAAACCTTTTAANGATCCCCNCAATTTCTTTGTATAAAAAAAAACTTCCAGCCTTTTTTGTGAATCCATTGTAGATAAATATTTACCTGAAAATTGGAAGCCATTTTTTAAAATTTTACTTTTACAATTATTGAAGATCACTTCTCTATTTAATGTATACTCCGGTTAGTGAAAAACATTTAAAAAACAAATACATGGAATCAATAGAACAAAAGGGAATTAATACAGTGCGAATTTTATCAGCGGATGCAGTACAAAAAGCGAACTCCGGNCACCCGGGAACACCCATGGGGCTTGCTCCCGTGGGNCATGTATTATGGACGAGGTTTATGAATTATAATCCATCAAAACCGCATTGGCCAAACCGTGACAGGTTTATTTTATCCTGTGGCCATGCCTGTATGCTTCAATATAGTTACTTATACCTCACGGGTTATGACCTTACACTGGATGATATAAAAAATTTCCGCCAGTTACACAGCAAAACTGCAGGGCATCCTGAATATGGTTTGTTGGAAGGTATTGAAGTAACGACCGGGCCGCTCGGACAGGGCTTTGCAAACGGTGTTGGCATGGGAATTGGCCAGCAGTTGCTTGCATCGCGTTATAACAAAAGAGGATTTAAATTATTTGATTACAATATCTATGTGATTTGCAGTGATGGTGATATTATGGAAGGCGTGGCTTCTGAAGCTGCTTCCCTGGCGGGCCATTTAAAACTGGGCCATTTGATTTATTTATATGATGATAACCAGATCACCATTGAAGGAGAAACTTCACTCGCATTTAATGAAGATGTTACAGAGCGTTTCCAGGGTTATGGATGGCATGTGCAGTCTGTAGCGGATGGCAATGACCTTGACGCCATTTCTACTGCTATTAAAAATGCACAAAAAGAAACGAATCGCCCTTCATTGATCAAAGTGCGCACCCATATTGGTTTTGGCAGCCCCAATAAAGTGGATACAGCCGGCGCGCATGGTTCTCCTTTGGGAAAAGATGAAGTGCGATTGGTTAAAGAAAATTTTGGTTTTGACCCGGATAAAAGTTTTGCAGTACCAAAAGATGTGCTGTCTTATTACCGGAAAATAGGAAAAGCAGGTGAAAAAAAATCTAAAGACTGGAATGATCTTTATAAAAAATACAAAGCAAAATACCCGGCAGAAGCTGCAGAATATGAAATGCTGAGCGCAGGAGAATTACCTCAAGGCTGGGATTCTGATTTACCNGCATTTCAACCGGATGAAAAAGGCCTCGCCACCAGGAAAGCTTCCGGCAAAATGCTGAATGCAATTGCTTCAAAACTTCCCTTATTATTAGGTGGTTCAGCAGATCTTGGGCCCTCGACTGATACAAATTTAAAAGGGTATGAATCTTTCACCAATGAAAACCACAATGGCCGCAATTTTCATTTTGGTATCCGCGAACATGCTATGGGCGCGGTTTGTAACGGTTTGGCATTAACAAAGGGCATTATTCCATATTGCGCCACCTTCCTCATTTTTTCTGATTATATGCGCCCGCCGATCAGGCTTGCGGCCATTATGAAATTGAAAAATATTTTTGTGTATACGCATGATAGTATCGGCCTCGGTGAAGATGGCACCACGCATCAACCCATAGAGCAATTGATCGGCCTCCGCTCTGTTCCAAACTTAGTGGTGATTCGTCCCGCTGATGCGAATGAAACAGTATATGCCTGGCGCGCTGCATTAACTAATAATGAGGGCCCGACCGCTTTACTTTTTTCCCGCCAGGAGTTGCCCATTTTAGACCAAAAAAAATATGCGAAGGCAAGTGGCGCGGAAAAAGGCGCTTACATTTTATCTGACTGTAAAGGCACACCAAAAATTATTTTAATGGGCAGTGGCAGTGAAGTGCAGCTTTTATTGGAGGCCCAGGAGCAATTAAAAAAAGATGGTGTGGCAGCACGCGTGGTAAGTTTTCCTTCATGGGAATTGTTTGATCAGCAAACTGCTGCGTATAAAGAAAAAGTATTTCCAAAAAACATTCGTGCAAGATTGGCCGTTGAAGCGGGTTCCCCAATTGGCTGGTGTAAATATGTAACGGACCAGGGGGCCACTATTGGTATAGAAAAATTTGGGGAATCTGCACCTGCAGAAGAAGTCTTTAAAGAATATGGGTTTACAGTAAAAAATGTAATTACAAAAGCAAAATCTCTTTTGAAAAAATAAATGGAAACACTATAAATACTTACAAATGAAAAAAATATTGATCGCGCTGGATTATGATTCTTCTGCACAAAAGATCGCAGAAAGTGCATACGAACTGGTAAAAGGCATGAATGCACAGGCAATTTTATTGCACGTCATTTCGGATGCGAGCCACTATGCATCCGTCAATTATTCCCCGGTAATGGGCTTTGACATGTTTAACAGCATGGACATGATGCAACCGGATTCCACTGAAAATTTGAAAAAAGCCGCGAAGCAATATTTATTAAAAACAATCGAACACCTGGGAGATGGAACCATACAGGCTATCGTAAAAGAAGGTGATTATGGCGATATGATCCTGGATACCGCCAAAGAACTGGGCGTTGATATTATTGTCATGGGAACACATAGCAGGCATGGATTGGATAAATTATTAATGGGCAGCGTTGCAGAAAAAGTGTTGCACAAAACAACGGTTCCTCTATATATTATTCCTGTAAAAAAAGAAGAAGAATAAAAATCGATGTGAATTTTTCATGTAATTCATAAAAATAATTTTATACAAAACCCGCATAGCGGAGTAAATTAAAAATTACAAAAAGCAAACCGTATACAATGACCAAAGATCCATTTAAAGTAAAAAAATTACTAAGTACCAGGAAAGACACTTATACATTTTACAGTTTACCAGAACTGGTTAACCAGGGGTATGCAATAGATAATTTACCTTTTTCTATCCGGATTTTACTGGAAAATGCATTAAGAAATTTTGATGATTTCGCCATCACGAAAGAAAACGTGGAAACCCTTCTTAACTGGAAACCGGAAGGATCTGATAAAGATATTCCGTTCAAGCCGGCACGGGTGCTGATGCAGGATTTCACGGGCGTTCCCGCGGTTGTTGACATTGCATCCCTCCGCGCAGAAGTCGCGCGTAAAGGAAAAAACCCGGATGAAATAAATCCGTTGATTCCCGTTGACCTCGTGATCGACCACTCTGTCCAGGTAGATTATTTTGGAACACGCTACGCGTATAAAAAAAATATGGAAGAAGAATATGTGCGCAATCATGAGCGATATTCTTTTTTAAAATGGGCACAGAAATCTTTTAATAATTTTAGCGTGGTGCCTCCCGGCATGGGAATTTGTCACCAGGTGAATTTAGAATATTTATCAAAAGGAGTGATCGAAAGAAATGGTGAAGTATTCCCCGATACACTGGTCGGCACGGACAGCCATACACCGATGGTAAATGGTATTGGCGTTGTTGCCTGGGGTGTCGGTGGTATTGAAGCAGAAGCGGCGATACTGGGACAACCTATTTATTTTATAACACCTCAGGTTATTGGACTCAGGCTGAAAGGCAAATTGCCATTAGGTTCTACAGCCACCGACCTGGTATTGAACATCGCAGAACTATTGCGCAAATATGGCGTGGTTGGAAAATTTGTAGAAGTTTTCGGCCCTGGTCTTGATAATCTTTCTGTACCTGACCGCGCAACGATTGGAAATATGTCACCGGAATTTGGTTGTACCATCACGTATTTCCCGATAGATGATAAAACGCTGGAATACATGCGTAAAAGCAATCGCAGCGAAGAGCAAATAAAATTAGTAGAAGATTATTGCAAAGCAAATTTGCTCTGGCGTACAGGTAATGAAAATATCACTTATACAGATGTGCTCGAACTGGACATGTCTTCCATAGAACCCAGTGTGGCAGGGCCTAAAAGACCGCAGGATAAAATTCTTTTAAAAGATTTTAAAAATAAATTCATTGATTTATTACATACTAATTATGGCCGCCAGTATGTAAAAACAAAAGCCTTATCTGCCTGGTTTGATGAAGGTGGCGGACAGCCAACAGATGCGCCCGCTCCTATGCCGCCGCAGACAAAGATTGTAGAGAAAATTGAAGATGGCATGAAGAAAGTGTGGGTAACACTGGGCAATGAACAATTTGAAATTTCGGATGGCGCCGTGGCCATTGCAGCGATCACTTCCTGTACCAATACATCCAACCCTTTTGTAATGATCGGCGCAGGACTTGTTGCCAGGAAAGCACGCGAACGTGGTTTGGATATAAAGCCATGGGTAAAACCATCCCTGGCACCGGGTTCAAAAGTAGTTACAGATTATCTTGAAAAAGCAGACCTGCTCGATGATTTGGAAGCATTGCAATTTCATCTTGTTGGTTATGGCTGTACTTCATGTATCGGAAATTCCGGCCCATTACCTCCGTATATTTCCAAAGCGATCGATGAACATGAACTGGTAATGGCTTCTGTTTTATCCGGCAACAGGAATTTCGAAGCGAGGATTCATCCGCAGGTAAAAATGAATTTTTTAATGTCACCAATGCTCGTAGTTGCATTTGCTATCGCGGGAAGAATTGATATTGATCTTATTAATGAACCCATTAGTTTTGACCCTAACCAACAGCCTGTTTTCCTGAAAGATATATGGCCAACAGATGATGAGATAAATGAACTGATGAATAAAGTGCTTTCCCCGCAGGATTTTGCACACAGCTATGATGAAATTTTTGAGGGCAATGAAAATTGGAGAAATTTAGAAGTACCGGAAGATAAATTATATCAATGGAATGCAGGGTCCACTTACATCAAAGAAGTTCCTTTTTTTACCAATATATCCGACGAAGCAGAATCCATGAAAGATATTCATGATGCAAGCGCTTTGCTGGTATTGGGTGATAGCATCACCACGGATCATATTTCTCCCGCGGGGCAATTTAATGAAATGTCCGCTGCCGGGAATTATTTAATCAACCGTGCTGTTGAAAGAAAAGATTTTAATTCCTATGGTTCCCGCCGTGGCAATGATGAAGTAATGGTGCGTGGTACTTTTGCGAATGTGCGTATCAAAAATAAACTGGCAAAAAAAGAAGGCGGATATACCACGTTTTTAAACACAGGTGAAGAAATGACCGTGTATGATGCGGCCATGAAATATAAAGAAATAAATACGCCCTTAGTTGTATTGGCTGGTAAAGAATATGGCAGTGGGTCATCGCGTGACTGGGCTGCTAAAGGAACATTTTTACTGGGCGTAAAAGCAGTGCTCGCGGAAAGTTATGAACGGATTCANCGCAGCAATTTGGTTGGCATGGGCGTNTTNCCNCTGGANTATAAAAAANATGAAACNGCTGAATCACTGGGCCTGGATGGCACAGAANAATTTTCAATTACAGGAATCGGGGAAAATTTATACCCNTTAAAAGAACTGGATATAACNGCAAAAAAAGCAGGTGGAACTGAAATCAAATTTCGTGCGATCGCACGCGTAGATTCTGCCATTGAAATTGAATATTATAAACACGGTGGAATTTTGCAGTATGTGCTGAGGGGATTTTTGAAAGAAGCGTAGTTTTTTTTAATGATTAATTGTTAATTACAGTATTTAAATCGGAAGTAGAAATTGCTTCCGTTTTTTTATATAAATTTTTTCCTTACTGGTTGGTGTCTTCACCAAACTGTATTTTTGATAAGGAATTTCGGTTGGTGTGGATACCTAACGGTACTCAAATTTTAAAATTTGTATTGGCGCAACAACAATTGAAATAACGCAATAGAAAGACATTGATAATCAATTTAAAAATTTTAGAGATTAAGTTTACGGTTTCTTGTAATATTGTGTTGTGCGTCATGCGACCGAACATTCTAATAATTTGACCGACTAACAAAAATAATAATGGCAGACAATATAAATGACGACACTTTAGACAACCCGATAACTCCTCAATCAGAAAATCTTTCAGATGAAATTATTTCATCTAATGACACAGGCATTATAACCCCAATTCAAGAAACTGAAAATATGGAAGTACATCACCATCCCGACATACATCATAAGCCTAAAAAATGGAAAGAATATTTTCTTGAATTTTTAATGATATTCCTTGCTGTAACTATGGGATTCTTTGCCGAAAGTTATCGTGAACACTTAGTCGAAACAAAAAAGGAAAAGGAATATGTAAAATCTTTGGTTGAAGACCTTAAAAGCGATTCTGTTTTTTTGAGTATAAGTATAAACCAAAGAATACCTTATCATATTGCGTGGATGGACTCTGCTATTCACTTACTTGAGTTACCGTCTCTGAATGGAAAAGACAGGGAGGTTTATCAAGCTTTTTTTCTTGCTACTTCATGGACCTATAATTATCATCCAAACGAACGCACACTTTCCCAACTTCACAGTGAAGGATTTCATTTTATAAGGAATGAAAATGTAGCAAATGCTATAAGCCTTATGGAAGCACAATCTAAACTCACTACTGCTGCGGCTCCATTTTTATTCGATATGCAAAATGACCTAGACGCTTCAAACTATGTATTTGCGAACCGAAATATAACGGATACAATAGGNCAGATTGCATTTAGAAAATATTATTTGGATTATTCTGCAGAACTTNATTTATCTGATATACCAAAGGGAAGTCTTATCAACACAACAAATAAAATAGGCATACAATCTTACATTGAAAAGCTACGCAAATACGCCAATTATATTCAGACAGCAATAAAAGGTCAGGACATTTCAATATTAAGGTCTATAACAAATACAATAGCTATTCTGAACCAGGAATATCATCTGGAATAATTTTTTAAAAGCACGAACGCACAACAAAAGTATTGCTGCAAGTGGGGCTTGACATTGAAAACATCAGCTGCGGTTCACTATCAGCAGTGGTTCGGGCTCGACGTTAGTAATTTAGCTTTTAGTTGTTAACTTCAACTTTATATTTGTCTCGTCCTGAAATAGGTTGTCTAAAAAACAACTTAAAATGGACATTAAAGAGCAAATTAGTTTCGACTCTCTAAAACTATAAGGCTTTGACAGACTCTTATTTTAATCTAACTGCAAAAATAAACAGGAATAAATTTTTACTCCCATTGATATTTAGTGCGATTCCACTTTTAGGGCTCACTTATGCAAATTTCAAAAATCCCCAAGAAGAGATGGCTGAATTCAACAAGAGCCCAATTGGACTTAGCATTCTTATATCATTTCTCCTTTTTTCATTTGGCTTCTTTTTTTATAAATATTTTCTTTACAAAAAGACTAAACTCGTAATTTACAAAGAGGGAATTTGGACACCCAAATTTGGACAAGTAAAATGGCAATCTGTTTGGTATATTTATCAAAAGGAAATAAGAGGAAAATTCACCGAGCAAAAATTGATAATTAAACTGAACGATAACGATAAAGAAATAAAGCTTGACACTACATATTTTAATAAAACGGAGGACGAAATTATCGCAGCATTAAAAGAGAATGCATTGCAATTCAATGTGCAATTTCTTGACAAAGAAATCCAAAAAGTGTATTAACATCGCACAATAACTAAGGTTTCGAGTTGACCACAGTGCAAGCCATTAAACCGATTTTGAATGAAACTTTGATAGCCGGTGTTCATTATGGAGTTGTCGCTGGTGAGATCAGGATGTAACTTTGTAATTATTGGCCAGGCGACCAATAATGGATATAGCGACCAACAATGGGTTTAAAATGTAAATTCAAAACCGGGAGAAACATTTCCCGGTTTTTTTATAAATACCCATTCAATATTTCCTGCAGTTCCGTTTCAGAATGTACCAATACTTCGCGTGCTTTACTGCCCTGGTTTTTCCCAACAATACCGGCCATTTCCAGTTGATCCATTAAACGCCCGGCACGATTGTATCCCAGCTTCATACGCCTTTGTAATAAGGATGTACTGCCAATCTGATTTTGTACAATTAGCCGTGCAGCATCTTCAAAAAGTGAATCTCTGTCACTCATGTCCACATCCTTTCCCTCGAGTTCTTTTTCATCCACATATTCGGGTAATAAAAATGCATCGGGATAACCGCGCTGGTCGCCAATAAATTCACAGATATTTTCTACTTCAGGTGTATCCACAAACGCGCACTGCAGCCGCGTGAGTTCGCCGTTATAACTAATCAGCATATCCCCTTTTCCAATCAATTGTTCCGCGCCACCCACATCCAGGATCGTGCGGCTGTCAATTTTCGAAGACACTTTAAACGCGATACGTGCAGGGAAATTTGCCTTGATCGTTCCCGTAATAATATTCACCGAAGGCCTTTGTGTAGCAATGATCAGGTGAATGCCAACAGCCCGCGCAAGTTGTGCCAGTCGTGCAATAGGTAATTCAATTTCTTTACCCGCTGTCATGATCAGGTCTGCAAATTCATCCACGACCAAAACGATGAAAGGCAGGTACTGGTGGCCTTTCAGCGGGTTTAGTTTTCTTTTGATAAATTTTTCATTGTACTCGCGGATATTCCTGCAACCTGCTTCTTTTAATAAATCATAGCGGTTGTCCATTTCAATACATAAAGCATTTAATGTATACACCACTTTTTTTGTATCAGTGATAATGGATTCCTCTTCGCCGGGTAATTTTGCTAAAAAATGTTTTTCAATCACGCGGTATAAACTGAGTTCAACTTTCTTAGGATCCACCAAAACAAACTTCAATTGAGAAGGATGTTTTTTATACAACAAAGAAACAAGGATCGTATTAATACCAACAGATTTCCCCTGTCCTGTTGCACCCGCCATTAATAAATGCGGCATGCTCGCGAGGTCAACGATAAAATTTTCATTATCAATTTTTTTACCGATCGCGATGGGCAAAGAGAAATTATTATTCTGAAATTTTTCAGAAGATAATAATGTTTTCATACTCACAATACTCTTACGCACATTCGGTACTTCAATACCAATCGTTCCTTTCCCGGGAATGGGCGCGATGATGCGGATGCCAAGCGCAGCAAGGCTTAGCGCGATATCATCTTCCAGGTTTTTGATCTTGCTGATGCGGATTCCAGGCGCGGGAACGATTTCATATAAGGTAACTGTTGGCCCAACAGTCGCGCTGATGCGCTGTATATGAATATCATAATTTTTAAGTGTACTTAAGATTTGATTTTTATTGGCTTCCAGTTCATTCGGGTCATGGACTATTTTTTCACTGCCATGTGTTTCCAATAAATCCAGGGATGGATATTTATAATCACGCAGGTCAAGTGTCGGTTCATAATCTTTTTGCGCAACGATCTTTTCAGGAATTATTTCTTCTTCATCCGGCATTTCATTTATTTCCAGGTCCGGTGCAATTTCCTCTTCGTCTTTAGAAATTTTATTTTTTACCGGATTATGTATTTCCATTACATCGGGCACTTCATTGTCATCGGCTCTTTCAATAACAGAAAACTGGTGCAGGTCATCCGGTTCTTTATCATCCATTTCGGGCATGATCACGGAGACATTTCTTTTACCGGTATTTAATTTATTTGCAGGAAAAACGTCCGCTGCGTCAGCGTCTTCCACTAATGGTAAAATATTTTGTGCATCATTCTCATCAAAAAATGCATTTGTTTTTAAAGAATCTTCTTCCTCTAAAGGCAATAATACTTTCTTCTCCGGCAGTTTAAAAGTGGGATTGAATTGCCATATAAAATAACTTCCAAACACAACGAATAATAAAATTCCTGTACCCCAGTTGCCAATAATTTTTACCAGCCAGGCACTCATCATATGCC
>JGI24770J26754_10003430_pt1 | contig 10573 bp, 5 predicted proteins | sample LakOneMetagenome_FD_26754 | JGI IMG/M metagenome (IMG submission 26754) | reverse complement strand
GGCCTGATCGGCCATACGCAGCCGCGTCGCATCGCTGCCAGCAGCGTGGCGACGCGCATTGCCAAAGAACTGGGCGAGGACGTCGGCCAGAGCGTCGGCTTCAAGGTGCGCTTCACCGAGAAGGGCGCGCAGGACGGTTTCATCAAACTGATGACCGACGGTATCCTGCTCGCAGAAACGCAGGGTGACAAGTTCCTCAACGCCTACGACACAATCATCATCGACGAGGCGCATGAGCGTTCGCTGAACATTGATTTTCTGCTCGGCTACCTGCGGCAACTGCTGCCAAAACGGCCCGATCTCAAGGTCATCATCACCTCGGCGACGATTGACGCCGAGCGCTTCGCACTGCACTTTCAGGATCGCCACGGCAGGCCTGCGCCGCTGATTGCGGTGTCCGGCCGAACCTATCCCGTAGACGTGCTTTACCGCTCGACACAGAGCGAAGAGGACGACGAAGAGAAGCTCGAGGAAGCGATTGCCGATGCGGTCGATGAGCTGTGGTTGCACGGGCCGGGTGACGTGCTCGTGTTTCTGCCCGGCGAACGTGAGATTCGCGAAACGCAGGACATTCTGCGTCGCCGGCTGAAGCCCGGCACCGAAATCCTGCCCTTGTTTTCACGGCTGTCGGTACAGGATCAGCAGCGCATCTTTTCGGGTTCGAACGGTCGTCGCGTCATCCTCGCGACCAACGTCGCCGAGACATCGCTCACGGTTCCGGGCATTCGCTATGTTGTCGACACCGGCCTCGCGCGGCTCAATCGCTACAGCGTTAAGAACAAGGTGCAGATGCTGCAGATCGAGAAAATCTCGCAGGCCAGCGCCAATCAACGTGCGGGACGGTGCGGTCGCGTCGGGCCGGGCATCTGCGTGCGGCTTTACACCGAGGACGATTTCAAGGCGCGGTCCGAATTCACCGATCCCGAGATTCTTCGTTCGTCGCTCGCGGGAGTAATCCTGCGCCTCGCCGCGCTCGGGCTTGGCCGCGTACAGGAGTTTCCGTTCATCGAGCCGCCGGGTAGCCGCGCCATTGCCGATGGCACCGCGTTGTTGCAGGAGCTGGGTGCGCTGAATGGCGATGCCGAACTCACGGGCATCGGCCGCGAGCTGTCGCGCATTCCGCTTGATCCCCGCATCGGCCGCATGCTGATCGAGGCGAAGAAGCTCAACGTATTGCCTGAAGTGCTCGTGATCGCCGCAGCGCTCTCGGTGCCCGATCCGCGTGAGCGCCCGTTCGAAGCGCGCGATGCGGCCGACCGTGCACACATGTGGTTCAAGGATGCGAAAAGTGACTTTCTGTCGCTGCTCAACGTCTGGAAATTCTTCGTCGATCTGCGCGAAGAGGGCGGCCACAAACGGCAGGTGCAGGCCTGCCGCGAGAAATTCCTTAACTGGTTGCGGTTGCGCGAATGGCGCGATCTGCACGGGCAATTGGCGCAGACGCTGCGCGAGCTGGGATGGAACACCGAGGCGGCTTTATCGAAAGAACCGCCATTCGAAGTGTTTCATCGTGCACTGCTGCCGGGCCTGCTCGGCAATATTGGCGTCAAAAGCGATGAGGGTGACTTCTATCTAGGTGCCCGTGGCATCAAGTTTCACCCGTTTCCCGGTAGCGGAGTCGACAAGAAAGGCCTCAAGTGGCTGGTCGCTGCCGAGCTGGCCGAAACCACGCGCCTGTACGCGCGAACGCTCGCCAAGATCGACCCTGACTGGATCGAGGCCGCGGCCGGNGAGGTTGTCACCAAAAATTATTTCGAGCCGAAGTGGGATCGCGCTAGCGGGCAGGTCATCGCGTCAGAGCGTGTGTCGCTGTATGGACTGACCATCGTGCCGCGTCGTCGCGTGAGCTACGGTCGTATCGCACCGGCCGAAGCACACGAAATATTCGCCAACGCGCTCGCGATGGGCGAGGTCGAGACCAACGCGGCGTTCTACGCGCAAAATCTGAAACTGGTCAAGGATGTACAGGCGCTCGAAGACAAGGCGCGACGCACCGACGTACTGGTGTCTGAAGAGACCATCGCCGCGTTCTACAGGTCGCGCATTCCTGTTGATATCTGCACGCGCACCGATCTCGAAAAGTGGCTGAAGGCGGAAGAGGCTGCGAGTCTCGCGCCCACCGAACGTGCCGAGCTGCGTGCCGGCCGAGACCAGTCATTGCGACTTTCGCGCGAACAGTTGATGCGTCATGGCGCCGAAGCGATCACCGAAGAGCAGTTCCCGAAAACGCTCAAGCTGGGTGACTTTGAAGTGCCCGTCAGTTACCGCTTCGAACCGGGTCATCCGATGGACGGCGTTACGGCGCGTCTGCCGTTGCCTTTGCTGAATGCTGTCGAGGATCGTCTTGCGAGCTGGCTGATTCCCGGGCTGTGGCGCGAAAAGATTGCGGCGTATCTGAAAGCCTTGCCCAAAGCCGAACGCGGTCGTGTGCAGCCGGTGCCCGATACCGTGACCGCTTTTCTAGAACTGGCTACGCCGCGCGAGAAACCGCTGACTAGCGCATTGCTCGATTTTCTGCGCGACTATCTGAGCCTCAAGTTGGCGGGCAACGTGTGGGACCGTGTTGACCTGCCAGCGCACCTGCAACTCAACTTCCGCGTGATGGATGGCGAGGGTAACGAGCTGGCGATGGGGCGCGATCTGGCGAAGCTGCAGGAGGATCTGGGCCAGGTCGCGCGCATGGCGTTTCAGGACGCAGGTGATGCGTCCGGTGTATCAGGGGCCGCCAGCGATATCGAAAGAAGTGGCCTCACGACATGGACGATTGGCACACTTCCGGAAGGTATTCCGGTCAAGCGGGCAGGGCGTGTGTTAACGGCATATCCGGCCTGTGTCGACGAAGGCGCCAGTGTGGCTGTGCGCTTGTTTGAGACAGCACTCGAAGCCGAGAACGCGCATCGCCGGGGCGTCGTACGCCTTATCTCGCTCGAACTCAAGCAACAGTTGCGCAACTGGGAAAAGGGGCCAGGCGCGTTCAACCAGATCGCGCTGCAATTGAAGACCGCCATTCCAACGGACAAGCTGCTGGTAGATTTCCTGGCAACGCTCGCGGATCGGGCCTTTGTCGGCGACGACGTGACACCGCGCGATGAAAAGGCGTTCCGCGACCAGATCGCGCGGGCCAAGCAGCGCATTCCGGTCGTGGCCGAGGCGCTCGGGCGGACGCTTGCGCAGGTCGCCGAGGCCTATGCCGCGTTGCAAACCAGTCTGCACGGAGCAGGGCAGCGCGCGAAGGCCGTCGTGCCGGTTCTGTCGCAGTGGCGCGATCGCCTCGTGCACGCGGGCTTTCTGGGGCAAACACCCTGGGGGCAATTGCCTCATCTGCCGCGTTACCTGCGTGCGCTCGGCAAGCGGCTCGAAAAGTACCTCACCATGCCCGAGCGTGAGCCACGTCATGGACCGGTGCTGGCGGCCTACTGGATGCGATGGGAGGCTGAGATGGCGCGCTGCGGGCCGACCGCGAGCGTCGGTTTGTTGCAGTTTCGATGGCTCATAGAAGAGTTGCAGGTGTCGCTTTTTGCCCAGGAGCTCAAGACGCCGTTTCCGGTATCGGTCAAGCGACTTGACAAGGCATGGTCAGAAACCGTCGTATCGGCGCCACGTGCCTAGGAAAGAACTGAGCTCCGTAGCGCTCGAATCCCATGCCAATGTGCTAGATTGCGATAGGTGACAATTTTTGTCACATGTCACTGATCTTCCTACCCAAATTGTTTATTTTCGCAGCCGTTTTTTCTGTTCATGTCGTCTGAAGCGAATCCGAGTTCCCTGCCGACTACGGCAATATTGAACGCATGTCGCGATCTCATGTTGCATCGCAGCAATTTGCAGATGGCTGCTTCCTTCGATCGGTTGTCTGACATCCTGCTGGACAATGCTGCAAAGGTGTATGAGCCTCGTGTTGTCGGAGCGCTGCTGGACGCGAGGTCGGTGCTGTTACGCGAACGTGCTGCCATCGCTGAAACGTTCGCCAGCGAGTTGACGCTGCGCCTGAACAATCGCAAGCCTTGCCTGATCCCGACCGGCCCGACCAAGGAAGCAGCCGAGCTCTCGCTGCAGTCCGATGATGTCCTTGATGAGTACGTTTCGGCGCGCGCGGTTGCGCGTTCGATCGAAAGCTCGTGCTTGGGCGAACTCCCGGTGTTCCACCAGAAAATTGCCTTCCTGAAGCGCTCACCCACGCTCAAGATGGACGAGGACCCGTTTTCGCCGCAATCAGTGGTGAGTGCACTGCTGGAGGCCATGCAGTCCGTGGGTACTGAGCCGGACGTACGTTTGCACTGGTTGCGCGGGCTTGGCAGCATCGGTGGCATGGGTTTCAATGATGTCTACGCTGATCTCAATCGGTACCTGACCGATGTTGGTATCGCCGTGCAGAAGCCTCGCGCGGGAGGACGCCCCGGGGCCGGCCATGGCCAATCCCAGCCGCAATCGCACGGAGGCATGGCGGGCGGCTACGCTGATGCAGCGGCCTATGACGAAGCGGCAATGGCNGCAGGCATGCAGAACATGGGCGGTTTCGCCGGCATGGCGGGTATGGGAGGCATGGGNGGAATGTCGGCGCAGGATGCGTACATGGCTGGCCAGTATGCGCAACTGTCTACCCAGCCTGACGCGGTGCCTCTGCAGCAGTTGGCTACCAATTTAATGTCTCTGGTCGAGCGCTTGCAGCACGTGATTCCCGGCATTTCCGGTGGCCCCGCTGCAGCCGATCCGTCGTTGTCAGGAATGGTGCGCAACAAGGAGGCCATGCAGATCAGCGCGGCGCTTGGTTTTGCGGCGAACGGAGCGTTCCGGGCGCCACTGGTTGCCGGCGTTGACCGCAAGCTCCTGGCATCGCTGACTGACCTGCAACTGCGTGCCGAGCAACTTGATTTTTCGACGCCTTCACCCGCTCCGCGGACCGTGTTGCGCGAAGTCGTGCCCGGATACTCTTCCGGTGACATTTCGGTGCTGGACGCAACCACCACCGAGCTGGTCGCGATGCTGTTTGATTTCGTGCTTGCTCGACGTGAGCTGCGCGACGAAATCAAGGTGTTGCTTGGTCGCCTGCAGATTCCGATGCTCAAAGCGGCGATGGTCGATCGTGGCTTTTTCTCGCGCAAAAATCATCCGGGTCGCCAGTTGCTCAACCGGCTCGCTGATGCCGGGCTCGGTTGGACGCCCGACGAGGGGGTCGACGATCCGCTGTTCCGCAAAATTCACGACGTGGTGGATCACATCAGCCGTGACTTTGTTGATGATCTCGGCATCTTTACTGCAGCGCTGGTTGATCTTGAACAGTTCATGGGCGAGCAGGAGCTCGACGCGAAGCCTGCGATTGAAGCCGAGACGGCCGAGGCTGAAGCGGCGGATCGCCACATTGCTGCAGTCATCGAGGCCAAGCAGACGGTCGAGGCGCGCATCAGTCAGCAGGCGTTGCCGGAGCAGGTCAAGGAATTCATCGAGGTGGCCTGGCAGCCGCACCTGCAGGATGCCCTGCTTGAACGTGGCAAGGGCAGTGGTGAATATGAAAAGGCAGTCGAGGCGCTCGACGAGTTGATCTGGAGCGTCACGCCGAAGGATCAACCCGCTGAACGTGCGCAGCTGAGTCAGCGCGTGCCGTCGCTGGTTCGTCGATTGCGCGAAGGATTGAAATCGCTTTCGGACGAAACGATTTCGCCGTTCTTCGACAAGCTGTTCGAGGTGCACTCCGGGCTGCTGCGTGGCACGACGCCGGAATACGTTGAGCCCGAGGCGCTACCCGAGGCCAGCAACGACACCGCATTCGATCCGTTCCGCGAGCTCGTGAAGCAGATGGAGCGCAACCAGTGGATCGAAATGAGCGACGAGAAGGGCGCGCTGACCTACGCCAAGCTCGCCTGGGTCAGTCCGCAGGGCACCACCTATTTGTTCACAACGCGGCACGGTCGTAAAGCCGCGTCGCTGGCGCCGGAAGAGCTCGCCGAGTGGTTCCGCACTGACAAGGCACGCATGATCGAATCCGAGCCGATTGTTGATCGTGCGCTCGCGGGCATGTTCCAGACCGCCTGATTCGTGTTTTCGCTTGGTCTGATCGTTACCGGCGACTACGCGCTCGCCACCGGGGCTGATCGTCACGTCGCCTTCGCAGCCTCGCTGTTGGCCAGATCAGGTCAGGGGCTTGCCTGGGCGTGGCTGATTCCGGCAGACCGCGTGCAGATCGCAGCTGCGCTGTATGAGGCGTGGCAGCGGTCGCATCCCGTGGCTTGTTTTGGCGGGCTTGGCGATGGCGTTGATGATCATGTCCGGGCAACGATCACTGCCCTGCAGGCCGGGCGCGAAGCTGTTGGCCTGTCGAAGCAGCCGGAACGCGAAGAGGAGGGATGTTTCGAATGTGGAAATATCNTCTTTCTTCACGGCAACCCTGTCGCGTCGCATACGGTATTTGAACGTTGGTTGGTTGGTCGACGCGACCAGACGAACGCTACCGGTCCCGCAGTGGAGCAACTCCGCTGGACGCTGCCGGAAACTGCGGCGGCAATAGATGCGCGCCGCGTCACAAAACAGGCGTTTCCGGCCATTGGCCAGAGGCTCATCGCGGCTGCCGATGGAGCGCTGGCGTTGAGCTTCACCGGCCCCAGCAAAGGCAAAGTACAGGCAGCCAGAAAGCGCCTGCAGCGCGAACTGGACCGCAGTTAGTCGTTAGCGACTCAAGCCGCGAATCAGCTCGCCGACGAAGCCCGGACCGCGGTACAGCATGCCGGTGTAAATCTGGATCAGGCTGGCGCCAATATCGAGCTTGCGCCGGGCGTCCGCCACCGACATGATGCCGCCGACGCCGACGATCGGAACACGTCCCGCAGCCGCTTTCACAACTTTGCCGAGTACCGCATCGGCGCGCGCTGTCAGCGGCGCGCCGCTAAGGCCGCCAGTTTCATTGGCAAAGCGATGGCCCGACACCTTGTCGCGGCTGATGGTCGTGTTGCTGGAGATGATGGCATCCGCGCCAGCGTCGATGATGGCGGCTACCACTTCGGCGATGATGGCATCGTCGAGATCGGGCGCAATCTTCACCGCGACGGGATTGCGCTTGCCGTGCGACTTCGCCAGCTTCTCGCCTTCCTTCGTTAACGTCGACACCAGCGCAGCGACAGAGTCCGGCGCCTGAAGGTCGCGCAGGTTTTTCGTGTTCGGTGACGAAATATTGACCGTGATGTAGTCGGCCGTGGCGTAGACGGCGCGCATCGCGATCAGGTAGTCATCCGCCGCCTTCTCGATCGGCGTTGCCGCGTTCTTGCCAATGTTGGCACCGACCGGTACCTTGACGTCGCGCTGTACCAGCCGCTTCACGGCATCCTCGACGCCACCATTGTTGAAGCCAAGCCGGTTGATCAGGGCCTCATGCTCAACCAGCCGGAACATGCGCGGCGTCGGGTTGCCCGGTTGCGGCTTCGGTGTCAGCGTGCCGACTTCGATGAAGCCAAATCCGAGCTGCGCGAGGCCTCGCAGGTGCTTCGCGTCCTTGTCGAGACCCGCCGCGAGACCCACAGGGTTGGGGAACGACAGTCCCATCAACTCAATTGGCTTGGTGACAGGCAGATGACCCGCCCACACGCGTGCCAGTCCGAGCGCGGCTTGCGCATCGAGCGCGGCGAATGCGGCGTGATGCGCGCGCTCGGGGTCGAGCGCGAAGAGGATGGGGCGAAATAACGAATAGCTCATGCCGCTATTATCTCTGCCCATGTACGCCTCTTTCCGTTGTCTGTTTTTGCTGCTCGTCGTGACCGTCTTTGCAGGCAGCGCCGTTGCACAAAACTATAAGGATCGCCCGGAGCTTGCGGCGCTCAAGGCTGAGCTGGTCAAGGACAGCGCGTATGACGAGGCGACGTTCGACAGCGTGTTCGCGCAGGTGAAACGAATTGACCGCGTGATCGCGTTGATGGACACCCCCATTCGCGCGCCGACGCCGTGGCACGTTTATTGGCCGCGGCACATCGGCGGTGACCGCCTGCAGCGCGGCAGCGAGTTCATGCGCAGCAATCACGCGAGTTTCGAGAGCGCAGAGAAGGCCTACGGCGTTCCAGCGCCCGTGATTGCGGCCATCATCGGTGTCGAGACGGTTTATGGGCGCATGGTGGGCAACTTTCGCGTGATCGACGCGCTGGCGACGCTGGCATTTGATTATCCGCGTCGCGCCGATTTTTTCCGCGGCGAACTTAAAGAACTCATGTTGCTCGCACGTGAGCAAAAGCGCTCACCTCTGGACTTCAATGGTTCGTTCGCCGGCGCGATGGGCTGGCCGCAGTTCATGCCCGGCAGCTATCGAAACTGGGCCGTCGACTTCGACAATGACCAGCGCATTGATCTGTGGAATTCACCGGCTGACATCATCGGATCGGTCGCGTCGTTCCTGTCGGGGCACGGCTGGCAGCGCGGCGAGCCCGTGATGCTGCCGATAGCGAAGCCGAGCGCCGAAATCATCATGAGTATTGATGGCGGACTATCGCCGCGCAAACCCCTGCGCGAATGGCTCGCTGCGGGCGTCACGATCACCGCGAAGGATGCGGATGTCGTGTTGCCGTCAGACGATGCATCGGTCGGGATCATTTCGCTCGACAACGCCGATGGGCAGGATGAATACTGGCTGACGTTTGAAAATTTCTACGTCATTACGCGCTACAACCGGTCGCGCATGTACGCCTCAAGCGTTTGGTCGCTGGCGTACGCGTTCAAGAAGTCCGTCAAAGCGCAGCCGTAGCGCGGTGTCTGGCTAACAGCTCTGTGCTGAAAGTCTTATTGCGTTTGGGCTGCGCGCGCATTTATGCATTAAGTCGACTTTATGCAAAAAATGCTTCTCGCCCTTACTGAATAGGGGTTGTAAAGGAAAGCTGTTTTTCAGAGCAATGTTCTGCTCGCCTGCGAACCCAGCTAAACCGCCGCCGGATTGGCCAGCCCAAACCGCGTGAGATCGACCACAGGCTTCGGTGCCCAGCCATCTGCCTGATGCTCGGCTACGACGTTGGTGTAAATGCCGCCGCGTACATTCCAGCGCGCCGTCACACGGGCGAAGCGCGGCTCGATGGTCGCGACGATCTTGTCGAGCACGTCGTTGGTGACTTTTTCGTGAAACGCGCCGATGTCACGGAAGCTCCACATGTACATCTTCAAGGCTTTGAGCTCAATGCAGGTCTGGTCCGCGATGTACTCAATCGTGAAGTGCGCGAAGTCCGGCTGGCCGGTGAGCGGGCAATGGCAGGTGAACTCGGGAATCTGGATGTGGATCAGATAATCCCGACTCGCATGCTGATTCGGGAATGTGTCGAGCGTGGTCTGCGGTTGCGACGGCGTGCTGGGTTGGCGTTCGGACATGATTTTCTTGCAATTTCAATGGGTTAGAGCAGTGCGGCAAGCACCTATAATCAACTTTGATTTTATCGGGTCAGGGTCGAGGCGCACTCGTTGTTGCGGCCGCCGCCTGATCGCGAATTGCCGATACCTGAATGCGCCTTACTTCGATCAAACTTTCCGGGTTCAAGTCTTTTGTTGATCCCACCACCATCGCTCTCCCCGGACAACTGGTCGGCATTGTCGGCCCCAACGGCTGCGGCAAATCCAATGTGATCGACGCCGTGCGCTGGGTGCTGGGCGAAAGCAAAGCCTCGGCGTTGCGCGGCGAATCGATGGACGACGTCATTTTCAACGGCGCGGGCGACCGCAAGCCGGTGGCGCGGGCGAGCGTCGAATTGGTGTTCGATAACTCCAGTGGTCGTGCGGCGGGGCAGTGGAGCCAGTACGCCGAACTGTCGGTCAAGCGGGTATTGCAGCGGGACGTCGGCTCAAGCTATTACCTGAACAATCAGGCTGTTCGCCGTCGCGACATTCTCGATGTGTTTCTCGGCACCGGCCTTGGCCCGCGCGCCTACGCCGTGATTGAGCAGGGCATGATTTCGCGCATCATCGAGGCGAAGCCGGAAGAACTGCGCGTGTTTCTCGAAGAAGCGGCCGGTGTGTCGCGCTACAAGGAGCGGCGCAAGGACACGGAATCCCGCCTCGGCGACACCCGCGAAAACCTGTCGCGCGTCCACGATATCCAGACCGAGCTAACCTCGCAGGTCGAACGCCTCGATGGTCAGGCCAAGATCGCATCGCGTTATCGCGAGCTGGAAAAGGAAAAGATCGAAAGTCAGGCCTTGCTGTTCGCGCAGCGCCGCGAAGAAGCCGTGCGCCAGCGCGAGACCGCGGTGAAAACGCTGGGTGAAACCGAAACCGCGTTGTTGTCTAAAGAGACCGAGCTGCAATCGCTGGTGACGCAACTCGAAGGCTTGCGGCAGGACGTTTTCACCAAGAACGACGCCCAGCACACAGCGCAGGGTGCGTTCTACGAGATCAATTCGGAAGTGACGCGCACCGAGCAGCAACTCTCGTTCGAGCGTGATCGGGCGCAGCGTGTTGCGCTGGAAGCCGAGCAGCGTCAGGCGCGATTGAGCGCCGCGCAGGAGCAGGCAGTACAACTGACGGAAGCGGTCGCTGAAGCCAACGATACTGTGGCCGTCGCGTCAGCGCGCCACGGCGAACACAAGGGGATTGTCGACGCGGCAAGCGTGGCGCTTCCGAT
>JGI24770J26754_10003429_pt1 | contig 10573 bp, 9 predicted proteins | sample LakOneMetagenome_FD_26754 | JGI IMG/M metagenome (IMG submission 26754) | reverse complement strand
AAAAATTACCCGGTGAATTCACGCATTTCTTCTTTCTCAGAAATTTTAAGATAATTCATGAAATGATCATATTGCGAGGAAGTACTTACCAGGATGGAAAAAGTGGCGATGGCTGCAAAAATTTCAGGTGAGGAAGAATAGCGTGCAAACACTTCCCTGAAAATGCTGTAAAAGAGTACTGTAACACCAATGCCGCCAAACAATATTAGCCAGAATAAACCCGCGCGATTGAACTTTTTATAAAAGCTGGCTACTAAAAAGATGATAAAAGAAGTAGGTACAAAAAGCCAGGCACTCATTTCCAGCGTGAACATAAATGTTTTTAAAATATTCTCAATTGTATAATCTGTATCGGCAAGGATATGTGCCGTAGATACAGTTGCATTTACAAAAACTGAAATAAGGAAAATATAAATGGAGATGCGTAAGGGCATGGATACACGTTTCATCCTTGGAGTTTTGAGTAAAGGTAAGAGTAAAAATATTGATGATGCGCGGGTAGGTAAGTTGGCAAAATTATTCCATTCAAACTTTGTATTATTTGCATGCTGGACATTTTTGAATTCTTATTAATAAAGTACAAATAAAAAAAGAGCCGTCCTTTGCAGAACGGCCCCGTACTTATAACCAATTTTTTATTTTTCCTCTTTTGCCGGGGGTACCGCGGCAATAATATCTTCTCCCTTGATTTTCGCCCGGATCTTTTTTTCTATCTCATCGGCAAGGCCTGGATTATCACGCATTAATTCTTTCACCGTTTCGCGCCCTTGCCCTAACTTATTATTATCATAACTAAACCAGCTACCGCTTTTTTGAATGATGCCCAGTTCCACACCCATATCTATGATTTCACCGATCTTACTGATCCCCTCCCCAAAAATAATATCAAACTCCGCAAAACGGAATGGTGGCGCTACTTTATTCTTCACTACTTTCACTTTTACATGGTTTCCAATAGCAGCATCACCATCTTTAATCTGAGACATACGGCGAATATCCAACCGTACAGAAGCATAAAATTTTAAAGCATTACCGCCGGTAGTGGTTTCCGGGTTGCCAAACATGATCCCGATCTTTTCACGCAACTGGTTAATGAAAATGCAGATCGTATTTGTCTTATTGATCGTAGCTGTCAACTTCCTCAACGCCTGGCTCATGAGCCTGGCTTGTAAACCCATTTTACTGTCACCCATTTCCCCTTCCAGCTCTCCTTTCGGAACCAATGCTGCAACGGAATCTATTACCACCACATCCAATGCACCTGAAAGTATTAACCGGTCTGCGATCTCGAGTGCCTGTTCTCCATAATCCGGTTGGGAGATCAATAAGTTATCAATGTCCACGCCCAATTTTTGTGCATAGGAATTATCAAAAGCATGTTCCGCATCGATGATTGCGCAAATGCCACCTTTCCTTTGCGCTTCCGCAATTATATGAATAGCAATAGTTGTTTTACCACTGGATTCCGGCCCATATATTTCCACTACACGGCCGCGCGGAATTCCGCCCACACCCAATGCCACATCCAGCCCGATTGAACCGGTTGAAACAACTTCCACCTGCCGCACACCTTTTTCATTCATCATCATCACACTCCCTTTGCCNTAGTCCTTATCTATTTTATCAATGGTTAGTTTTAAGGCTTTTAATTTTTCAGTATTACTCATAATTTTTGCTTTTCTGATTAAATGTAAACAGGATGTAAAACTAATATATTTTTTTTATAAACACTAATATTTTTAGTAATTTAACTGGTATTTTTTTGGACCGGTTATTTCTTGCATTTTTCCTTTAATTTCATTGATTACTAAATGAAAGAAAATAAAATCTCGGTAATACAGGTAATTGACCAGCTGAATGCGGGTGGCGCTGAACGGGTTTTGGTAAACTGGGCAAATATTTTACATGAGAAAGGACAGCAATCTGCTGTAATTACCACTGTTGGGCCTGGCGTTTTAGCTAAAGCATTACAAGAAGATATAGAACTTTTCGACCTCCGCAGGAAATGGAAATGGAACCCGTTTGCTATGTACAGGCTGGTAAAAATCCTTAAAAATTACGACGTCATTCATGTCCATTCTTCTCATAACCTGCGGTATGTCTGGCTGGCATCCAAATTATTCAGGCTTAAGAAAATAATTTTTTTTCATGAGCATTTTTATTTTGAAAAAATCAGCTGGCACAGGCGCGCGATTTATCCAAAAACCAAGATGATCTGTGTATCCAATTTCGTGCGTGATTGGGCTATAAAAAACAACCTGTCAACGGAAAAAAATGTTTTCATTTTACCCAATATCATCGTGCCGCATTTGATTGATATTGCCCCCGGAAAAAAGCAGAAGGATATTGTAAAAATTGTAATGACGGGAAATATTGCACCGAGAAAAAATATTGAATTCGCATTGGAGATTTTCAATGAATTGAAAAAGCAGCTATTTGAAAATTATAATCTCACAATAATCGGGTCAGTTACGGATAAAAAATATTATACTTATTTACAAAATAAGATCACCATTTACGGTCTGGAAAAGCAGGTTCAGTTTATTCATGACTGTGACAATATTCAGCCGATCTTAAATCAATTTGACCTGGCATTGCATCCTTCAAAATTTGAAACGGGCCCATTGGTTTTAATTGAATACCTCGCTAAATCATTGCCTTTTCTTAGCTCCAATACCGGTGAAGTACCGGCACAGATCGGTGAAGAATTGCCGGGTTTTATAATAAAAAATAATGAACCGGAAACATGGGCCGCTGCCATCCAGGAAATCATAACTATGGATAAAAAAATATTAGACAAAAAAATGAAGACCGTTTTTGAAAAATATTATTCCATTGATCAGTACTATGAAAAAGGCATGTCGATATATGCAAAAGGTTTAGAAAAAGAAACATGAATTTTTTTAAANCCATTTATCTGATTCCTATCGTTTCTTCTTCCTCCAATATGCCTTCAATTTCTGTAGATTCTTTCTTTATAGCAATCCGGTATAAAATAATAGCAAGGATTAAAAATGCTATCACCCCGATCCACTGGTAAACCCCCGTCGTTAGCCAGTCTTCCAGCCTTAATTCCATATTGATTGTTTCCAGTTTTTTGGCGATGGTTTCACTACCGGCGATGAGCAATGCTACAACCACACCCGCCAATGCGCCGCCTGCAACCAGGCCTGTGGCAAATAAATTGCCTTTACCTAAATCATCCTCAGAAACAACTTCACCTTTTTTCTTTTTCCTCCAGTCAACCAAACCACGCAATGCGCCACCAGCAAAAATTGGTAAGGTAGTACTCAACGGAAGGTAAGCACCAACTGCAAAACTCAATGAATTTACGCCACACAATTCCATCACTACGGCAAGTGCTACACCAACAAATACAAATTGCCAGTCAAGGTTAAAAGATAAAATTCCTTTTATCAAAGTAGCCATAAGTGTAGCTTGTGGTGCAGGGAATTTATCTGTGCCAATGGCGTGTGTAAAGCCCTGCTGTATCATATCAGAAGTNGGTGTATCCAGTACTTTTATAGTTAAACCAATAACCAGNGAGGAAACGATAGCGCCAATAAACAATGCGATCTGCTGGCTCTTTGGCGTTGCACCAATGATATAGCCTGTTTTTAAATCCTGCGAAGTTGCACCNGCATTTGCGGCTGCAATACAAATCATTCCACCGACAACAAGGACCATCGGTTCAAAAGTTTTTCCTGTCCAGCCAATGCCAATAAATACCAGGCAGGTNGCCATTATNGTAGCAATGGTCATACCGCTTATCGGGTTATTACTCGCACCAATAATTCCCACAATGCGGGAGGAAACAGTAACAAANAATGCCCCGAATACCACCACNAGGACACCTAGTAATAATTTGCTTAAAAATGAATCTCCCGGGATCATGGGGATGAATGCCATTAATAAAATGAGTAGTAAACTTCCAAATAAAACCACTTTAATATTGAGGTCTTTTTCAGTCCTTGAAGTGGCCACTTTATTATCCCGGTTTTTCACTGAACCAATACTTTCTTTGAATGAAGTGATAATAGTAGGAATGGTTTTCATTAAAGTGATAAATCCACCGGCAGCCACTGCACCTGCACCGATCTGGCGAATATAAGCGCGGTATAATGCCTGTGATGAATCTGCAAAAAGATGCGTTACCGGGTCCCAGTTACCCGGGCCTCCGGCTGTTGCAAGATCTTTCAGGTAACCCAATTTTACCAATTGTGCCGCGATCATCGTTTGATCATGTACCATTAATGTGGCCAGTAAAGGATTCAATACCAGCCAGCTTAAAACGCCACCGGCAACAAGTGCGCCGCTGATTCTTAGTCCAATGATATATCCAACTCCCAAATATTCCGGGGTAATCTCACCACTTATCTTAGCTGCAGGAAAATATTTGTTAGTGAGGCTGGTGGTATATTCTGGAACTTCAGCAATGATGTGCATGATCTTTTGAAGAAATGCATAAATCAAAGCAATACCTACACCCCAGAACGCTGTCTTCGCAATATCGCCGCCTTTTTCACCCGCTTTTAGTACGGCTGCACAAGCAGTTCCTTCCGGGTAAGGCAAAACTCCATGCTCTTTTACAATCAATGATTTTCGCAAAGGAATCATCATTAGTGTACCCAGTAAACCACCAAAAATGGCCAATACCAAAATGGTCATATAATTAAAAAAACCCGCGCCCACACTTTGGCCATTGGCACCCATGGAAAGAAACAAAAATCCCGGCAAAGTAAATGCCACACCGGATGCAATACTTTCACTCGCTGATCCTGTCGTTTGAATTATATTATTTTCTAAAATTGTCGTTTTGAGCAAACGCCTTCCTATAGTGATCGCGATTACGGCAATAGGAATTGAAGCACTCACAGTAAGGCCGGCGCGCAAAGCGAGGTATACATTCGCCGCACCAAATAAACAACCCATGATACAACCTGTAACAATTGCTTTCAGGCTGAATTCTTTCATTATTGTCCCGGGTGAAACAAAAGGTTTGAATACTTTTTTTTCTGACATGCGCGGTAATTTTGGATAAAATATTTGGTTGCCGGTGAAAAAAAGTTAGCCGCAAAATTAATAATGCAGCTATCTTTTGATTAATACAATTTAAGCCGAGCCGGTTTTATCTTTCACAATCCGGTTGAGCGATTTAAGCCTGGAAAAAATTAATATGCCGCCAATAAATGCGGAGATCACCAGGATCAGGAAAAACATTTTTTTATCCGTAAAATCATCCCAGAAACTAGTCATTACACCGGCAATTTTTCCACCAATAGATGTTGATAAAAACCAGCCGCCCATCATCAATGCGGTCAAACGGGAAGGCGCTAATTTTGAAACAAATGATAAACCAATGGGGCTTAATAATATTTCACTNACNGTAAATACGAAATACGTTCCCCATAACCAGTAAGGCGATGTTTTATCCAGGTAAACAGAAGGCACTGACATTATAGCGAAAACCATTACCAGTGAGGAGAGGCCGGAAATAAATAAGGCCATTCCAAATTTCGTGGCCGTACTGGGTTCTTTGCCTTTCTTTCTTAAATAATCAAAAAAGGGCACAAGAAACAAAGTCAGTAAAACAATAAATAAAGGATTAATGGATTGGAATAATTCTGTATTGGCCACCTTTTCACTACCCGATGGTGGCCATTCGTTTTTAGGTACATTATTAAAATACGGATCCGGGCCCATTACCTGAACTACGTGTGAAGAACTATCCACTAAATTTCCATCATTCAGTTTCACAAGATTACCACCAAGGTATTCTGCAATGGGTGCATTGTCTTTTACATTTACAAAATTTTCATCCACTTTATCTACTAATCTCGGGGTATCACTCACGGTTTGCAAAAAGCCCAAAGTGCCGGCTACTTTTTCCATCGTAGGTGAAACTGTTCTGTCTGTGTGTTTTTGCGCCCAGAGTGTTAGTCCTGTAGAGTTTTGATTATAAATGGTCCAGAAAATAATGGATATGGCAAATATAAATAAGAGTGAACCAATACCTTTTTTATCCTGCCCATCTGCCTTTACATATAGTGATATATAAAAAGCAATGATTGGTAAACAGGCAAAAATAAATGCGTCATTAGATTGACTGCCCATNATAGTTGTACCAAAAAATTGGGTGGGCACTATCCAACCTATGATTGCTGCAATNATCGCGGGTAAGAATACGTAACCAAAGATTTTACTCATAGGCATATCTTCCGGGCGTNTTTCTTTTTTTACTTCGCCCATTTTCACATGTTTTAACTGGCTTGCAAGTGTGATCAGGCCAATGACAATACCAACGCCAGCCGCAGCAAACGCGTAACCCCAACCATATTTATTTCGTAAATAAGCAGCTACAAAATTGCAGACAAGCGCACCAATATTGATACCCATGTAAAAGATATTATAGGCATTATCTTTCAATGGTTTCAAATCTTCCTTGTTATAAATATTTCCCAGTAATGTTGAAATATTTGGTTTAAAAAAACCATTCCCTACTATGATCAGTGACAACGAAATATATAAAGCAGTATTCCCGGGAAATGATAAGCCGAAATAACCCAATGCCATAAGCGTTCCTCCAAAGAAAATTGATTTTATATATCCGAGATAACGGTCTGCAATTAAACCGCCAATAAATGGTGTGAGGTATACTAATGCAATAAAACTCCCTACTACATCTGCCCCCATTTTTTGAGATAAGCCTTTTCCTCCCGTTTGATTATCTATTAAATATAAAAAAAGGATTCCAACCATCAGGTAATAGGCAAAACGCTCCCACATTTCTGTGAGAAAAAGAATATATAATGCCTTTGGATGCCTGCCGGTTTTAGGGGTTATTTCGTTCATACAAAATGGGGTTTTTTATTTATGAATTAGAAAAGAAGTCCCAAAATAGGAATAATTTTCAAATAGCAATGCTTATTTTATCAAACGAGGTTACATTCGTTTTTTTTAAATGAACCAGGTATGAATATTTTGATCTTAGGGTCTGGCGGCAGGGAACATGCATTAGCATGGAAAATCAGGCAGAGTAATTTATGCAAACAACTTTTTATAGCGCCCGGAAATGCTGGCACAGCCCAATGCGGTACCAACGTAGATCTTTCCGTAAATGACTTTGAAGCACAAAAAAAGTTTTGCCTCTTACAGGACATTGATATGCTCGTTGTTGGCCCGGAAGAACCCCTGGTAAATGGCATTTATGATTTCTATACAAAGGATGAAGCACTTAAAAAAATCATCATTGTTGGCCCTTCTGCAAAGGGTGCCCAACTGGAAGGCAGCAAAGAATTTTCAAAAAAATTTATGCAGCGGCATAAAATTCCAACAGCCGCCTATGCCTCTTTTGACAAATCAACTTTTGAGGAAGGGCTTGCATATATTCACTCACATTTAATGCCGGTTGTTTTAAAAGCGGATGGACTGGCTGCGGGAAAAGGCGTAATTATTTGCAACAACAAGGAAGAAGCTAAAAAAGTTTTTACGGAAATGATTCGCCATCGCCAGTTTGGAAATGCATCTGAAAAAGTAGTGGTGGAACAATTTCTCACAGGCGTGGAAGTTTCGGTTTTTATTTTAACCAACGGAATACAATTCCGGGTAATCGGTCATGCAAAGGATTATAAACAAATTGGTGAAGGAAATACAGGTGCAAATACAGGCGGAATGGGATGTGTTTCACCCGTAGCATTTATGGATGCTGTATTTTTTGAAAAAATTAAAACAAGAATCATAGATCCTACTATGAAAGGATTGCAGGAAGAATCCATAAATTACCATGGTTTTATATTTTTCGGTTTAATAAATATAGAGGGTGATCCGTTTGTGATAGAATATAATTGCAGGTTGGGTGATCCGGAGACAGAAGTTGTTTTACCCCTTTTAAAGAATGACCTGGTGTCACTCTTAAAGAATATGCATGAAAATAATTTAGATGATGTAAATATTGAATTTGATGAAAGGGCTTGTGCGACAGTAGTCGCAGTGAGTGGAGGTTACCCGGGTACTTATCAAAAAAATAAAGTGATTCTAAATTTACCTGCGGAATCGGGGGAGGAAAGTATTATTTTTCATTCCGGAACTAAAGAAGAAAACAATGGCAGGATTGTTACAAACGGTGGCCGTGTACTGGCTGTGACTTCTTTCGGGAATACAATTTCAGGTGCTGCTGAAAAATCCATAAAAATGTTAGCCGCAATTCATTTTGAGGGAATGTATTTCCGGAAAGATATTGGTTTTGAATTTTTTTAAAATAATAGGGTCATTTATAAATAAAAAAATTTACTTTCAGATTTTCCCGGTAATAAATAATTCAATGTTGTTAATACTTGGCCAAACAAATCATGTGCATATATCTGCTTTGTTATTTCCAAATATTTCACACAACTTTGCGGGCATTTAAATNACACTTTAAGGAANTACAAACATAATGGGCATATTTAATTTTTTTACACAGGAAATTGCAATGGATTTGGGCACTGCAAATACCTTAATTATTCATAATGATGAAATAGTGGTGAATGAACCATCTATAGTTGCATTAAACAGGAACAATCCAAAAGAAGTTATTGCGGTGGGTAAACGTGCCTTACTCATGCACGAAAAAACACATGAAAGCATTCGAACTGTTCGGCCGTTAAAAGATGGTGTTATCGCAGATTTTAATGCCGCCGAACTGATGATCCGGGAAATGATTAAAATGATCTATCCCAAACGGCCATTATTTCCACCCACCTGGAGAATGATGATATGTATTCCTTCGAGTATTACAGAAGTGGAAAAAAGAGCGGTTCGCGATAGTGCAGAACAGGCTGGCGCCAAAGAAGTTTACCTTTTGCATGAACCAATGGCTGCTGCGATCGGGATTGGTATTGATGTAGAAGAACCAGTAGGGAATATGATCATTGATATTGGCGGTGGTACTACTGGCATAACTGTTATTGCACTTGCGGGCATTGTCTGTGATCAGTCTATACGCATTGCTGGCGATGAATTTACTGCCGATATAATGGAAGCGCTGCGCAGGTATCATAGCCTTTTAATTGGCGAAAGAACAGCTGAACAAATTAAAATTCAAATAGGTGCTGCCATGAAAGACCTGGAAGATCCGCCCGAAGACCTGCCAGTGAATGGCAGGGATTTGGTAACCGGTATCCCAAAGCAAATTATGGTGAGCTACCAGGAAATCGCGGAAGCATTGGACAAATCCATTTTCAAAATAGAAGAAGCCATTTTAAAAGCTCTTGAAACCACACCGCCTGAATTAGCCGGTGACATTTATCGCCGGGGTATTTATATAACGGGCGGTGGTGCGTTATTACGCGGATTAGATAAACGTTTGAGTCAAAAAATAAAATTACCCGTTCACATAGCAGATGATCCTTTGAAAAGTGTTGTTCGGGGAACTGGTATGGCATTAAAAAATTACCAGCGTTATCCATTTGTGATGCGTTAAAGGATTCTTCAGAAAATCCCGGTATTTTAATAGCTTGAATGTTTCACCAGGATTTATTAACCATCTATGCGCAATATTTTTCTATTCATAAAAAGATTTTTTGTTTTTTTTATCTTCCTGGTTTTACAGGTTATTTCTATATCTATCCTTGTTTCATACAATAAAACACACCAGGCTGTTTTTTCCGGGATTGCCAATGAAATGACCGGATGGTTCAGCAACAAGTACAATGGTGTGGAATATTATTTTCGGCTAAAAAAAACGAACGAAGACCTGGCTGCTGAAAATGGCCGTTTACGTACCATCCTGGCAACGCAATTCGATGATCCGGATACCACTAAAATTTCAAAAATTGATTCCCTGTTAAAAGATACGCTTGGCAGAGTCCGGAAATTTAATTTTTTACCGGCCAAAGTGGTGAATAATTCCGTGAACCAGGAAAATAATTATATCACTTTATTTCGTGGTGCGAAACAAGGTGTAAATACAAATATGGCTGTTTGCGGGCCCGATGGCATTGTTGGCCGGGTAGTTTCAGTAAGTGAAAATTACAGTGTTGTAATGAGCCTGCTCAATCACAACAGTAAAGTTAGTGCGATGATGTTGCATTCAAATTATACAGGTATTATTGAATGGGATGGAAGTGATCCCCAATACCTTGAATTACATGGAATTCCCAAAGGCGCTAAAATAAAGATCGGGGATTCGGTAATAACCAGCAATTTGTCGGGCAATTTTCCGGAGGGATTAATGGTGGGAACAATAACTGAAAATTCAATTGATCAGTCAACAGGTTATTATCATTTGAAATTGAGATCTGCCACCAACTTTCTAACGATACAATATGCTTACCTGGTTGAAAATTCTATGTGGACCGAACAAAAACAACTGGAAATAAAATCAGCAGTCAATCCATGAGTTCATTGCTAAAAAATATTATCCGGTTCATTTTATTTATTCTATTACAGGCGTATGTTCTTGATAAAATACCGCCCATACAGGAATACATAAAACCCATACTATATTTTTTATTTATTCTTTGGTTACCTTTTAATATTTCCCGTCCTGCATTATTAATTATTGCATTTGTTTTTGGTTTAAGCATGGATTATT